>ERZ773242.1616-NODE-1616-length-20909-cov-3.402561_pt1 | contig 20909 bp, 21 predicted proteins | sample MGYA00511077_ERZ773242 | MGnify/ENA primary metagenome ERZ773242 (study PRJEB29015, sample SAMEA2737754) | human gut metagenome | biome: human gut; feature: human-associated habitat; material: faeces | place: China | collected 2012 ... | reverse complement strand
CCGCTCGAATACCCGGCCCTGGGCCTCCCGGGGAATGCCGATGCCAGTATCCGCCACCGTGATCCGAGGGCCGAAGGCGGTATTTTCCACTGTGACGGTGACGCTGCCGTTCGCCCGGTTGTAGGCGATGGCGTTGTCGCAGAGGTTGTAGACGATCTCCTCCACGATCTGGGGTACGCCCCGCACCAGAGCCTCGCCGCCCTGGAGCCGGGTGGTCACCTGTTTCCGCTGGGCCGCCGGAGCCAGCTGCTCCAGGACGGCCCGCGCCTCCTCGTACAGATCCACGGTCTCCCACTGGCCCAGGCCGCCGCCCTCGTCCAGGCGGGACAGCTTGATGATGTCGTTCACCAGCCCGATGAGCCGCTCCGTCTCCCGGTGGATGTTCCCGGCGAAGTGGGGGACGTCCTCCGGCTTCACCAAACCGTTCTGCAGGATCTCCGCCGTACCCAGGATGGAGGTCAAGGGCGTCTTCAGCTCGTGGGAGACGTTGGCGGTGAACTCCCGCCGCAGCCGCTCCCGCTGCTCCTTCTCCGTCACATCCAGGATCACCAGCACCGCACCCGCGATCTGGCCGTCCTGTTCCACAGGACTGGCGATGATCTGGCGGCAATCATCGTCCTTTTCCAGCAGCTGCTCACACCGCCGACCGGCCAGAGCCTCCTCCACGCAGCGGCGGAAGCCCGCCTCCCGGTTCAGGGCGTAGACGCTCTCTCCCTCCTCTGTGGGGACCTGCGCGTAGAGCAGCCGCAGCACGGCGGAATTGTAAGTCAGCACCCGCGTCTCCTGGTCGATCACCAGGAAGCCCTCGCTCATGTTCTCCGTGATGGCGGTGAACTCCTCCTGCCGGCGCTTTAAATCCCGCATCTGCCGCTGGATCTGCCTCTGCTGGCTGCGGAGCTTGGACAGCAGGGGCGTCAGCTCCTCATAGGTCTCGCTGCCGGCGGGGTCATTGAGGTCGATGGCGTTGATGGGCTCCACCAGCTGCCGCGCCACCCGGGAAGCCAGCGCCATGGCCAGGATGAAGGCCAGCAGCATCATCAGCGCCACCGGCTGCAGCGCCTGCAGTACCAGGACCCAGACGGAATACTGGGCGCTGGACACCCGCAGCACCGTTCCGTCAGCAAGCCGCTGGGCCGCATACAGCGTCTGCTGGGAAAGCGTGTCCGAATAGCGGACCGCATGTCCCTTCCCCAGGATCAGCGCCTCCCGGATCTCCTCCCGCTGGGCGTGGTTCCCCATCTCCTCCGGGTCCTGCCGGTTGTCGAAGAGCACGGTGCCGTCCGCATCCACCCAGGTAATCCGGTAGCTGCCGGGCAGATCCTCTGTGAGATAGTCCGTGCCATTCTCCTCTACCCCATGGGCGATGTACTCTGCCAGACTCTCCAGCTCACCGGAGACCCGATCCTGGAAATAACCGTGGAGCACGCCCACGATCAGCACCAGGCTGGCCAGCAGCACTGCCAGGGACACGCCCAGGATGGAGCGAAAGATCCGTTTCGTCATGTCTCTCCAGCCCTCCTGTCAGTTCACAGGGCTGATCTTGTAGCCATAGCCCCGGACCGTCTCGATGTAAGCGCCCGCCTCCCCCAGCTTCTGGCGGAGGGTCCGCACGTGGACGTCCACGGTCCGGCTCTCGCCGGTAAAGGCGTAGCCCCAGACGTTCTCGATCAGCTGCTCCCGGGAAAGCACCTGGCCGGGGTTGCGCAGCAGCAGGCACAGCACTTCAAACTCCTTCTGGGTCAGGACGGTCTCCTGTCCCCGGACCCGGACGATGTGCTGCCCCGGATCCACCTCCAGAATGCCGCAGCGGAGGGTGCCGTTCTCCGTCTCCGTCCGCCGCAGCAGCGCCCGGATGCGGGAGAGCAGCTCCATCATGCCGAAGGGCTTGGCCACATAGTCATCGGCGCCGCCGTCCAGACCCACCACCTTGTCGTACTCCGTGCCCTTGGCCGTCAGCATGATGACCGGCAGCTTGGCCGTGCGGGGCGTGGCCCGGAGCTTTTTCAGGACGCTGAGTCCATCCTCCTCCGGCAGCATGATATCCAGCAGCACCAGGGCAGGCATCTGCTCTCCCACGGCCTGCCAGAACAGGGAGGGCAGCGGAAAGCCCCTGGCCTCCATACCCTGGCTGTTCAATGTATAGATCACAAAATCCCGGATACTGTCGTCATCCTCCAGCAGATAGATCACAGATATCCCTCCCCATTCAATCTCTCCGCCCCGCTGGAGGGACGGAGGGTGTCTCCCTCCGGCGGCCGGTCAGATCAGCTGCTGCTCGTTAATCATCAGCTTGAACTGCAGGCCCAGCTTCTCCGCTGCCTTTCGACAGAGGAGCATCCGGCCCATGAAGATCTCAAAATAGTCCATGACAGAGCCGTACTTCGTGTCCACGGACAGCTTCAGCTTGATGAGCGTGTGCTCCTCGTTGATCTTCAGGACGGACTTCTTCACCGAGTAGTTCACCCGGTCATGGATGTCGAAGCTGGCCATATCCGGATTCCGGACCCGGCTGCGGCGGACGTCGGACTTGTCCGCCAGGATCAGTGCCGCCGCCACGGCGTTCACCGGCATGCCGGTGCCCTCGTCGTGGTTGCCGATGGCGGTGACGATGGTGGCGATCTCCTCCGGAGGACAATCCATGTTGTCCAGAATGCGGAAGGCCATGACCGCACCGGACTGGGAGTGATCCACCCGGTTCACCAGGTTGCCGATGTCGTGAAGAAACCCGGCGATCTTTGCCAGCTCCACCGTCCGCTCCGGATACCCCAGGGTGGAGAGGATATAGGCGGCGTTTTCCGCCACCGCCGTCACGTGGGCAAAGCTGTGCTCCGTATAGCCCAGAGCGGTCAGAGACTCGTCCGCCCTCTGGATATAGGTCCGGACCGCAGAATTGTTTTTCACATCCTCATAGGTAAGCATGGCCCCTCCCCCTTTTCAATATCGGCGCCGCGCCTGTGCGCAGGCCGCTCAGTTGTTGGAGGGGTGATTCCCCGTAATGGAGTACTCCACCCACTCCGCCACGTTGGTGGCGTGATCGCCGATCCGCTCCAGATACTTGGCCACCATGATGAGATCCAGCCACAGCTCGCCGGAGTCGGCGTCTGCGGCGATCAGCCCGATCAGCTCCTTTTTCACCTGGTTGAACAGGTCGTCCACCTGGTCGTCTTCCCGGCAGACCTCCCGGGCCAGCTCCAGATCCCGCTTTACAAAGGAGTCCACACTGTCTGTCACCATCCGGATGACGGCCTTGGACATCTCCTCGATCCGCTGGCGGCCGGGGCCGTCCGGCAGACGCACGAACCGGGTCAGCTCCGCGATGTCCGCCGCCTGGTCCCCGATCCGTTCCAGATCGGAAATCATCTTCAGCGCAGAGGAGATCTCCCGCAGGTCCCGTGCCACGGGCTGCTGCTGCAGCAGCAGCTTCAGGCAGAGGTTCTCCACCTCCCGCTCCTTCTGGTCGATCTCCCGCTCCGCCTCCCCGGCGGCGCGTGCCAGGTCCTCGTCACCCTTCATCAGGGCCTGGGCCGCGGCAGAGATGGCATCCTCACACAGGGCGCCCATCTGGATCATTTCCACGTGCAGCCGCTCCAGCTGCTCGCCAAATCTGTTTCTCACCTTACGTCCCTCCTTAGCCGAACCGGCCGGTGATGTAGTCTTCTGTGCGCTTGTCCGTGGGGGTGGAGAACAGTGTCTCCGTCCTGCCGAACTCCACCAGATCCCCCAGCAGGAAAAACGCCGTGTTGTCGGAGACACGGGCGGCCTGCTGCATATTGTGCGTCACCATAATGACAGTATACCTGCTTTTCAGCTCCACCGCAAGGTCTTCAATTTTGGACGTGGAGATCGGGTCCAGAGCGCTGGTGGATTCGTCCATCAGCAGCACCTCCGGCTCCACCGCCAGCGCCCGCGCGATGCAAAGCCGCTGCTGCTGTCCGCCGGAAAGTCCCAGCGCCGATTTTTTGAGGCGGTCCTTCACCTCATCCCAAATTGCCGCGTCACGCAGCGAACGCTCCACGATATCGTCCAGCTTCGCCTTGGCGCGAATCCCATGTGTACGCGGTCCGTAAGCGATGTTGTCATAAACGCTCATCGGAAACGGATTCGGTTTTTGGAAGACCATGCCGATCTCCTTACGCAGCTCGTTGACATCCACGGACGGGTCGAAGATCTCACGCCCCTTGTAACGAATGTCCCCGGTGATCTTCACGCCCGGAATCAGATCGTTCATGCGGTTCAGCGTTTTGAGAAACGTGGACTTACCGCAGCCGGACGGTCCGATCAGTGCCGTAATGCTCTTTGCGGGGATGTCAATATTGATATTTTTGAGCGCCTGCGCACTGCCGTACCACAGACACATATCTTTTACAGTGATGATATCGCTCATTTTTTACACCTCTCTCCTCTTTTTGTAGTATTTTCCGACCAACGTCGCCGACAGATTGATCAGCAGCGCCAGCATCATCAGAATCGAGGCAATCGCGAAAGCCACCTCGAACTCGCCCTGTTCCTTGGCGTAAACATAGAGCGCTACCGTCAGCGTCGCGCCGGACTCGCCTAAACCATCGATCAGATTGTAAGCGTCATGCGCGAAGCCCGCCGTATACAAAAGCGCCGCCGTTTCTCCGAGAATCCGTCCGACCGCCAAAATACAGCCGGTGATGATGCCATCCACGCAGCCCGGAAATACCACAGTCCGGATCACGCGCCACTTGCCCGCGCCCAAACCGAACGCGCCCTCTCGATAGGATTGCGGCACAGTCTTGAGACTTTCCTGCGTGGTACGCATGATGGTCGGCAGATTCATGATGAGCAGGGTCAGACTGCCCGCTTTCAGACAGGTTCCCATGCCCAGAAACTCACAAAAGAACATCATGCCCACCAGACCGTAGATGATGGAAGGTATCCCCGAAAGCGTCTCCGCCGCGTATTCAATGACCGCCACCAGCTTCTTGTTCTGCGCGTATTCCGTCAGATAAATCGCCGCGCCCACGCCAAGCGGCAGCACGACAACCAGGGTTGCCAGGACGATATAGATTGTATTCAAAATATCGGGATAAATACCGATTTTGTCCGCCAGATAGCTCGGCTCCGTCGTCAGAAGCTCCCACGAAAGGTTCGGCAGTCCCTTGTACATGACATAAATAATCAGGAACGCCACCAGCGCGCAGGTCAGCACCGCCGAAACCGCCATCAGCGTTTTCATCAGCCCGATATAGAGTTTTCTCTCTTTAGAAAATGTTTTCGTCTGCATTTCATCTCCTCCTTACGCTTTCCCGCTGCCCGCTAACGCTCTTTGCTGCGCTTGAGGAAAAAGTTCAGTGTCGCGTTGATCAGCATGATGAAGAGGAACAGCACCAGCGCGATGGAAAACAGCGCCTGTCGCTGCAGTCCCGCGCCCGCGTAGGACATCTCGCTCGCCACAGCCGTCGTCAGGAACCGCACGCTCTCAAACAGATGCGGCATGTTCGCCACATTGCCCGATACCATCATCACTGCCATCGCTTCGCCGATCGCGCGGCCGACACCCAGCACGACGGCTGCCGCGATACCGCTTCTGGCCGCCGGAACCGAAACCTTGAACCAGGTTTCCGTCGGCGTCGCTCCAAGCGCCAAAGACGCGTCCTCATATTCCTTCGGTACCGCTTCCAAACCGGTGATAGAAACCTTGATGATGGACGGCAAAATCATGATCGCCAATACAATGATGGCAGCCAGCAAGCTGGAGCCATCCGGTACATGGAAGATGTTTCGGATGCCCGGCACCAAAATCAACATGCCGACCAAGCCGTAAACGACGGACGGAATGCCTGCCAAAAGGTTCACCGCTTCCTCTACGATGCCGCGCAGCTTCGGCGGCGCTTCCTTCGCCAGATAAACCGCCGTAAAGAAACCGACCGGCACACCGATCAGAATCGCGCCCGCCGTACCGTAAACACTGGTCAAAATGAATGGCAGGATGCCGAACTTCGCGTCCTGATTGGTCGATGCCCACACCTTGCCAAAGAGGAAGTCCACAAGACCGATCTCGCGGATCGCGGGAATCCCCGCGATGATCAGATATACCGTGATCATCAGCACGCAGCCGACGGTTACCAGTCCCAACACCAAAAAGATGCCGTGAATCACCGTCTCGAAGCGCCGCTTGCGCTGCGCTTCGCGCAGCAGCTGCTGTTCTGTTTTATGTAATTTGCTTGTTGCTTTCATATGCTTACCTTTCTCACACACGTTCACGAATCGTTGCTCGCTTTGCTTGCACGACCGCTTCGCATAGATATGATTCCCGGGCGGTCTGCCGGATTTCGCGCAGCCGGACTTGCGCATAGCAGGAAACCGCGGTCACTCCTTACGGAGCGCCGCAGCCCTGCCATCGAATTAGTTTGCGGATACTGCGCCTGTTGCGGAGATGACCTCTGCGACGTCCGCGGATGTCGCGTAGTCAAAGAACTTCTGCGCGGTATCGGAAAGCTCTGTACCTTCCTTGGTTACCAGCACGAACGGACGCTGTACTTTGTAAGTGCCGTCCTTTACGGTCGCTTCACTTGCTGTTACACCGTCAACAGATACAGCCTTTACAGTATCCTTGCGTGCTGCCAGAGAAGCATAACCGATCGCGTCCGGATTCTGAGAAACCGTTGTGATGACATCGCCTGTGGAAGTTAACTCCTGACGATACTTGCAAGCCTCTTCGGTTCCGGTGATGGATTCAAATCCGTCTCTTGTGCCGCTTCCGGCTTCACGACCGATCAGAACGATTTCCGCGTCATTGCCGCCGACTTCTTTCCAGTTGGTGATTTCGCCGGTGTAAATCTTCGCGATCTGATCAAGGCTTAAATCCGTTACCGGATTCTCCGGATTTACGATGATGGCGATACCATCGTAAGCCAGCACGGTTTCCTGCAGACCCTGAGACTTTTCTTCCTCCTTCAGGCTTCTGCTGGAAAGACCGATGTCACAGCGTCCTTCGGAAACTGCTGTGATGCCGGAGCCGGAACCGGTCGGATTGTAAGTAACGGTTGTGCCTTCATTCGCCGCTTCAAACGCTTCCGCAAGGCTGCCGATCACCTTTTCCATCGAAGTGGAGCCGTCAGTGGAAACGGTGCCGCCCGCAGCGCCGTCGCTGTCAGCCGCGCCACCATCCTTGCTGCCGCAGCCGGTGAATACCATCATGGTAAGCAATAAAATCAATGCAATACTTCCTAACTTTTTCATTTTGTAATCTCCTTTTTCCTATTACATTTTTTGTCCTTTATCTCTTTTGTACAAGACCATCATACCGCCTCCATGTAAAAAGAAAAAGAAGCCTTTTGTTAAATCAAAGTAAAACCCGCAAAGATGCGGGTTTTATCTTTTTCATTATGTAGGAAATCACGGCAAAAGTACCCGCCGTGCGCCTGCATCTCTTGCAGACATAACGCACGACCTTCATTCCGGATTTTTTTCAAAAAATGGGATTGCCGGCTGCACATCCGAAGTTCCGTTCAATACATATCTGGCAATACCGATTTTCTCGATGTCATCCGGATCAGCACCATTTGCTTTGCGTATTTTCATCCGCTTTTTCTTCCTCCTTATTGAGGCCCGTAACGCTGCTCGGGAGGTCCCGCAGGACGCCGACAGGCGGAACCCCACCTTTAAACGGCTGATGCGTGATTTTGCGATAAATCAAACCTCCGATGAAAACAGCAACCAGCAATATCAGATACCAAATTTCAAGAATCAATTTCAAAAATCCCATCAGCTTCCTCCTCCCCTGTGTTCCCATGTTCTGCCCCGTATTCGGTCAGGGCTTCCGATTTGCAGCGCAGCACACGCGCCAGGCGCAAGACTAAATTTCTTGCTAAACCAATTATATCATTAGAATCGTAATTTGCAAAGGCGGTTTTCTCTGTGGTCGCTTCATTGAAAATCGTTAAAACCTCAAACTTCGCACATGAAAAGCAGTTATACAAACGCGAAGTTTGAGCCCTTTATTTAAAAATCTAATTGCTGATATAGCTTAATTTGCCGAATTCATTCCCTTCATTTTCAATTCAAGATGCACAAAATCACGTTTTGGCACATTTATTGCTTGATTTAGAGACAAACTTTTTATATCATAAGACTATCAGACACACATAGAAAGGAACCGGATTATGGATCAGAAAAAAGAATACGCATTAAAGAAACATGCTGCATGGAAGGGCAAGCTCTCCGTTGAGTGCAAATGCCCGATCACGAATAAAGAAGAACTTGCCGTTGCCTATACGCCCGGCGTAGCGGAACCTTGTCTGGAAATTCAAAAGGACGAGCATCTTGCCTACACCTATACCGGCAAGGGTAATACCGTTGCCGTCATCACCGACGGCACTGCTGTTTTAGGGCTGGGAGACATCGGTCCGTCAGCCGGTATGCCGGTCATGGAGGGAAAATGCGCGCTGTTCAAGGCTTTTGCGGGCATCGACGCCGTACCGATCTGCATCAACAGTAAAGATCCGGATGAAATCGTAAACACCGTCTATCTCATATCCAAGAGCTTCGGCGGTATCAATCTCGAGGATATCAGCGCGCCCCGCTGCTTTGAGATTGAAAAACGACTGATCGAAATGTGCGACATCCCGGTCTTTCACGACGACCAGCATGGAACTGCCATCATCGCTAGCGCCGGAATTTTGAACGCGCTCAAGGTAACAGGCAAAAAGGCCGGAAATCTCAAGATCGTGATCAGCGGCGCTGGCTCTGCCGGCATCTCTATCGCCAAAATGTTCCTGCGCTTTCAGTTCGGCGACATCATTCTCTGCGACCGCGAAGGCGCAATTTACGAAGGTGCTCCTTTCAACAATCCGGAACAGGAAAAAATGGCTAAGATTACAAACAAACAGCATCTTTCCGGCTCCCTTGCCGATGTACTCAAAGATGCGGATATTTTGATCGGCGTTTCCAAACCGGGCATCGTCACGCAGGATATGATCCGCAGCATGGCAAAAGACCCGATTGTTTTCGTCATGGCAAATCCAGTTCCTGAGATCATGCCGGATGAGGCAAAAGCTGCAGGCGCGGCGGTGGTAGGTACCGGCCGCTCCGACTTCCCGAATCAAGTCAACAATGTCATCGCGTTTCCGGGTATTTTCCGCGGCGCTTTGGACTGCGGCGCGCCGAAGATCACCGAAGAAATGAAAGAAGCGGCGGCCAGAGCCATCGCCTCCGTCATTCCGGACGAGGAATTAACCGCCGAAAACGTTCTGCCTGACGGATTCAACCCGCTTGTCGTCAAACGTGTGGCCGAAGCAGTCATGGCATGCTATCAAAAATAGAGCAGATTTGCGAAGGAGCAACGTAAAGTCAAGAAATAAGGAGGAAACTATGGAATACCGTATCGAACACGACACCATGGGCGAAGTCCGCGTACCGGCTGACCGCTACTGGGGCGCGCAGACGCAGCGCAGCTACGAAAACTTTAAGATTGGAACGCAAAGAATGCCCGAAGAGATCATCCATGCCTTCGGTATCCTCAAAAAAGCCGCCGCGCAGGCAAATCTTGCGCTTGGCGCGCTGGATGAAGAAAGAGCCGCCGCGATTCAGCAGGCAGCCGACGAGGTCATCAGTGGGAAACTGCAGGATCACTTTCCGCTCGTCATTTATCAGACGGGAAGCGGCACACAGTCCAATATGAACGTCAACGAGGTCATCGCCAATCGCGCGAATGAAATTCTCGGCAAAAAGCTCGTGCATCCGAACGACCATGTCAATAAGTCTCAAAGCAGCAATGACACCTTCCCGACCGCGATGCACATCGCGGCCGTACAAGCCGTTGAAGACCGCCTACTCCCTGCGCTCGATCAGCTCGCGGACACGTTCGCACGGCTGGAAAAGGAAAACGCGGATATCATCAAAACCGGAAGAACCCATCTGCAGGATGCGACCCCGCTGACCCTCGGACAGGAAATCAGCGCGTGGCACGCCATGCTCACAGAAACACGCGCCATGCTGACGCAATCGCTGACCGGCGTGTACAAGCTCGCGCTCGGCGGCACTGCCGTCGGCACCGGACTGAACGCGCCGCAAGGTTTTGCGGAGCTCTCTGCTCAAAAGATCAGCGAGATTACAGGGAAACCGTTCGAAACCGCGCCGAACAAATTCCACGCGCTGACCGCTAAGGATGCCCTCGTATTCTGCCATGGCGCGATGAAAGCCCTCGCTGCCGACCTGATGAAGATTGCCAACGATGTCCGCTGGCTGGCAAGCGGTCCGCGCTGCGGCATCGGCGAGATCACCATTCCGGAGAACGAGCCGGGCAGCTCCATCATGCCGGGAAAGGTCAACCCGACCCAGTGCGAAGCGCTCACCATGGTCTGCGTGAAGGTCATGGGCAACGACGCCGCCATCGGCTTTGCCGCGTCGCAAGGTAATTTCCAGCTCAATGTTTTCATGCCGGTTCTGATCTGCAGCTTTTTGGAATCCGCCCGCCTGCTTGCTGACGCGATGCACTCCTTCAATCTGCGCTGTGCCGAAGGCATTCTGCCAAATCTGCAAAAGATCGATGAGAACATGAACAAATCCCTCATGCTTGTCACCGCGCTTAATCCGCACATCGGCTACGAAAATGCCGCGAAGATCGCAAAGCTGGCACACAAAGAAAACCTCACACTCAAAGAAGCCGCATTGCAGCTGCGGCTTGTCAGCGAAGAGGACTTCGCGAAATGGGTCGATCCAAAAAAGATGGTGTAATAACCATCTTTTTTGCTGAGTTTGCGAGAGTGTACAATAAAGTGTGCAAGTTTAGAAAATAAATCCAAAACTTACACATTTTACTTGACAAACCCCATTCAAATGCCTTAGCCGCCTATGCGATGTCGGTGGAATCCGGCAACTGCATAGGCGGCTCCTTTTTATTTGATCCATGTCGGCATCGTGCAGATCATATAAAGAGGAATTTTCAGAACATCCTCACCTGCTGCATCGCCGAGCATAGAAGTTTTTACGGCATGTTTTGGCTCATATTTCTTTCTGTATTCGCTGAGGGAACGCGATTTGAGATGCTGCTCAGCCTTGACCTCAATTGGTACAATTTCTTCTTTACACTGTATCACAAAATCGACCTCAGCCGTGTTGCCGCTTGTCCAGTAATATGCGGTATCATCCACAGACTTAACCAGTTCACCGAGCACATAATTTTCTGTAAGTGACCCCTTAAACTCTTTATAGCTTGTGTTTGCGTTCAAAACGATATTGTATGGCAGTTTTGAAAGCTTTCGAAGAATCCCGACATCCGCCATATACAGCTTGAATGCAGTATCATCCGCATACGAAGAAAGCGGTATGAAAGGTTTTTCGATTCGCCGAACTTTGTAAACAAGTCCGGCTCCGATCAGCCATTCCAGCGCGTCCTCAAGGTCTTTTGCCCGCCAGCCTTTTTTTACATGGCTGAAGATAAACTTGGTATTTTCCTTTGCAAGCTGCTCCGGAATCGAGCGCCAAATTGCCTGAAGCTTCGGAAATTCATTTACCGGCGCATGTTTTGCGAAATCAAGCTCATAACTGTTTATTATATTTTGCTGAATCTGCTCGGCTGCCTCAATGTCACGTGTCAGGCTCCAACTCCGGACAGCCTCCGGCATTCCGCCGATGATATAGTACTGCCTAAGAAATGCTTCGAGCTTGTTTGCTGCAATTTCCGGAATTGCATCTCCTTTTTTAAAGCTCTGTATGAAATCCGCAAGGTTCTCTTCCCCGCATGCCCGCAGGAATTCGACATAGCTCATAGGGTAAAGTGTCATGAAATCAACCTTGCCAACCGGAAAGGAAAGCTGTTTTCGTAATGCGATACCGAGAAGTGAGCCTGCACATACAATGTGATACTCCGGTGCATTTTCGCAAAAATATTTCAGCGAAGTGAGCGCTCTTCCGCACTCCTGTATTTCGTCAAAAATGATTAGAGTGTTTTCGGTTTGTATTTTCTTTCCATGCTGCAGCTCGAGTTCAAAAATAATCCGCTTAATATCGTAGTCTTTCTCAAACACGGTTTTTAGTGCTTCGTTTTCTTCAAAATTGAAATAAGCGGTGTCCTGATAGCAGCGTGCACCGAACTCCTTCAAAAGATAGGTTTTTCCACACTGCCTTACACCCTTTAAAATTAAAGGTTTCCTGCTTTGGCTTGCTTTCCACTTAATCAGACTTTTGATTAATTCCCGTTCCATTGCGTACCACCTCACGCTTTTACATATGTATTTTGCTTATATTCTCTGCAAAATTCATATTTATAATACATTTTTTTCTGTATTATGTCAATAGTGACTTCGCAAGGCACACGAGATGCACCCCTGCGATTCCGTTAAATTCGCAGTCCACAACGCCGATTTCTTTATAACCTAAGCGTGCATAGAGCCTGCGCGCCGCGGCGTTTTTCTCATTCGTGTCCATACGCAGGTACGGGCAATCCTGCTCTAAGGCATATTTTTCATAAAAGTCCACAAACGCACTTCCGTATCCGCGTCTGCCGCTCTTCGGCTCAACTACAAGCGTATGCAGCACCATAATCTGATCTTCCGGGGCATCGCTGTATTCCCAATCCGCATTCGCGTACTCCGGCACCTGCACGCGGTTAATTCTTGCCGCCGCCTGCACCACGCTTTCATCTTCCAGCACAAACAGCTCGCCTGCGTGCAGGGCATCTTCCGCGGTTGTCGCTGTAGGGTAAATTCCGCGCACCCAGCCGATGACTGTTCTGCCGCTCTCCTCTTCCGTTAAAATATGGTCGTAAATCTGTGCAATCTGCGGAATGTCATCTTTTGTTCCTTTTCTGAAGGTATACATAATTTCCCCCGCTTTCTACATGTGAGACTATCCTGTCTGCTTTTTATTCGACTTCTTCCCACGCTACCGTGTATGTCTTGCCCAATGCTTCACCAACGCCTTTGATATAGCTTTCGAGCAGATTTTTCGCACGGTCTTGTGCTTGTCCGAGAAGGAGACTGTCCGCCTCTGCTGTTTTTTTCATCGTTTGCTGCGCTTTGGCAAGTGTCGCAGTTTTGTCCTCCGCGGTGATCTTTGTAAACCATCCGGTATCCGCCAAGATCGGCTGCATGCTGTCTGCATCAATGTCGGGATCACCCAGAACGGTCGCCGGTGGGATCTTGATCGTAACCACGCCCTTGCTGTCTGGGCTTGCGATCTCAAGCTTATTTACATCAATGCCAAGTTCTACGGTTCCGGTGTATTCTATCCACATTTTTTTATATCCGACGTCAATAATGTTAAACCAGCTTTTATTTTTTTCTTTGCTCAGCTCCGCAACATTATGGTAATATGCTTTCATTGTGGCAAGCTCCGCGACGTTTTGCGCTTTTGCCAGAGAAATTTCTTCCTTCGCGCTTCGACTGCAGCCGCAGAGCAGGAAAGCTGTCATCAGCACCGCGGCAAGCACAGATAAAATTTTTTTCTTTTTCATAATGCGCCCTCCCTTATTCCCACACGATTTCGTAGTCTTCAGCCTCGGCAATCGGCATGATCAGTCCGGTCACTGCCTGCTTCAGATTATCCTCGGCAACGCTGTACAGATTTTTATCCGCTTTCACTTCTTTGACGACATCAACTTTGCAGGTTTTTATAACCGTCTTTAAATCAATATTGGCATCATCCGGCATGAAAGAAAACTGCTTTTCATCCAAAACCGGCTGCTTGATTTGTATTTCCGGTAAAATCGGATGTACCGTCTTCGCTTCGTTGTCGATGTCGAAAGTCATTTTGCTCATATCCGCGGAAGCAGTTACCGTCGCTGCGTATTTGACGTAGTACAGATGCTTCCCGTCCTTGTTTTTGATATCAGCGACACCCTCATACGGAAATCTTGTAACATTGATATCGCTCACCGCTACGACCTTTTCCAATGTGCTGCTTGTAAGAATCACCGTATTCTGTCTGTTCTTTAGGAACGTCACCCCGACGACCGCGAGAACAACAATCAAAACGGCAAGCAAAATGGTCGCTTTGATCCTTGCAAATCCTCTTCTGTTTCTTAGCATGATGTATACCTCGTTTCGTGCTGCTGTGAAAAGAAAGAGGCTGCCGTGTCATGCAGCAGCCTCTTTCCTTGTCCTATACCAATTGTCGTTTTTTATGTTCTTACGCTTCCTTCAGCTTCGCCGACAGCTTCGACAGATAGCCCGGGATGTCGATCTGCTGCGGACAGACTTCCTTACAGCTGCCGCAGGCGATGCAGTCCCAAGGCTTCTTGCCCTTTTCTACGCCGCCGATCGCCATGCTCGTGTACCATGCCAATCCCTCCGGATTGAAGGTAATCTGATTATACTGATTGAGCATGTACGGAATATCGATGCCCTTCGGACAGTAGGTCGTGCAGTAACGGCATGCGGTACACGGCACGCCTTCTGTCATCTTCTTCGCCTTTTCGAACAGCACTGCTTTTGCGGCGTCGTCCATCGGCGCGTCCGTCTCAAAAATGCGGATATTCTCCTGTATCTGCTCCAAATTTGACATCCCGGAGAGAATCGTAACAATACCCGGAATCGACTGCAGGAAACGAAAAGATGCTTCCGCGCCGCCTGCCGGCTCGACCAGCGTACCGCCTCTGAGCGGCTCCATGACGATAATCGGGATCTTCTTTTCGTTTAAGATTCTGACCTTCTCCTTGGCCTCCTGAAAATCCCAGTCCAGCCAGTTGAGCTGAATCTGACAAAATTCGATGACATCCTCATATGCCGCGAGGAACCGCTTGAAGCACTCGATGCCGCCATGGTCGGAATAGCCGAGGTGCTTGATGCGCCCCGCGGCTCGCTCGCTGACCAGATATTCCTTGACCCCGAATGCCGGATTCAGATAGTTTTCGATATTGTACTCGCAGACATTGTGGAATAAGTAAAAATCAAAATATTCGGTCTGCAGTTTTTCGAGCTGTTTGGCGAAAATCTCCTTGACCTTTGGGAAATGATTGCGGTCATAGCCGGGGAATTTTGTCGTCAAATGGAAGCTTTCGCGCGGATAGCGGCTGAGTGCCTTGCCGGTCACCAGCTCCGCGTTGCCGTCGTGATAGCCCCACGCCGTATCGAAATAGTTGATGCCGTGCTTGTAGGCGTAATCGAACATTTCCAGTGCCGCCGCCTCATCAATGTTCGCATTATCGTCGTCCACGATCGGAAGGCGCATCGTGCCCATGCCGAGCTGCGAAATCTTTTCTCCTTGAAAATCTGTATAAATCATGCTGTTCCTCCGTTTTTTGTTATGTAGGAAATATCGACAAAAGCACCTTGCGAAGCGCCTGCCATGCATGGCAGGCATGTGTGCAAAGGAATCGCAGGCTCCGTTTTGCACACTTTTGTCCTCGTTGCTTTCTTTACCACCCGCGTGTGCCGCAGGCTGCGCCCGCGTGTTTGCGTTCCTTTGCGCCCAAGTCCTTTTTGCCTTGTCCGGAGCGTTTCTCCGCGTCTAGTGCCACTCCCACGCGAGCACTTCCGGCAGATCCTGCCCGTACTCAGCGATATAGTTCTTATGTTTGACCAAAAGATCGTTCATTTCCTGATTCAGATGTCCGCCGCGGTTTCCAAGCTGTGGCAGATGCTTGAGCGCCTCCTTGACGAGGCTGAAGCGGTCGATATGGTTCTGCACGCGCATATCGAAGGCCGTTGTGATCGTGCCCTCTTCCAGATAGCCATGTACGAAGAAATTCTGTTCGTTGTGTCTGCCATGCGTCAGCTCGTGAATCAGCTTCGGATAGCCGTGGAACGCAAAGACTACCGGTTTGTCCTTGGTGAACAGCGAATCAAACTCCGCGTCGGTCAGTCCGTGCGGGTGTAGCATGTTCGACTGCAGCTTCATTAAATCTACCACATTGACGAAACGGATTTTCAGCTCCGGCATGTGATCCTTGAGGATCGTCGTCGCCGCCAGCGCCTCAACCGTCGGCGTATCACCGCAGCAGGCCATGACCAGATCCGGTTCTGCCTCCTGATCGGTGCTCGCCCAATCCCAGATGCCGACGCCCTGCGTGCAGTGCACCACAGCCTGATCCATGGTCAGCCACTGCATGCTCGGATGCTTGGATGCCACGATCACGTTGACGTAGTTCTTGCTCTGAATGCAATGGTCGAAGCAGGACAGCAGACAGTTCGCATCCGGCGGCAGATACATGCGGACGACATCCGCTTTTTTGTTCGCCACATGGTCGAGCATACCCGGGTCCTGATGGGTAAAGCCGTTGTGGTCCTGCTGCCATACGTTGGAAGCCAGAATCAGGTTGAGCGACGCGATCGGCTGACGCCACGGCAGGCCGTTGCAGACCTTGAGCCACTTGGCGTGCTGTGCCGCCATCGAGTCGATAATGCGGATGAACGCCTCATAGCTTGCGAAAAAGCCGTGACGGCCGGTCAGCAGATAGCCCTCGAGCCAGCCCTCGCACATGTGCTCGGACAGCATGGAGTCCATCACCCGACCGTCCGGGTCCAGGTGCTCATCCGGGTCCTCATTCTCGTACCGCTCCCCCAGGAAGCGGCGGCCGGTGACCTCAAACACCGGATGGAGCCGGTTGGAGGCCGTCTCGTCCGGGGCGAAGATGCGGAAATTCCGGGATTCCAGGTTCAGCTTCATCACATCCCGGACGTAGCCGCCCAGCACCAGCATGTCCTGGGCCTCCACCTCGCCGGGGGCGGGAACCTCCACCCCGTAGTCCCGGAAGTCCGGCGTCCGCAGGTCCCGCAGCAGCAGGCCGCCGTTGGCGTGAGGGTTGGCACCCATGCGCCGGTCCCCCTTGGGGGCGAAGGAGCGCAGCAGATCCACCGGCCGTCCCTCCTCGTCGAACAGCTCCTCCGGGTGATAGCTGCGGAGCCACTGCTCCAGGATGGGCAGGTGCTTTTCCGTGTCAGGGCCCATGGAGATGGGTACCTGGTGGGCCCGGAAGCAGTCCTCCACGGGGTTGCCGTCCACCTCCTTGGGGCCGGTCCAGCCCTTGGGGGAGCGGAACACGATCATGGGCCAGCGGGGGCGGGTGGTGTCTCCCGTGGTGCGGGCGTGCTGCTGGATGCGCTTGATCTCCCGGATGGCCCAGTCCAGGGTGGCAGCCATCTGCTGGTGCATCTTCTCCGGCTCACTGCCCTCCACAAAGCGGGGCTCCCAGCCGCAGCCGCGGAAGAACTGCTCCACCTCCTCATGGGAGATCCGGGAGAAGATGGTGGGGTTGGCGATCTTGAAGCCGTTCAAGTGCAGGATGGGCAGCACCGCGCCGTCAGTGATGGGGTTCAGGAATTTGTTGGAGTGCCAAGATGTGGCCAGGGGCCCGGTCTCCGCCTCACCATCGCCCACCACGCAGGCGGCGATGAGATCCGGGTTATCCGCCACAGCGCCGAAGGCGTGGGCCAGAGAATACCCCAGCTCGCCGCCCTCGTTGATGGAGCCAGGTGTCTCCGGCGCCACGTGGCTGGGCACGCCGCCGGGGAAGGAGAACTGCTTGAACAGTTTCCGCATGCCGTCCTCATCCTGGGTAATGTTGGGATAGACCTCCGTATAGGTGCCGTCCAGCCAGTCCTGGGCCACCATGGCGTTGCCGCCGTGGCCGGGGCCGGAGAGGTAGATCATGTCCAGATCGTCCTTCTGAATGACCCGGTTCAGGTGGGTGTAGATGAAGTTCTGCCCCGGCACGGTGCCCCAGTGGCCCACGATGGTCTGCTTCAGGTCGGAGGCGGCCAGTGGGCGCTTCAGCAGGGGATTGTCCAACAGATACAGCTGGCAGGCGGAGAGGTAGTTGGACGCCCGCCACCAGGCGTCGACCTGTTTCAGCTGCGCCGGCGTCAACGGCGGCTTTTTAGACAGGCGTGTATTGGTTTTAGGCTTTGCTGCAATTGTCTTTTGAGAAGTCCGTGGCATATTATTACCTCCTTTTTCTTGTTCCTTTCGCAATTAGTATATCTCTTATTCGAAAAAAGGCAAGCGAAATCGAAAATAATTTTATCTTAATTTACAATTATTTCATTTTAGCATTCTTCTTTTAGGCGTTTTATCCTTATTCTGTCCCTTCCACCGCGCTTGCGTTTTTCCGCCGGATGTGCTACTGTAACGGCATGGAAACGTATGAACTCATCCGCTCCGGCCGGAAGACCCTGGCCCTGGAGATCACAAGGGACTGCCGCGTGGTGGTGCGGGCCCCCCGCCGCCTGTCCCAGGCCCGCATCGACGACTTTGTGGCCAGTCACGCCGGCTGGATCGCCCGGCACCTGGAACAGCAGCGCCGCCGGGCTGCCCTGGCCCCCTCCGCCCCCACCCAGGCGGAGATCGGCGCCCTGAAGGAAAAGGCACGGCAGGTCCTGCCGCCGAAAATCGCCTATTACAGTGAGAAAATGGGCCTGTTCCCTACTGGCGTCAGGATCACCTCCGCCCGCACCCGCTACGGCAGCTGCAGCGGAAAGAACAGCCTGTGCTTCTCCTGTTTTCTCATGAACTGTCCGGATGCGGCCATGGACCTGGTGGTGGTCCATGAGCTGTGCCACATCCAAGTGAAAAACCACGGGCCGGATTTCTACGCGCTGCTGGAGCAGGTACTCCCCGACTGGCGGGAGCGGAAGAAGCTGCTGCGATAACGTGTAAAAGCACAAACCGGAGGCATGGCTTGGCCGTGCCTCCGGTTTATGTCTGATATTACGCCCCCACCGACGTGAGCCAGACCGCCGCCAGCAGCACCGCCAGCAGCGCTGCATTCCAGGCGGTAAACACCGCCAGATACCGGGCGGGGCGGGCCCCCGGGGAGCGAAGATACAGCTTGAGCGTGATCAAACTTGCTAGGGATGCTACCGGGGTTCCCAGACCGCCGATATCCACGCCCAGCAGCAGCTCCCTCCAGTTGTCCGTGAAGCCCGACAGCAGCACCGCCGCCGGTACATTGCTGATGATCTGGCTGGTGAGCACGCCGGTCAGCAAGGTGCTGCGCTCCAGCAGACTCTGGAGAAACCCATGAACGGCAGGCAGCCGTCCCAGGTTTCCGGATACCACGAAGAAGCAGATGAAGGTGCACAACAGGCTCACATCCAGCTTCCGCAGCAGAGCAGGTTCCACTGCGGCCAGCGTCCCAAGCACCAGAACCGTCAGCAGACCATAGGGCAGAATGCGGAACACCGTCAGCAGGCACAGCAGGAACAGTGCGCCGTACAGGGCCAGCTTCCCGGGCTGCCGCAGGGGCTGCGGGTGCACCGGAGGGATCTGGAGATCCCTGGGCAGGACCGGCAAGGCCGCCGCGGTCAGGCAGGCCAGACTGATCCCCGCCAGGGGCAGCACCACCGGGAAAAAATCCCCGGCAGAGAGTCCATAGGCCCCGTAAAGGTAGAGGTTCTGGGGATTGCCCACCGGCGTGGCCATGCTGCCCAGGTTTGCGGCAATGGTCTGCAGCACCAGCAGCGGCACCGCCGCGGCCCGGCAGTCCATCTGGTCCAGAAGCAGCAGCGCAAAGGGTGCAAAGGTGATAAGAGCGACGTCATTGGTCACGGCCATGGAGCAGAAAAAGGGCAGCAGCACCAGGATCACTGCCAGGGCCCTGGGTCCGGTCCCCCGGGACAGCAGATGGCCGGCCAGCCACTGGAACGCCCCGCAGGACTGGAAGCCCGCCACCACCGCCATCAGGCACAGCAGCAGGCATAGCACCCGCAGGTCGATGTAGCCCAGATAGGCGGCGTCCGGCGGCACCAGGACCATGGTGGCCAGTGCGCAGAGTGCCGCCACGGTCAGCACCGCCTCCCGCTTGAAAAATGCCAACAGTCTCATTTCTGTCCCTCCAAAGGCTGACAAAATCCGCGTTCCACCATATCACACTTTTTCCGGGAACGCAAACCTTTTTGGGGAGGCTGTGCTGTTCTACCGCAGGCAGCCCGCTAGCCGCCGGGACAGCATCCACGCCAAGGCCAGCTTCACCAGGTCCGGCACCACAAAGGGGAACACGCACATTCCCAGTGCTGCCCACAGGCCGATGGGCCCCGCCGCCCGGGCATAGGCCACCAGGAACCAGGCGGTGCCGAAGGCATAGCACACCAGCAGACCCAGCACCATGGCCGCGGCCGTCACCGCCGGACGGTCGCCCAGCCGGGCGGTCATGCCCCAATACAGCAGGGCCGAGGCCAGAAAACCCAGGATATACCCGCCGGTGGTGCCCAGCAGAACGCCCGGGCCTCCCTGAAAGCCTGAGAACACCGGCAGGCCCACCAGGCCCAGCAGCAGATATGCCAGGATAGCCAATGTCCCCCGCCGGCCCCCCAGGGTCCCCAGGGCTGCAAACACGCCAAAGGTCTGGAGCGTGAACGGCACTGTCAGGGGAATGTTGATCCAGGCGCACACCATCAGCAGCACTGCGAACAGGGCGGCGTACGCCAGGTCCACCGTCCGCAGCCGGGTCCTAGTCTTGGAAGTCTGTTTCAAATCAGATCGCTCCTCTCCTGTGTCTGGAGGAAGTATAGCAAGGCTTTCCATAATTGTCAACCTTAAAAAAAATAAAGTTTACAATATAGATAAAAAACCAGGAGGCAGTGCCTCCCGGTTCAGCAGTCCGTGTGGGTGCAGATCTCCCGCACCTTGGCCTGAATAGCTTTCAGGTCCACAAAGGTCTCCGGCCGCTTCTCCACATCCCGCAGCAGCGCGGAGGGATGGTAGATAGCCGTCATCTGGACGCCGCCCCGCTGGAACCACTTCCCATGCTCGGCGGTGATCTTGAAGTCCTCCTTGATGATGGCCTTGGCGGCGATCCGGCCCAGACAGACAATCAGCTTGGGCCGCAGCAGCGCCGTCTGCCGCCGGAGCCAGCCGATGCAGGCGTCCTGCTCCACATTCAGCGGGTCCCGATTCCTGGGCGGGCGGCACTTGACGATGTTGGCCACATACACCTTCGTCCGGTCCAGGCCGATGATCTCCAGCATATCATCCAGCAGCAGCCCCGCCGGCCCTACGAAGGG
>ERZ773242.1615-NODE-1615-length-20922-cov-4.165812_pt1 | contig 20922 bp, 9 predicted proteins | sample MGYA00511077_ERZ773242 | MGnify/ENA primary metagenome ERZ773242 (study PRJEB29015, sample SAMEA2737754) | human gut metagenome | biome: human gut; feature: human-associated habitat; material: faeces | place: China | collected 2012 ... | reverse complement strand
GCATTTATTTTTATTTACTATCCATATGAGATAAAAAAGCTCAATACTTTCACCTCATTGAACATCCGCATATCTTTTTTCAATATTCATAAAGTTCTCCACTACCCTCCAATATTCTTCCTTATCATGTGGACGTGGTTGCCAATCAGGATCAGGGCTATTACTCACAGCTTCATTCCAATTAGTATCATCCATAAACTTATAGTCAACAGTACAAGAGGATAATTCTTTTATTGGTTTAAGGAATATATATCCATCGAACAAATCGGATAGAATAAAATCTTTATGCCCCATTGAATAATAACTATAATCGTGCAGTTCACCAATATGAGAACCTTTCAAATCAAAGCCAATGGGGTTATTCTGAGATTTTTCCATTATTAGTTCTAACTTTCCAGCCGCTGGGGAAATTAATGTTGGTTGCTGATTAGGATAATTAAAGAAAGGCTGGTGCAAAGCTACAGATACTACTTTATTACCATATTTATCGTACAGCAAATTTCCTAAAAAACGATTCTCATAACGTACAAAACCAGGAGAAGTATAATCATAATAAGGAAAACGGTAGGACGTAAATACATGAATAGTCCCAGTCAGAACCAATATTTTCGCGTGAACAGACAACACTTCACGTTCCAACAATGTACACCGAAAATCTTCTGTATTCCCTAAAGGAAACACTTGCTTCATATTTTCCGGAGTTCTAGCTCCTTCAAACTTTTCCCAATTGTAGCGATAACTAATATTTAAAACACGAAACTTTTTCGCTTGCTCCGGTAATGAGTGATTCCATTCCCAAGCTGCTTTATAGAGATTCATATACTCAACTATAGCCCAACGGGTATTATAATTGAACATCAGTTGACGAGCTAAATTCTCATTATATCTTGGTGCATTTATCAATGAATCCAATTGCTTCTGATCCTCATATGCTCCAAATTCCATACCTAACATATAGATACCATTCGCATACAACTTCGGTATCATTTTTTTAACGAAGTCCAAGTTTTCCTTAACACCATGATCTTCAGCCAATAGCACGATATCAGCATCTTTAAACTTAGAAATCAAATAATCATCAGGCGACATATCTGTATCCTTTTTATCACAAATACAATCTTTTCTATCAGTTCCTAAAAGAAATAATAACGGATTATCTAAACGCTTATTCCAATCCACTTCCGTATGCGCAGCTCCCGGAAATACTTTAGACACCCACATTGGTCCTTTCCAGCCTTTCTTCCTCATCAATTTGTCCAGTTCATCCTGATAAGGAGGATAATAAGCATCTAAGGTAGCATCTCCTCTATCCATATAAATTATACGACTGTTAGCCGTCGGAAGGTTCTCATCAAGATAATTCCTAAAAGCTCTCGACCATTGGTCCGCTTTTTCTTTAGATAGTTCCTTGCTTAATATCATGGGAACATGAGTCGACATACATGCAGCCCCTCCAAATACTTCCGGGTATTCACAAAGTGCATATAGTGAAATTAGACCACCCATACTGGAGCCCATCACAAAAGTATGCTTAACACTCTTATTCGTAGAATATTCTTTATCAATAAAAGGCTTAACTTCTTCTACCAGAAAACGAAGATAGTTATCTGCATTAAAACTAACATTCCCCGAAACTACACTATCTGGTAAATTTTTCAATGCTTTTTGAGGAAAGTAGTCTGCATATCTCGTTTCCGGGATATTTGCCACTCCTACAACAATACAAGACCTAATCTTCTTTTCATTCAAAAGTTTTCCAACAACTTCATCGATTCCCCATTCTTGTTTATTCCAAGTGGTATTCGCATCAAACAGCATTTGACCATCATGCATATAAAGAACATCATATTTCTCTTTTGGAGAATAATCAGAAGGTAACCAAACAAAGACGTCACGCGAGGTAACAATTGAAGAGCTAAAGTCAGGATACTCTATAAGTTTTCCTAAAGAAACAGTTTGCTGTGCCATACCACATTGACATAGCAGTAGAGCAAATGCTATAAAAAGAAATTTCATTTTCATTGTATTACATATTTAGCCATTACTGATGTACAAGTTACTACAAATACTTTAGAATATTAAAAAAAGCTGCCTGCAGAATAATTCCCCCAGACAGCCTTTATTTTTATAAAATCAACCTATCTTATTTCTTTGTCATTGTACAGTACATAGCATCAGAAGCTGTACGTTCCAAATACAATTCAATATCATAAGTACCAGCTTGAACTGTCATGTTATCTCCTCCGAAAGAAAGATCATCAATCTTTCCACCAACATTAATATCCCATCCACCATTAGCACGGAATTTCATAGTTCCGTCGGTCAACGTAAGAGTAGCCGTCCAACACTTCTTATCAGAATTCCATGTCATATTCTGATCTGAATTCCAACCATCAGCAGTAGCATCACCAATAATGCCCCAAGTGGTAGCCGTTGCGGTAAGCTTAGCATTCATAACATCAGCGACTATGTAATAGAAACCAGCCGTCGGCATATTGATATTACTACCATCGGTACTCGGTGCAAGCCCACCCTCGTAAGTAGAGAAGTGACTACTGTTATATTCACCAGGTTCCCATGCACGCTGTTTCGTAAATTTAAAATCACCATTCAAGTAGCTGAAACCTTTATAAACTCCGTCAAAATCACTTGTACGCAAAGCCTGAGCCGCTTCTGGCGACCAATCTTGATGATTACCCGGAATATAAATGAATTCTTCCGTCGGGAATGCCGTGCTCAGCACCTTCACTACAAATGGATGCTTATTCACATCAACAACCACTTTATATTCACCGGTTTCTCCTTCAAACTTGAAGTTATCACCTCCATCTTTGAATATACCGTCTGCATCAATTGCATATCCCCAGTTATCATTAGCACGAGGCTTATACTCACCGTCTTTCGTCAATGTAGTAACTACAGAATATGTATTAGCCACACCATCATACTCTAATGGAGTTTCCTTATCCCAGCCACCTACTGTAGCAGAACCAATCAGTCCCAAAGATTCTACTTTCACAATCTGAAGAGTATTAAACTTCATACTTGCACTGATACGGTATGTACCGGCAGAAAGAGATATAGCAGTATTACCACCTATAGTACCATTTATAACCTTATTACCTTTATCATCGGTAGTAGCTTCAGCGTCATCACTTCCCAACTCAGCTGCTGAATCCGGATCAAGTAATTTAAAATTCGTATCAGAAGCAAGATTTACAAAGCATTCAAACAAACCTTTGGTTAACGTACTTTGCGGAAGCTTCTTATCTGTACCGGTAAGCTGTATATAAGCCGGATAAGTTGCCTTATAAGTAGTAACCGTTACTGCTAACGGTGCAGAAGGTACACCATCAGGATATGTTTCAGAATATGCCGTTACAGTAAACTGTACTTCAGCAGGTTTAGCTTCGGGAGCACCAGTAGCAACAATCAACTCATTCCATTCATCAACAGTCTTTGTACAAGTAGTTCCTGTCAAATCTTTAGCTACTTCAATTGCCTCTCCACCACCATAAGACACAGAAACAGCATAAGTGACAGCTTCGTTATAAGTTAATCGGGCAGCTTCCCAGCTCAACAATTGCACTTCACCGGCAGGGTCATTTATGTCAAGTACTAACTCCGGAACGGAAGCAGCAACTACTGCTGATACCGCATCACCATAAGCATACACTTTCATTGTCTGTTTAGCCGACTCATATTTACCATTAGCATCTGAAGCCACTACGTAGAATGCGAGATCAAATGAATTATTCTCAGGAATACCAGAAATACCTTCCAGTAAAGTGTGAAAATCAGTCTTTGTCATAGTAAGACTCAGGTCTTTTGTAGCAGTTCCTACCTGTACAGCAGCACCGGTACCATATTGCGTATAGAGTGCATACGAAACTTCACCCTGCATGAAACGGGCAGCAGACCATGCCCATGTAATAGACTCTGACATAGTATTCTTTGTCATCAGAATCATTCCATTGTTCACGAGTTCAGGTGCAGTAGGCTCTTTTGAGAATGTATCTTCCCAATCCTCCTGGCATCCGGTGGCAGCTATCATTACGATAGCCACCACGAACATATATTTTAAATATTTTATCATAATCATTCTTTTTTAAAGATTATTGCTTAATTACTGCTTAACGAGTTCTACAACAAACGGTGTACGATTAGCATGAAGTTTGATAACATATGTACCTGCGTTATCAACTATGATGTTACCGCCGCCATTAGTTACCAGTTCAAGACCACCTGGTATAGCAATACTTGAATTACCACTTGAACCATATTTATTGTCATAGGTTGAGTTAAGACGAATCAAGAATTCACCTCCTGCTTCAAAAGTTAAAGGTTCAGAAAGCCATACGTTTTGAACAGGATCATAAGTCAAGAGACTTGGAGCATCAGCATTCCAACCATTACATGTACCTACCACATCAACAGCAGAAACAGGAGTAGCATCAATTGACATTGCAGTTCTGTTTACTGAAATCTTCCAGAATCCGGCAGGCAACTGTAAATCTCCACCAGCAATACCGGTAAAGTGACTATCTACCTTGAAAGCATCGTAACCCCAGTTACCTCCGCCCCAACTGCGCTCGGAAATAATTTTAAAAGCTGAATGCCCAGATGTACCATCTTCAAAGAAATCATACAAACCTTCATAAACATTAGTACCTGCACTCGTTTCCCAGATTTCAACAGCTTCACCTTCTTTCCAACCATTGAAGAAGCCTACTACATACAGATTCTTCAGTGGAGCTGCATAAGTAGTCACCTTAAAGGAGTTTGAGACATTGGATTTAATCGCTTCATACTCATCTGTTCCTGCAAATTGAGCCGTAACATAAGCCTGAACCTCTGCGGTTTCATTAGGATTAACACCAAGACCATTGATTACAACTCCATTGATATCGCCTTTAGCAATAGCTAAAGAAGTGGAAGAAGAGGTACCCACCAAGGAAGATTTATCACCCTTAGTCAAATAAACAGTATAAAGCACTTGTACTGGTAAACCAAAGTCAGCGGCTTTCCAGGAAAACACAACTGTTTCATCCTTAGAGTTGTCTGCATTCACAATAATATCACTACACTGTCCAATGACAGGGGCAACATATTTATCGGAGCTATTTACTTGCGGCGTATCAATATCTGTTTCGCAAGCGGCGAACAGCACGACAGCCATCAATAGCATTATATTTTTAATTAGTTTCATAAGTCTCTTATTTGGGTTTTAATTATTAGATTGATAACCTGTATTCTGCACTAAGTTTGAGTTTTCACTCAAATCTGATTGAAGCAGAGGATAAACAGTACGATAACTCGGCAAAGCAACCTTACCATCGGGTATACCACCTTTATATGGCCAAGGGAATGACATTGCTGTAAAGTAACCATAACGGATCAAATCTGTACGACGGTGACCTTCCCACATCAGCTCGCAAGCACGTTCCTTTAAGATAAAATCCAAATTGATAGATGACGGAGTCGTCATGCCTGCACGGTCACGTAATTCCTTAATATAGCCCATTGCCTTAGAATCTGTTGTAGTTCCACCGTCCAAGCGAGCTTGTGCCTCTGCATAAATCAGATACATTTCAGCCAAACGGAACATCGGGAAGTCAGCTGATGAGAATATAGAATAATTATCAGTAGAATAGAGAGTACCATCTGAAGCCCTACTATTGAACTTCCAGCATCTCCAACCCGAATTAACATTTGCTTTATCATAAGCTTCCACACCACCTATATTATAGAAGAAAGCACGACGATCACTTTTCTCACGATTATAACCGAAACCGCTTGTTGCCTCCCAGTCTACACCAACGAGATCAAAGTTAGCTACATATTCATTAGGAACATGATAACCATTCCACTGATCACGGCTAATTTTTGTACCTGCCGGATAACCTAAAGCAGCAGCTATACCATTATTGGCATCCTCACCCAAAGAAGCATTGATAAGAGCTGTTGTTCCACCATAACTTTGAGTCTTGTCACGGTCATAAGCTATCGCGAAGATAAATTCATTACGGGCATTCAGATTTTCCGTATTATCCAAATTAATAAGTAAATAGCTGGAAGGTTCACCTCTTTGGTCATATAAAATACTGGCCTTGGTAACGATATCCATCTCGCCTACTTTCGAGGTGTTATAATAATCATCGACCTTCTTAAACGAATAATTCAGCCGGAAATTCACGGATTTATTCTCCTTGAGTTTCTTGATCACATCTTTAGGCAGAATCGGGTTGCTAAAAATATTGACTCCTAAAACGTCCTTCTTTGACCGGATACCGAATATCTCCATATCCTTTGCGTTCAGGTCAATCAAGTAACCGTCCCTGTCATAAAGCTCGACCCCCACAGGTAAATTTACATATAGCTTTCGGAAGATCATCTCATTATGATCGATCATCTTACTAATCTTTTCCTCTTTCAGTTTGAAATTAGGTAAAATCTGTAATATGCCCAACGCTTTTACGCACACTCCATTATTCAACTTACGCTCACATAATCTGGAGCGTACCCATTTTTCCCCAGTCGGTGTTATTATCGGAAATATCTGCTCATACGTATCGACAGATTGGATCGATAAAAAATCCGTAGTAATCAGATCCCTAAAGTCTTCCCGGATTATATAGTAAAATTCAAAAAAAGAGAGATTATTCCCCTTCTTCCCAAATATACTCATTAAATAATCGGAACAGATATAACCTCTTTGAACAAAATCGGCTTCCCACAAGCCAACTTCCGCTCTATCTAATAACAATTTACATTGATCCAATTGAGTCTGTATATCCTCCATAAAAATATCCCTTCCGATAAAATTACACTATGATTTCACAAAGATATAATTTAAATAGTATAAATCCCCTATAATAAAAAAGAGATTGTCTCGAATCACTCAAGACAATCTCTTTATATATTCAAAGCCTGATATAAATTATTTCAATTCCTTGATACGAATATTGCGGAATTTGACAGGGGAACCATGTCCTAAGAAACCTATATGACCTTTTTTGTTAAACAAACCCGGATGCTCCTTTCCATCCGGCGTACCATTCTTCACGGCATCCCGAATATTTCCATCCAAGATTACGACTCCATTCACCGTCACACGGATATGATCGCCATCCGCCATGATCTCTTCCGTATTCCATTCTCCAACCGGCTTGAACGCTTTCGGATGATCCTCACGGGCGGGAATGATACCGTATACGGAACCATGATGTTGCAGCGGAGTGATGTTTCCTTGGTAAATAGGATGTTCACAATCCAAGACCTGCACTTCCATACCTACATATGCTGCGTCTCCTTCCATCGGCGTACGGATACCGACACCGTTATTAGCTCCCGGGGTTAACTGGAAATCAAAACGATAGATAAAGTTTCCGTATTCCTTCTTGGTGTACAGATTACCTCCGAAACTACTGCTTGGAACCATAGAGATACAGCCGTCTTCCAAGATATAATCAACCGTGTTTCCAGTCCATTCATGCATATTCGTTCCGTCAAACAAAACCTTGAAGCCTTCTTTTTCCTCTTCCGGCGATAATTTGAACGGTTCTTGTTTTTCCAATTCCTTTACGTAGATATTACGGTAATAGACCTTGCTGCCATGAGCTTGCATCTCGATTTGCTCTACCGGGAAAATCGGAAGCTTGCGATCCCAATAGTTTTCCAGAATCACGTTATCTACCACTTTTTCTCCGTTCAAGACAACCGTCACACGGTCGCCAACCATCTTAATATAGAAGGAATTCCATTCACCCAATTTATTGTCGGCCACTTTCGAAGGCTTGCTCTCGTTTACCTGATTGTTGTACAAGCCACCGGAACCTACTTGCGCACCTACATTTACCCGAGAAGTATCCCAGATCTGGACTTGAGGAGTACCACGCAGATAAATACCGGCATCAGCCTCTGGTCCTTTCGGATCCAACATCCAATCAACATACATCTCGAAATCACCATATTGCTTTTCAGTACATAGGTTATCGTACCCAGTACCGTCAAATACTAATAGGCCATTCTCCACTTTCCAGTCACGACGCATATTCTCATCCGCCTTTTCCTGCGCTTTCGCCAATTGAGCCGGTTTCATTTTGGCGCGGGCGATCGGATTCTCGACCAAACCTTTCCAACCCGTTAAATCCTTACCATTAAAGATAGAGACAAATCCGACCTCGTCCGGCATCGCATCCAAATGTTGCTTCAAGGCATCGATATCATAACGAGCGTCTTCCCCGTCGAACATGGTCAAAACACGTTTCAAGATTGCCTTCACATTGTCACCCTTATATTCCGGATGGTTACGAGCGATATTCCAAACCGCATAAACAGCCGCAGAACGAACAGCCGCATCGCTTGAATCCAAGAATTCCGACGCATACATCAATGCCAAGAAGGTATCCGCCCGTTGGATCTGACGTAAAATAAGAGCCTTTTGCTCGCTCGTCCGGGCGATCTCCATGACTTTCCGCAAGCTCAACAAACGATTCTCTCTCGTAAATGCCGGATTAGATACCAACTGCACATAACGCTTTAACGCCCTATCGAATACTTGATCGGAAGCGGCGGATTGGCAAACCGTAAATAGTTCATCGGCAGCCTCAATACCCTTCCACGCCAACAAAGCGTCAAGAGCCGCATCCTTGGCCGCTCCATTCCCTTTATTCAATCCTTCCACGATCGTAGCCAAAGCCTCTTTCTCGCCAGTCGCTGATAAGACCTTATAATAAAGATATCTCTTGCTGTCTCCCGCTTGTATCATACGGCGATTCACGTTAGATACTTGAGTTGCCGCCGGTTGTTTAGAGATAGCGGCAATGATCGCATCTTGAAGCGGAGCGACAGCTGAAGCCTCCGCAGTCTCCAACATTCCGCACAATAAAGTGAAATCTTTCTCGGATACTACATCTTTCAATGCGGTATAAGCGGCTTTCTTCACCTCTGATGAGCCGGATTTAATCTGATCCAGTACCGTATTTAGATTCGCGTCGGCCATACGTATCGCCAACAGCTCCAAACCAGCGATTTTCCCGGCATCGGAAGCGGACGGGATCACTTTAGCGACCGCTTGATCAATATCGCCGTTAAATGCCATCAAAGCATCTTGACCCAATAATATCACTTGCTTGTCATTGCTCTTCAACAAATCCGCCAGCACAGGAATGACACTCTTATCACCGATTTTAACCAAAGCCCAAACAGCGGCCTGTTGCACATAGAAATCCTTATCTTTCAATTGGTCCAAAAGAACTTGTCTCGCTGGTAGATCAAAACGAAGTTCCAGATTCTTGATCATGTCATGTTTAGACGGGCATTTGCTTTCACGGCCTATCCAGTTCAAGATATCCACCTTGACTTCCGGCTTCGCCTTTAACATGTGTTTCATGACCTCGATATAAACATTTTGATCAGCGAAACCCGAAGCGAAGTTCAAAGCCGCATTACGGTATCCCTTATCCGTATCTTTCAAAGCCGATAATAAATTCTTCGTAGCAGCTTCCGGCTTAGCGGCTAATAGAATCTGAAGAGCGGCCTCACGGGTCTGTGTCATGCCCGCTTTCGTAGACTTCTTCAATAAATCATTCGCTGCTTTCTCCGCATCTTTGGTATCGCCTTGCTCAAGGACACGTTTTATCAAAGCGATATATGCCTCATTCGCCCCGGTCTTTTCCATTTTATAACCGACTTTCTCCGCAGCGGCGGCTAAATCGCCTAGAGAAGCTTTAGAACCTACACGACTCAACGCATAAAGAACCTCTTTCTGCATATTCTCATCGCTGGAACCAAGCATCACTTTCAATACATTTTCCGCATCAGCGATTTGCACGTCAGCGATCGCACGGATAATATCCTTTTGCGTCTTCGGAGTACCGGATCGACGCATCAAGGAAGCCACCAAAACCTTCTTAGCGTTATCGGTACGGATCGCGGATAACGCACGGGCAGCAGGACCGCTTAGGCTCTCATCGTTCAAATAGCTAGCCAGCGTATCCACACACTCATCTTTTCCCAGTAATTGAAGCTGTCGGATAATAAAAGCCTTTGTCTCCCGGTCGCTCACCTTATCCAAGGCTTTCAAATATGCGTTGGCTGTTGCTAGACGGGCATTTTCCTCACCTTTCGCCATCACGTAATGAGTCAATCCGCTCAACGCATAATCCACGTTCGAGTTACTGCCTTTTCCCGGAGCGTTAATCTTATTAATCAACATCAAGACCCCTTCCTCGCCAGTGGAGCTTAGGTCATTAATTAATTTGTTATATTCAGCTTGTTGCTCCGCCGGCATCTGTGCCAGTACATCGGCAACGATCGTCTTCGATGTACGATTAGCCGGGCTTTGAGCCATTAACATGCTACCGCACAACAATAAGCTGGCAATTGATATATATACTTTTTTCATATGTGTATGTGTTTAAATATTCCAAGGTGCTCTCATCGGCTGATCCAACAAACGATTAGCGGCCTCATCATTAATAAATTCCAGTTTTACGGGATCAAAGTGAAGCGTACGATTCAAACGAAGGGCTACGGCACCCATGTTCACGATCGTAGCGGAACGGAAGCCATTACGCTCATTCAAGGCAAAAGGCTGACGAGTCTTTACGCACTCGATAAAGTCGGTAACCTGTGGCTCGGGTTCGGGATAATCGGATAACTTTTTCTCCCAATCCGGGATATCACATACGAAATTCTTATAGACATTCCCGTTCGGTCCGGAAATATAAGGTGTGTTCGGATCCCCGTAATCACCTCCCCAAAGTACGATCTGGCAACCATCCTCATAGGTATACGTAATCGAGCGCCAAGTACCCACGGCGTCCGGATGTTGTTGCGGAGCATCCACCTCTACCTTAACCGGGCTGGTATTATCTTTTCCTAGAAAATATTGTACAGGGTCAATATAATGCTGTCCCATATCCCCTAAACCACCGCCGTCATAATCCCAGTATCCACGGAATGTCTGATGCACACGATGCGGGTTATAAGGTTTGTAAGGAGCCGGACCCAACCAAAAATCATAATCCAGCTCACTAGGCACCGATTGCGGTTCCAGATATTCTTTACCAACCCAATAGAACTTCCAGTCGAAACCGGTATGCTTGCTGATCGTTACCTTTAGCGGCCAGCCCAACATACCACTTTGAACCAGTTTCTTCAAAGGTTTCACGGGAGTGCCCAATCCATAGAACGGGTCTGCGAAACGGAACCAAGTGTTCAAGCGGAACATACGTCCGTATTGCTTCATCGCTTCCATTACCCGTTTACCCTCCCCGATCGTACGGGTCATAGGCTTCTCACACCAAATATCTTTTCCTGCTTTAGCGGCCTCGACAGACATGATACCATGCCAGTGAGGAGGCGTAGCTATATGAACGATATCTACATTAGGATCCAGAATCAAATCACGAAAATCATGGTATGCGGCAATCTTATCCTTTACCAACTGTTTACCTAGCTCCAGATGATTCTTATCGACGTCACACACGGCGACAAGACGAGTTCCGGCATAGTCCACATGTCCACGGCCCATACCACCTGTACCGATAATTCCTTTTGTCAATTGATCACTTGGAGCGATGAATCCATTACCCAACACGTGGCGCGGTACAATCGTAAATGCCGCGATTCCTCCAAGAGTCTTCAGGAAGTCTCTTCTGTTTGTCTTCATAGTACGAATTTAAAATTTAGATAGAATAGATTAACTTGAGTGACAAAAATAATCATAATACTCGAAGAGACAAGAAAAATGTATATAAAAAAGAAAAGGATGCCTTTAGCAAAGACATCCTTCCCTAGTATTTTATGAAAATTTATTACAAAGCGAATTGCGGTTGACGGTGAATCCATTGTCCACGGGTGAAATCCGGGAAGTCTACCAAAGCACCGCCACGAGCGATTGACATCTCTGACAAGCCGGAGATAGCGCTCCAAGCGGCAGCGTCATAGCAATCCATTGGAGCCGGTTTCTTATTACGGATAGCGTCGATCAAGTCGTACATCATGATATAGTCCATACCACCATGTCCGGCCTCAGCCGCCTCAGCGGAATGCTGTGCCCATAATTTATGGTCATATTGCTTGAACCATTCCTCCGAATCATCCCAACGGTGAGGTTTGGATTTACCCTGTACATATACATGATCGCCATCATTCATCCATAAACCCTCAGTTCCCTGAACACGGAAACCTAATGAATAAGGGCGAGGAGAATTGGTATCATGGGTTACGATGATCGTTTGTCCATTAGAACACTTAATCATAGAAGTCACGATATCTCCCAAATTGAAGTTGACCTTCGCCAACGGATGATTCTCACCCCCATTATCCACGATAAACTTATGCAATCCACGAGATTGAGTAGCCATAGCGGATAAAGAAAGGAAGCGGTTACCACGGTTGATATCCATGCAATTTGCTATCGGTCCGATACCGTGAGTCGGATAGATATCGCCATTACGATGTACGGAATGGTTCGTACGCCATTGAGCCTCGGCGAAAGCCGTCGGGCCCATACGAAGATCACCACTGCCCGGTACATAGTTGTAATGAGTTCCATCGTTGAATTTCACCTCACGCAAGTCATGCTCATAACCACAAGTACCATGCAATATCTCGCCGAACAAACCTTGGCGAACCATATTCAACGCAGCCATACAGTCACGACGATAACATACGTTCTCCATGATATTCAAATGGCTTCCGGTTGCTTCCGAAACATTTACCAAATCCCAGCACTCCTCGATCGTATTAGCGGCGGAAACCTCCACGCCTACATAAGGAACACCAGCCTTCATAGCGGCGACAGACATCGGAACGTGCCATTCCCAAGGACTAGCGATAATCACGCAATCAAATTCCTCGTTGTTCAACATATTCTCAAATTCACGTTCACCCCCTTTGTAAACTTTCGGAGCAGGAACATTAAATTTAGCGATATGTTTCAAGGTACTATCGATCGGGCCCTGTTGGATATCGCAAATCGCTACGATCTTATTACCGGGGATCGCCAATACATTATTAATATGCTCATGGCATCTAGAACCCGTTCCGATGAAACCGAAACGTAATTTACCATCATCTTTACCGGCTGTTTTTTTCTTTTGGGGTTCAGCGGCGGTTGTTGTAGCTCCGGCGTTTCCGGCCATTGCCAAGCCTGCGGCACCAATACCGGCGGCAGATACTTTCTTAAGGAATGAACGACGAGTGTTTTCCATATATTTTATAAATTAGTTTGTGTTTTGAGGATACAAAATTAAAAAAATATTTTTTCAATCAAAACGTTATTGAGTATTTTGAAAAATAAAGAGTCCAAGACTAAAAGTTCGTTATCTTTCCGGTTTCCCTTTTTAGCCTCTCGAAGGTCATCATCATCTGTCGAAGTCTTATAGGTTCTTTTTCCGCCAAATTAACTTGCTGACCGATGTCTTCCTTTACATTATATAATTGATAACAGTTACTATTTCCGGCAAAGGCAGCCTCCTCCGCATCGCCATAGGTATCCGGATACGGTGGGATCATGACCCAATCACCATCACGTAGCGCATAATTGAAATAACCTTCCAAGACAAGTTCCTTTCGCCCATTACCACCTTTTCCTAGAAATACAGGCAAGGTGTTTTGGCTATCTACCTTATCAGAATAGGTCTGTCCGATCAACGCCGACAGCGAGGCTAACAAATCCATCTGGCAAACCAAGGCATCCGACACAGCGCCCGGCTTAACTTCCGCAGGCCAACGAAGCATGAACGGGATACAGGTCCCACCATCATACAAGCTCGTCTTTCCTCCACGAAGCGGTCCGGCCATCTTATGATCCCCTACCAATTCCACGGCTTGATCTTGATAACCGTCATCCAGAACCGGTCCGTTATCGCTAGTGAAAATAACTAATGTATTTTCCGTTAGCCCCAACTTATCCATTTCCTTCAAGAATTCGGTCACGCACCAATCCGCTTCCAAGATAACATCTCCACGAGGTCCCATCCCCGACTTACCCGCAAATCTCTCGTTCGGTACACGAGGTACATGCGGTTGATGCAAGCCATAGTACAGGAAGAAAGGTTTATCCTTATTCTCTTTCATAAAACCTTTCGCCTCCTCAAGGAACAACTCTGCCATATCCTCATCTTTCCATTGGGCGGTCTTGCCTCCTTTCTGGAAACCAATTCGAGGTACACCGTTTACGATAGCGCCGGCATGCCCGACACTCGGGAGCATTCTCAGTAATTCAGGATTATCCCTCCCAGTCGGTTCCCCGGGGAAATTCTCCTTATAACTGACATAGAGAGGATCGTTCGGATCGAGGTTTACACCTCTCCCATTCTCGATAAAGATACAGGGAACCCGGTCATTGGTAGCAGCTTGGATAAAAGAATAGTCGTAACCGATCTCTTTCGCTCCGGGATAAACCAGCTTGTTCCAGTCTACCGCCCCGTCACCTAATCCCAGATGCCATTTGCCGACCGAGCCGGTGACATAGCCCGCTTGCTTCATCACCTTCGGCAAGGTAACCTGTTGAGTATTGATAATCAGAGCCGCATTGCCGGGAAGTATTTTGGCTTCCCTATTTGTCCAAGGATATAATCCGGTAAGCAAGGAATACCGGCTGGGGGTAGAAGTAGCCGCCGTACAATAACCTTGCGTAAAGCGTATGCCTTCATTTGCGATACGATCCATTCCCGGAGTCTGTATGCGATGAGCCCCGTAACAGCTTAGATCACCATACCCGAGATCATCAGCTACGATGATCACCACGTTAGGTTGCCGGGGAGCTGATTGAGCTATTAAAGTTGTTGGCAAGGAAAACCCTGCCAACACACTCATTATACAATACTTATTCATCGCTTATTACGGATTCTGAGTTAATGTACCCGGATAAGCGTTAATCTCAGACTGCGGAATATACTGGATAGCCAACGGGCTGGTAGCAGGATATTCAGGCACGCCGTCATGGAATCCCGGGTAATGACGTTTCATCGTATCGCCTACACGATATACATCAAAACCACGGTCAGCCTCATAAGCTAATTCCAACTGACGTTCTTTCATGATAAGCTCATGAGCGTTTGTCGCATCCAAAGATTTATATCCGGCGTTAGGTAAGGAACGGGTACGAACGGTATTCAAATCGGCTAATGCTTTTGTATAGTTTCCTAATTTAGCGCTAGCCTCGGCGCGAATCAGGTATAACTCACCTAAGCGAGAGATAACCGGAGAATAAAGGTGAGGATAGCCATCTTGCTTAGAGCACTTATAGCTATAGAATTTCGGGTTACCTTGACTTTCCAACATAAAGTAGTCATAATCTCCCTCATACGTTTCTCCCTTATAGCTAATAGAATAACGCTTATTGTCCACATCTACCGGAGTTAATGTATATTCTTCACCATCTACCGTAGCGATTAACTTACCTCCTACTTCCTTGGTCTCACCTTGACGATATACGTAACCGGAAATCTTGCCGTCCGTATATAAGTTAGCTACAAAACGGAAAGCGGGGATCTGATTTCCATTGGCGTCTTCCTTATATTGCGGATGGATAAACGCCTCACGTGCATCGGTTCCTTTTCCTGTCTCATGCAACAAATCCATATACTTAGCGCTGGCGTAAACCTCACCCCAGCCTTGACCATCGATCTCAGCGTACATACTTCCTAGCGGATCACCCCAATCTTCCCAGTCTGAGGCTATAAACTTCACGGCGAAAATAGTCTCTGTCTGTGAAGCGGCATCCGGAGCGAACTCATTATAACGCATAAAGTTAGCACGGTCCAACATAGAGAACTGGCCACTCTCGATTACCGTATTCGCATAATCATAAGATAATTGGGCATATTCCTTATTCGGATTCTCAAACGTGCCACTCATATACATATAGACCTTCGCCAATAAAGCTTGAGCCGCATATTTTGAGGCATAAGCGGTAGATTTAAACGTTGTCATCAGCTCTTCCGCCTTTTTCAAGTCAGACAGAGCTTGATCATACGTATCCTTCACGGACGAACGATCCGGAAGATCCAGATTATCCATATCCTCAGGCATACCGTTTACGATCGGCAAGCCCAGATTCTTCTCCGGTTCCTGATAATAAGGACGGCCAAACACACGGCAAAGATAGAAGTACATCATGCCGCGCATATAATAAGCCTCGCCCAACTTCTGATCCAACTCAGCAGACTCGCCCTCATTAATCATCTTCATCAAAGAACTAGTCTGTGAGATGATATTATAGGCACTGTTCCAAACCGTAGTAAGACCACCGTTATTTACCGTATGCTGATAGGTAAAATAAGTACCGAACGGATTGGTTGTCGGTTTATCCTTACAAACGTTATCCCCCGGGAACTCACCACAATAATGCAAGTGTTCGGATGCCTTTTTCAGTTTTGCGTAACAACCGTTTAGCAAAACATCCACCGCGGCATCTTTGTCCTCCATGATCTTGTCTTCCGTGTACTTATCGTAAGGTAGACGTTCGATATCACAGCTTGTTATGAACGTGGCCGCTGCCGCAAGAGCCACTATAGCGATTTTTTTCATTATGATTCCTTTAATTAAAATGTAACATTTAGACCAAACATGAATTTACGAGCTTGTGGGTACGGAGAGATCGCCACACCAACCGAGCCTGCCTTGTATTTATTGCCAACCTCAGCCGGAAGTTCCGGGTCAACTCCGGAGAAACCGGAAAGGACAAACAAGTTCTCACCCGAGAAAGAAAGACGGATATTATCTACATACTGAATCTTCCAAGGTAATGTATAGCCTAACGTCAAGCTACGTAAGCGTAAGTAGCTAGCGTCCTCCAGATAACGGGAAGATCCCTTGCTGGATTGGCTCTTATTGCCATATTCCGCCTTGGGGTGGGTAGCGATATCGCCCGGTTTTTCCCAACGATTCCAACCTTCCTTCAAATTCATCTGGTTATAATTTACATAAGCGCCGTCACTATCATACATCGAACGGTCGTAATTATAAATATCACCTCCTACGGAATAACCGAAGACAGCGGAGAGATCAATGTTTTTCCAAGATAAGTCAGTAGAGAAACCTCCGTAGAAATCGGGGCTCAACTTACCTATTATAGTCTGGTGCTTAGATGCGTCACTATAATTCGAGGTCGTTACACGTTCCCCATTCTCATTCGTGGTATACCATAACGGAGAACCTGTCTCCGGATCTACGCCTGCCCATTCGGTACCATACCAAGTATCCACGTCTTGTCCCGGAGTCAATATCTTATCCATCGAAATGGCATAACTTGAACCGGCGTTAGAAGTGATGATCTCGCTCTTGCCACCATATAACTCAGTGATCTTATTACGGTTCAGACCTAAGTTAGCTGCGACGCTCCAACTCCAATCGCCCCCTTTCAAGATGTCCACGTTCATCGAGACCTCGAAACCATTATTCTTGACGGCACCCACATTACGATAGATACCAACAATACCCGTTACACCAGGCAGAGGCACTTTGTAAAGCAAATCGGTTGTTTTCTTATTATAATAATCCAAGTTGATAGTCAAACGATCAAACAAGATAGCGTCGATACCTACACCTGCCGTATAAGTCTTCTCCCAAGTCAGGTTCTTGTTTTCCTTCTGTTCGATTACCGCACCCGGATCACCATTATATCCCGTAGACATGGCGTACACCGTATATTGAGAATATAATTCGGTCGGACGGTTACCTACGGAACCATAACTTGCACGTAACTTCAACTGTTGTACCCAATCCTTAGCCTTGAAGAATTCCTCCTGATGGATATTCCAACCACCGCTGACGGAGAAGAAATTACCATATTTAGCGTCCGTACCAAAGTTGGAGGCACCATCCCGACGGAATGAGAAAGACAACAAATAACGATTATCATACGCATAGTTGGCATTGAACAAATAAGATTGTACGGCCCACTCTTTTTGCTCTCCCTTTATCGTCTTAGGAGTAGTAGCGACATCGGCTACAGAGAAACCCGGAGCGAAACTAGCCGCTGTCTGATCCTTGATCTCTTGTGTATAGGTATTCCACTCATAAGCCAAGATAGCGTTGATAGAGTGCTTATCGAATACTTTGTTGAAACGGAGCAATTGGTTACTGTATACTCTATAGGAGGCAGTGGTTTTATCTTGCAATAATCCGTTATCTGCCTCTCCCGCCTTAGAACGAGGATCCTGATAGCTCTTAAAAAGGATACTATTATATTTATAGTTATTCACGGATGAGAAAGTCAACCAATCGGTAAACTTGATATCGAAGTCAAAGTTACCCATGAACTCATAAGAGGTGCTTTTGTCGTAATTCCATTGCAGATCATACAAGTAATTGGTAGCATCACTATTAATCCAGTTTGAAGGTCTGTATTGCTGGATCAAGTCGCCATTCTCGTCATACGGGGAGTCCCAAGGGAAATTAACGTACATGATAGCGCCTAGATCTTGTTGCTGGTCCATCACGTCGCTACGGGTAGCCCATACTTTAGGTTTGATAGTCAACCAATCCGTCGCTTGGTAATCCACATTGAAACGTAAGTTATAACGCTTGTAGTCATATCCTTTCACGGCACCATCCTCATCGTAGTAACCAACGGAAGTATAAGTCTTGATCTTCTCGGAACCTCCGGAAACAGAAACATTGTAATCTTGAGCGAAGCCCAGATGCGTACCCTCTTTCCACCAGTCGAAGTTACGGTTGCGCAAATCCTCCGTAAAATAACTCGGAAGGGCGTCTTGATTTGCGAAAGATTTATAATAATCATATAATTCCTCGCCGTTCATCATATTCATGTTTCCACGGTGCAACTGGTTCACACCCATCTTTACGGAAGCGTTAATCGTAGCTTTTCCGATCTTACCTTTCTTCGTAGTCACCACGATAACACCGTTCGCTCCTTGAGAACCATAGATAGCGGTTGAAGCGGCATCCTTCAAGATAGACATAGACTCGATATCAGCCGGGTTCAAGCTACCCGCATCCGTACCGACGATTACGCCATCCACGATCCAAAGAGGGTCCGTGCTACCGTTTACCGTAGACTTACCACGGATCACCACCTTACCGGCAGCGCCCGGCTGACCACCACCCGAAGTAACCTGTACGCCCGGAGCCTTACCAGACAATAAGTTCTCGACCGTAGGGCTAGTGGCATCCAACAATTTCTCGTTGCTCACCACCTGCATGGCACCCGTCAAGCTTTCCTTTTTTTGCACGCCGTAACCAACAACAACCACCTCCTCAAGGTTCTGAGTGTCTTCCTTGATACGGATAGTCATCGGAGCGCTAGTCGCCTTAACCTCGTGGTTCACATAACCGATGTAAGAAACGACTAAAGTAGCTCCGGCCGGAGCTTCCAAACTAAACTTTCCATCGAAATCGGTACTGGTACCGTTCGTAGTGCCTTTCACAAGCACGTTCGCGCCGATTACCGGCTCACCCGTCACCGCGTCAACAATGGTACCTGAAATCGTAATTGTCTGCTGCGCCACCATTCTCTCCGCGTTTCTCAATTCATTTGGATTAGAAGATGACTTGTAAACAACAATCCTATTGTTGTTTACAACAAAATCAGCATGCTGATTTTTCAGCGCCGTCGTCAAAATCTCCTCGACCGAACGGTTCGACATGTCGATTGAGATACGCTCATTCAGATTGATGTCATTGTTACGGATAAGGAACGTGTAATTAAATTTTTCCTCGATCAAATCGAAAAGTTCTTTTAATGTCGTACTTTCCATTTGAACAGACATCATTTGTGTCTGAAGTTCGGACGCTGAAACCGTACCGGGAATAAACGGCAGTCCCGCAAGCATACATGCGGCTACCATCATCTTACCGGTCTTCTTGAAATAGTTCATTTCCATTAAAGTTAGATTTAATAAATAATTTTCTCGTTTATACTATTTTCCACACTTACACCTTAGGATTAAGGTTTGTATTTTTATTTATCTTTTATAATAATCTCATCTCCCGAACGAGTCCACACATATTTGTGATCCACGTCCACCTCACGAAGGATCTTATCCAACGAATAATCTTTCGTAAAGCTGCCGGAGAAGATTTCCTTTCTCAAAGGATCGCTCTCGACGCGGATACGCACGTTGAACTTACGTTCCAAATCCTTGGCGATACTCATGAAAGGTTGTTCGGAGAATTTCAGGCTACCGTCCATCCAAGAGAGAGCATCCTTGGCATCCACCTCACTGACTCTTACCTTATTGGTCTGCTTATTAAAGCTTAGTTTCCGGTTTGGAGTCAAGGTCACATCGCCCGCATGGGCAACCTCATCCCGCAAGCTCACGTTTACTTTTCCCGACACCAGAGTGACATCGGTCGTTTCATCCATTCCGTAAGCCTTTACGTTAAAGCTAGTTCCTAGAACCTTGATATCCAATCTCTTTGATTTTACGATAAAAGGCTTAAGGGAATCCCGGGTAATCTCGAAGTAAGCCTCACCATCCAATTGTACGCTACGTCCGTTCGTATTGAAATCACTGCCATATCTCAACGTGGAACCTGCGTTGACCCAAACCACGGATTGATCCGGCAAAACGACTTTCGTTTGGGCTCCCATAGGAGTTGTCGTCTCAAAATAAGCCAAGGCGGCAGATTTCGGCTGATTATGTCTCGTACCTATATAATAAGAGGCAGTCCCCACCGATACCACGATCAAGACCGAGGCGGCAACTTTTCCTAAAAACCGAAAATTTAGCCAATGATTCTTTTCAGAAGGAATAGCGGGATCGATAAGTGCCCCGAAATGTTTTTGGAAATCGGCTTTCATATCAGAGGCAAACAAAGGTACATGCGCCGTCGCCCAACAATCCGCCATCTCGGAAAGGCACTGTTTATGAGCGTCATCCGTTTCCAACCATTGTAGTAATTCATTTCGCCCCTCCTCGGATATATCTCCCATGAGGT
>ERZ773242.1609-NODE-1609-length-20991-cov-4.116593_pt1 | contig 20991 bp, 20 predicted proteins | sample MGYA00511077_ERZ773242 | MGnify/ENA primary metagenome ERZ773242 (study PRJEB29015, sample SAMEA2737754) | human gut metagenome | biome: human gut; feature: human-associated habitat; material: faeces | place: China | collected 2012 ... | reverse complement strand
TTTTGATAAAGGTAAACATGGCGATTCCTTATTTCAGCGGCGAGTTTTTACGCTCGATGCTGTAGCGCTCAAGCTCTTTGTACGGCACCACCTGGCTTTTCTTCTTGCGCACGTCCACGACGGTCATGCGGTCGGTGCAGGAGTAGCACGGGTCGAGGCTGCCGATGATCAGCGGCGCGTCAGAGACGGTGTTGCCGCGCAGCATGTAGCGCAGGGTTGGCCAGTTGGCGTAGGTCGCCGCGCGGCAGCGCCAGCGGTAGAGCTTCTGGTTGTCGCCGGTCATGCTCCAGTGGATGTCGTCCCCGCGTGGCGCTTCGGCAAAGCCGAGGGCAAAGCGGTTTGGAATGTAGGTGAAGCCCTCCACCATCAGCGGGCCGCCCGGCAGGTTATCGAGGCCAAAGTCGATCATGTTCAGCGCGGTGAATACTTCGTTGATGCGCACCTTCAGGCGGGAGATGACGTCGCAGCCCTGCTCGCTGTGCACGGTCATCGGCAGCAGGCCGTAGCCGACGAACGGGTGATCGGCGCGGGTATCGCGGGCGTGGCCGCTGGCGCGCACCATCGGACCGACGTTGCTGAAGTCGCGGGCGATCTCCGGATCAAGACGGCCGATGCCGACGGTGCGCTGCTCGATGTTGGGCGTGCTGAGCAGCATGTCCACCAGCTCCTGCACGTCCCGACGCATCTGCTGCGCCAGCTGGCGGGTCTGGATCATGTCGTCCTTCAGCAGGTCGCGGCGGATCCCGCCGATCAGGTTCAGGCCGTAGGTTTTACGCGCCCCGGTAAGGATCTCCGCCATCTTCATCGACGCCTCGCGCACGCGGAAGAACTGCATAAACCCGGAGTCAAAGCCGACGAAGTGGCAGGCCAGGCCGAGGTTGAGCAGGTGCGAGTGCAGGCGCTCCACCTCCAGCAGAATGGCGCGGATCATCTGCGCGCGTTCCGGCACCACGATCCCCATGCCGTTTTCCACCGAGGTGGTGTAGGCGGTGCTGTGGGCAAAGCCGCAGATGCCGCACACGCGGTCAGAGAGGAACGTGACTTCGTTGTAGCCCATGCGGGTCTCCGCCAGCTTCTCCATGCCGCGGTGGACGTAGAACAGGCGGTAGTCGGCGTCGATAATGTTCTCGCCGTCGACGAACAGGCGGAAGTGGCCCGGTTCGTCGGAGGTGACGTGCAGCGGGCCAATCGGCACCACGTTATTCTTCTTGCTGCCCAGCTCGTTGATGAACTCGTAGGTTTCGCTGTCGGTGGTCGGGGCCGGACGCTGGCGGTAGTCCATGCTGTCCTTGCGCAGCGGATAGAGTTCATCCGGCCAGTCGTCCGGCAGCACCAGGCGGCGCTCGTCCGGCAGGCCAACCGGCACCAGACCATACATATCGCGCACTTCGCGCTCGCCCCAGACGGCGGCAGGCACGCGCGGCGTGACGGAGGGGTATTCCGGTTTAGCCGGATCGACCTCTACGCGCACGGTGAGCCAGCACTTCTCCCCCTGCTCCATCGACATCACGTAGTACACCGCATAGTTGCCGCACAGCTGGCGCTCGTCGTTGCCGAACAGCACCGACAGCCAGCCGCCCTGCTGGTAGTACAGAAACTCCACCACTTCCGGCAGATAGTTCACCTTAATGGTGACGGTGATCTGGTCTTTGGTTTGCCAGGACTCCTCAAGCACCACGCCCGGGAAAGCCTGATGCAATGCGGCGAGATACTGCTGACCTTTCTTTTCTTCAGACATAAACACTCTCTTTAATCACGCCACCAGCAAGGAGACGAACGCTAAAAATGCAAAACCAAAACCGGCCCAGGTGATGCGTGACGTTTCGACAAAACGCAGGCGCGCCATGCTGTTTTCAAACAGGGCAATCACCAGCACGCCGATAAGCAGCTTGAGCACAGCCACCACCACGGCCAGCAGCAGGCCGCCCGCAGAGAAGTGCGTCATCTGCCCCCACGGGAAGAAAACGCCGACGAACATCTGCAACACCACCAGCTGCTTGAGGCTGATGCCCCACTTCAGCACCGCAAAGCCGTAGCCGCTGTACTCGGTGAGCGGCCCCTCCTGTAATTCCTGCTCCGCTTCCGCGAGATCGAACGGCAGCTTGCCCATCTCGATAAAGGTGGCGAACGCGCAGGCGCAGAGCGCCAGCACCAGCGGGAGCGAACGTGAAACCGGCCAGTGGTAAACGGTGTCGGTGATAAAACTGATGTGGGTCGAGCCTGCAACCTGCGCGGCGACCCACAGCCCCAGCAGCAGAATTGGCTCAACCAGCACGCCGAGCATCGCCTCGCGGCTGGCGCCGATACCCGTAAACGGGCTGCCGGTATCCAGGCCCGCAATCGCAAAGAAGAAACGCGCGATGGCGAAGAGGTAGATCAGCGTTATCAGATCGCCCAGCACCGGCAGCGGCGAAGCCACCGTCACCACCGGCAGCGCGGTGGCGATGGTCAGCATCACGCCCACCATCACGAACGGCGTCAGGCGGAACACCCAGCCTGCGGCATCCGGCGCGACGCTCTGACGGGAAAGCAGTTTGAAGAGATCGCGGTACTCCTGGAGCACGCCAGGCCCGCGACGGTTGTGCAGCCGGGCGCGCGCCACGCGCGTGATGCCCGACAGCAGCGGCGCGGCGGCGAACAGCACCAGCGCCTGAAGAATTGCCAGTAACAGACTCATGTCAGGCTCCTCGTGAAATGACAATCACCACCAGCACCGCCAGCTCGATCAGCGCTAGGCGGCGGAACAGCACGGGCACGGCGGCACCATGCCAGCCCGGCACCCAGCCCACCGGGTTCAGCCAGTGGCGCAGCTTCAGCACGGCGGCAAAGTTTTCCTTCACCGGCATGGCGAAACCGTGGGCGGTGATGACCATCGACTGCTCGTGTTCGTAGCCGCAGGCCCACGCCGCGCCGCGCGAGCGGGAGGCGAGACGGTCGCGTCTGAAGAACAGCATCAGCACGAACGGCAGGAGCGGCGCAGCAATCAGCAGCAGCGCCATCATCGGCTGGGAAACGACGGTATGCGCCGTGACCAGCGGCAGCGGAATGGCGTGGCCCAGCAGCGGCAGCAGCCACGGCGCGGCGACGCCGCCCGCGATGCAGCACAGCGCCAGTGCGACCACGCTGGTGGCCATCAGTACCGGGGCGCAGCAGGCGTTCTCCGCTTCGCGGGTGCGCGGCGCGCCCAGGAAGGTGACGCCGTAAACCTTCGCCATACACATCACCGCCAGCGCGCCGGTGATCGCCAGGCCCACCGCCAGCAGCGGGCCGAGTAAACGCCCGATAAACGCCTCGCTCTGGCCGAGGGCGAAGAAGGACTGATAAATCACCCACTCGCCGGCAAAGCCGTTCAGCGGCGGCAGCGCGGCCATCGCCATCAGCCCGACCAGCATCGCCAGTGAAATCATCGGCATTTTTTTGCCAATCCCACCGAGCTTTTCAATATCGCGGTGCCCGGTGCGGAACCAGACGCTGCCCGCGCCGAGGAACAGGGTGCTTTTAAACAGGCTGTGGTTGATAAGGTGATACAGACCGCCAATAAACCCGGCGGCAATCAGCGCCGGCTGGTTGAGCGCCAGCCCGGTGACGCCCGCGCCCATGCCGAGCAGGATAATCCCGATGTTCTCGAGGGTGTGGTACGCCAGCAGACGCTGGATGTTGTGCTCCATCAGCGCGTAGAGGCCACCGACGAACGCGGTGATCATCCCCGCAATCAGCAGCGCCACGCCCCACCACAGCGGCGGCTGACCGCCCGTCAGGGTTATCATCAGGATGCCGAACAGACCGACCTTCATCACCACGGTAGAGAACAGCGCAGCGGCGGGGGCTGAGGCATTGGCATGCGCCTGCGGCACCCAGCCGTGCAGCGGGATAATCCCGGCCAGCAGGCCAAAACCGACTACGCCCAACAGCCAGACGTCGTTGCCCAGCGGCTGACCGTTAAGCGCGGCAAAATCCAGCGTGCCGAAACGCTGCCACACCAGCCAGCAGGCCAGCGCCAGCAGCAGCGTGCCGAGACGTCCCAGCGCAAACCACAGCTTGCCGGAGGCGCTGCATCCGGTCAGGAACACGCCGCACAGGGCCATGATTTCTGCCATCACCACCAGCGCGCCGAGGTTGCTGGCGACAACGGTACAGACCGCGGCAGCCATCAACAGGTTAACCAGCAGGCCGTTAGCTTTGGTGTGCTGATGGCGGTGCCAGTCGATATTAAACAGGCTGATAAACAGCCCGCACAGGCCAAAGGTTATCAGCCAGATGGCGTTCAGCGGCGTAAGCTCAACGGCGTGGTGAATCAGCGGGATGAGGGTGTCGACGGACTGGCCGTCGATCAGGACAACCCCGCCCGCCGCCAGCGTCATCAGGCTGCCGACCGCCCCGCCGATACCGGCGATCGCGCCGCTCAGCGTTTTATGGAAGGAGAGGAGCAGCGCCAGGACAGCGGCGGCGGCAAACCAGGCCACGCCGCTGGTCATCATAACTATCGCGTTCATTTCGCCCCCTCGTTAAGCGCCCGCAGCAGCGAAAGATCGCCGACGTCGGTATTGATGGTCAGCTCGCGCTTGCGTTTGCTGGTGCGAGCGATATCGCGGATGTTGACCAGGACCAGCGCCCGGGTCGGGCAGGTCCGCACGCAGGCCGGACCCTGCTCATCGAAGCTGCACAGGTCGCACTTCACCGCAACGGCGCGAATGCCCGGCACCCAGTCCAGCAGCGTACTCACGCGTGCCGGAGCCGGCGGCGCAGGCGGCGCTTTCGGGGTATTGGCATTCGCCGGAATATGCAGCGGACGGCTGCCGGAAAACTCAATGGCGCCGAACGGACAGGCGATGCCGCACAGCTTGCAGCTCACGCACAGGCTTTCGTTCAGCTGTACCGCGCCGTCAACGCGGGTGATGGCATTGACAGGACAGACGCCCGCGCACGGGGCGTCTTCACAGTGGTGACAGAGCTGCGGGGCAGACTCTTTCTCATTACGCATGACGCGCAGGCGCGGCATGGACTGTAGCCCGTGCAGGCGGTGCGTTTCCGAGCACGCCGCCTCACAGGTCCGACAGCCAATACAGACCGTCGAGTCAGCAATTACAAAACGGTTCACCGGGTCATCCTCTGGTGATGGTCATTTTTGACGAAAAAACTGTCTTATCGACACTTCTCGACACTCGTTTTTCAGGCCACGTTCGCGGAGGATTTTCCGTCGATCAGCTGTTTCAGGTTGACTGGCCGATCGTGCTCAACGGCGGCGTAGAGGCCGTTATAAACCGGCGCGATTTTCTCCAGATAGTGCTCCAGCACCTGCTGGCGATCGCGGTTGCTGACGTGACCGTCCACCATGCCGTCCGCCATCAGCTGCGCCCGGGCGATGCAGTGCCTGTCGCCCTCTTTCGTCTCGACGTAGTACTCAATCGTGTGGCTGTTGAAGGTCTCCGCCAGGGTGACGTAAATCGTAAAGTGACCGAACAGAACAAAACGCATATCCCCCTGCGCCGCACAGCTCATGGCGTGATGCAGATGGGCCTTCGACAGCGTAATCCCCTGGATCAGTGAATTGCAGTACAGGTGCCATTGCTCCTGGAGCTGCTGGTGACGTTGCGCAATGTAATCCGCTTTTTCGCTAATTTCCCAAATAGTCATAAAAGGTATCCGGTTAATGGAGTTAGCGGCTGTTAAGCAGATTTCGTGCCAGTTTTTAATTTATTGATTTAAATGAATTTTAAAGAGATGCGTACTGTCATCGCCGCGGTGTCGACGTGTCATTTCGACAGCGTTGACATCGTCACGCCGTAACGCAAATCAAGCTGGCACCGTTATTGCATTGAAGGGGCAATTCATTAAGGAGGCGTCATGCACGAGATCACCCTCTGCCAGCGGGCACTGGAACTTATCGACCAGCAGGCAGTGCAAAACCACGCGAAACGCGTCACCGGCGTCTGGCTGAAGGTCGGGGCGTTTTCCTGCGTCGAGACCAGCGCCCTCACCTTCTGTTTTGAGCTGGTGTGCCGCGGCACGCTGGCGGAAGGCTGCGAGCTGCATATTGAAGAGCAGCAGGCAGAGTGCTGGTGCGAGCAGTGTCAGGAGTACGTCACGCTGCTGTCATCGAAGGTGCAGCGCTGTCCGCAGTGCCAGAGCAGCGGGCTGCGCATCGTGGCGGATGACGGTATGCAGATCCAACGCCTCGAAATCGAGAAGGAGTAATGTATGTGTAGTACCTGCGGTTGCGCTGAAGGCAACCTGTATATAGAAGGGGATGAACACCGTCCCCACTCCGCGTTTCGCTCCGCGCCCTTTTCCCCTGCCCCGCGTCCCGCGGCGGCACTGACCGGCATCACCTTTACCCCGCAGCGTTCCGACGCGGGCGACCTGCATTACGGCCACGGCGAAGCGGGTACGCATGCGCCGGGCATCAGCCAGCGCCAGATGCTGGAGGTGGAGATCAACGTGCTGGACAAGAATAACCAGCTCGCCGCCCGCAATCGCGCCCGCTTTGCCGCGCGCGAACAGCTGGTGCTGAACCTGGTCTCCAGCCCCGGCTCCGGTAAAACCACGCTGCTGACCGAAACCCTTAAACGTCTGAACGAACGCGTCTCCTGCGCCGTGATCGAAGGTGACCAGCAAACGGTAAACGACGCGGCGCGCATCCGCGAAACCGGTACGCCTGCGATTCAGGTCAACACCGGGAAAGGGTGCCACCTGGATGCGCAGATGATTGCCGACGCCGCCCCGCGCCTGCCGCTGGCGGATAACGGCATCCTGTTTATTGAAAACGTCGGCAACCTGGTCTGCCCGGCAAGCTTCGACCTCGGCGAGCGGCATAAAGTGGCGGTGCTCTCCGTGACCGAAGGGGAAGACAAGCCGCTTAAATATCCGCATATGTTTGCCGCCGCCTCCCTCATGCTGCTGAACAAGGTCGACCTGCTGCCGTACCTGAATTTCGACGTGGATAAGTGCCTGGCTTACGCCCGGGAAGTGAACCCGGACATTGAGATCCTGCTGGTTTCCGCCACGCGCGGCGACGGGATGGACGCCTGGCTGAACTGGCTGGAGAACGAACGATGTGCATAGGCGTCCCCGGACAAATTCATTCCATCGACGGCAATCAGGCCAAAGTGGAGGTCTGCGGCATCCTGCGCGATGTCGACCTGACGCTGGTAGGCAGCCACGATGAGACCGGCGCATCGCGTCTCGGCCAGTGGGTGCTGGTCCACGTGGGTTTTGCCATGAGCGTGATTAATGAGGAAGAAGCCCGCGATACGCTGGACGCGCTACAGAATATGTTCGATGTCGAGCCGGACGTAGGCGCCCTGCTGTATGGCGAGGAGCGATAACACATGCGTTACGTTGATGAATATCGCGCGCCGGAGCAGGTGTTGCAGCTTATCGATCGCCTGAAAACCCGCGCGTCCCTGCTGGACTACACGAAAGAAAAACCGCTGCGGATCATGGAGGTGTGCGGCGGACACACCCACGCCATCTTTAAATTTGGCCTCGACCAGCTGCTGCCGGAGAACATCGAGTTTATCCACGGCCCCGGCTGCCCGGTGTGCGTGCTGCCGATGGGGCGCATCGACAGCTGTCTCGACATCGCCAGCCGTCCCGGTGTGATTTTTTGCACCTTTGGCGACGCCATGCGCGTACCGGGAAAAAATGGCTCGCTGCTCCAGGCGAAGGCGCGCGGCGCGGACGTGCGGATCGTCTACTCACCGATGGATGCCCTGACGCTGGCGATGGCTAATCCTGAGCGTAAGGTCGTCTTTTTCGGGCTGGGTTTTGAAACCACCATGCCCGCCACCGCCATTACCCTCCAGCAGGCGAAAGCCCGCAACGTCACTAACTTTTACTTTTTCTGCCAGCACATCACGCTTATTCCCACGCTGCGCAGCCTGCTTGAAGCGCCGGATAACGGTATCGACGCGTTTCTGGCGCCAGGCCACGTCAGCATGGTGATCGGCACAGAAGCCTACGGTTTTATCGCTGAACAGTACAATCGTCCGTTAGTGGTGGCTGGTTTCGAGCCAGTTGATCTACTGCAAGGCGTGACCATGCTGGTTGAGCAGAAAATAGCGGCCCTGAGTGCGGTGGAAAATCAGTATCGCCGCGTGGTGCCCGATGCAGGTAACAGACGGGCACAGCAGGCAATAGCCGACGTGTTTAGCGTCGAAGGCGACAGCGAGTGGCGCGGACTGGGGCTGATTGCCGAATCCGGCGTGCACCTGACGCCCGCGTATCGCGCCTTCGACGCCGAAGCGCATTTCCGCCCGCAACCGCAGCAGGTGTGCGACGATCCCCGCGCCCGCTGTGGCGACGTACTCACCGGCAAATGCAAACCTCATCACTGCCCGTTATTTGGCAACGCCTGTAACCCGCAAACCGCGTTTGGCGCGCTGATGGTCTCTTCCGAAGGGGCATGCGCCGCGTGGTATCACTATCGCAACCAGGAGTGTGAAGCATGAACACGGTGGAAATGGCGCACGGAAGCGGTGGACAGGCGATGCAGCAGCTGATTAACCGGCTGTTTATGGAAGCCTTTAATAACCCCTGGCTCGCCGAGCAGGAAGATCAGGCGCGTATTGACCTCGCGACCCTGACCGCACACGGCGACAGGCTGGCCTTCTCTACCGACAGCTACGTGATTGACCCGCTGTTCTTCCCGGGAGGCGATATCGGCAAGCTCGCCGTCTGCGGCACGGCAAACGACGTCGCCGTCAGCGGCGCGATCCCCCGCTACCTCTCCTGCGGGTTTATCCTCGAAGAAGGGTTACCGATGGAGACGCTCACGGCGGTGGTGAACAGCATGGCGCACACCGCCCGCGAGGCGGGGATCGCCATCGTCACCGGGGATACCAAGGTGGTGCAGCGCGGCGCGGCGGATAAGCTCTTCATCAACACCGCCGGGATGGGGGCGATCCCTGCCGACATTCACTGGGGCGCGCAGCAGCTTTGCGCAGGCGACGTGCTGATTGTCAGCGGCACGCTGGGCTGCCACGGGGCAACCATCCTGAACCTGCGTGAAGGCCTGGGGCTGGACGGGGAACTTCGCAGTGACTGTGCGGTACTCACGCCGCTGATCCAGACGCTGCGCGACATGCCGGGCGTAAAAGCCTTGCGCGACGCCACGCGGGGCGGCGTGAATGCCGTGGTGCACGAGTTCGCGGCAAGCTGCGGGTGCGGGATTGAGCTGACCGAGCGCGGCCTGCCTGTAAAAGCTGCCGTGCGCGGGCTGTGCGAACTATTAGGGCTAGACCCGCTTAACTTTGCCAATGAGGGCAAGCTGGTGATCGGCGTGGAACGCGCGTCGGCGGAAGCCGTACTTGCACAGCTGCGCGCGCATCCATTAGGGAAAGACGCGGCCATCATCGGCGACGTGGTTGAGCGCAAAGGGGTGCGCCTGACCGGGCTTTACGGCGTGAAGCGCACGCTGGATCTGCCGCACGCTGAACCGTTACCCCGAATTTGCTAGACCGCGCCAAAAGCGGTCAGCGCTGAATTTCTCTTTTTGCCAGTTTCTATTGGAAAGCAACAATGCCGTATACACCGATGAGCGATCTTGGACAGCAGGGCCTGTTTGACATCACGCGCACACTTTTACAACAGCCCGATCTCGGCGCGCTGAGCGATGCCCTGACGCGGCTGGTCAGGCAATCAGCGCTGGCGGACAGCGCCGCCATTGTGCTCTGGCATAGCGCAACCCACCGCGCGAGCTATTTCTCAACGCGTGATAACGGCAAAATCTTCGAATATGAAGATGAAACGTTTCTGGCCCACGGCCCGGTGCGGCGCATTCTCTCCCGCCCGGAAGCGCTGCACTGCAATTTTGACCAGTTTCGCCAGGCCTGGCCGAAGCTGGCAGAAAGCAACCTTTACCACCCGTTCGGCCACTACAGCATGCTGCCGCTGGCGGTGGAAGGGCAAATTTTTGGCGGCTGCGAGTTTATCCGCGATACCGACCAGCCCTGGAGCGAGGCGGAGTACGAACGCCTGCACACCTTTACCCAGATTGTGGCCGTTGTCGCGGAGCAGATCCAAAGCCGCGTCACCAATAACGTGGACTACGACCTGCTGAGCCGCGAGCGCGATAACTTCCGCATTCTGGTTGCCATCACCAACGCCGTGCTCTCCCGCCTGGACATGGATGAGCTGGTCAGCGAAGTGTCAAAAGAGATCCATCACTATTTTAAAATCGATGCCATCAGCATTGCGCTACGCGGCAACCGGAAAGGCAAGCTGAACATCTACTCCACCCACTATCTTGATGAAGCTAACCCGGCGCACGAGCAGAGCGAAGTGGATGAAGCGGGAACGCTGTCCGAGCGGGTATTTAAAAGCAAAGAGATCCTGCTGCTCAATCTCAATGAACAGGATCCGGTAGCCCCCTACGAGCGGATGCTGTTCAACACCTGGGGCAACAAGATCCAGACCCTGTGTCTGCTGCCGCTGATGTCCGGCAACACCATGCTCGGGGTGCTTAAACTTGCGCAGTGTGATGAAGCCGTATTTACCACTGCCAACCTGAAGCTGCTGCGCCAGATCGCCGAGCGTATCTCCATTGCGCTGGATAACGCCCTCGCCTATCAGGAGATCCATCGCCTGAAGGAGCGGCTGGTGGACGAAAACCTGGCGCTGACCGAGCAGCTCAACAACGTGGACAGCGAGTTTGGCGAAATCATCGGGCGCAGCGATGCCATGTACAGCGTGCTCAAGCAGGTGGAAATGGTGGCGCAGAGCGACAGCACGGTGCTGATCCTCGGTGAAACCGGCACCGGGAAAGAGCTGATTGCCCGGGCGATCCATAACCTGAGCAACCGCAACAGCCGCCGGATGGTGAAGATGAACTGCGCGGCGATGCCTGCGGGCTTACTGGAAAGCGACCTGTTCGGCCACGAGCGCGGCGCGTTTACCGGCGCCAGCAGCCAGCGGCTGGGCCGTTTTGAACTGGCGGATAAAAGCTCGTTGTTCCTCGACGAAGTGGGCGATATGCCGCTGGAGCTTCAGCCCAAGCTGCTGCGCGTTTTGCAGGAGCAGGAGTTCGAGCGCCTCGGCAGCAACAAGCTGATCCAGACCGACGTGCGTCTGATTGCCGCCACCAACCGCGATCTGAAAAAAATGGTCGCCGACCGCGAGTTTCGCAGCGATCTTTACTATCGCCTGAACGTCTTCCCGATCTGCCTGCCGCCGCTGCGCGAGCGCCCGGAAGATATTCCGCTGCTGGTGAAAGCCTTTACCGCGAAGATTGCCCGCCGGATGGGGCGAAATATCGACAGTATTCCTGCCGAAACGCTACGCACCCTCTCGGCGATGGAGTGGCCGGGGAACGTGCGCGAGCTGGAAAACGTCATTGAGCGCGCGGTCCTGCTGACGCGCGGGAACGTGCTCCAGCTCTCTCTGCCAGAGGTTACTCTCTCTGAAACGACCGTGACCGCAACCGAGCCTGCGAAAGAGGGAGAAGATGAATATCAGCGCATTATGCGAGTGCTGAAGGAGACCAACGGCGTAGTGGCCGGACCGAAAGGTGCGGCGCAACGGCTGGGGCTGAAGCGTACCACCCTGCTCTCGCGCATGAAGCGTCTGGGAATCGATAAAGAGAGCCTGAATTAACCCGTCATTCCGGCGGCGTATATGGCGCCGCCTTTCATCACGCTGCGTAATTGTCCCACATTGACACAATATATTTTCCTCTGTATAAAATTCCGCCTTAATAATGCGTTTCATTTGCATCAAAATAATTTTAATGAAGGGTAGCGTTTAATGAAAAAGGTTCTCTGCGCGTTAGGCCTGGCGGTTGCATCAATGAGTACAGCTCTGGCTACCACGTACCCGCTGACGATAGAAAACTGCGGGTATAAAGAAACCTTCACCAAAGCGCCGGAACGCGTTGTGGCCCTGGGTCAGAATACCGTCGAGATCCTGCTTCTGTTGGGTCTGGAAGATAAGGTGAAAGCCAGCGCGTTCTGGCCGACCAAAGTATTGCCGCAGCTGGCTGAGCAAAACGCCAAAATCAAAACCCTGACCGTCGAAATTCCGACGCTTGAATCCATTCTTGCGCAAAACCCTGATTTTGTTCCTGCTCAGCTGCCGCTGCTGCTCGGGCCGGAAAGTAAGGTCGCGAAACGCGAAGACCTGGCCACCGTTGGGGTAAACAGCTATTTATCTCCGGGCATGTGCGCCACCAAAAAAGCCGCAGGGGACATGTACGGCAGCCGCCAGACGCTATGGGATATGACCTACCTTTATCAAGAGATTGAAGATTTCGCGAAGATTTTCAACGTGGAAGCGCGCGGTCAGGCCGTTATCGCAGACTTCAAAAAACGTGAAGCCGACCTGCGCCAGGAATTTGGCAAAAACAAGAAAGACCTCTCCTTTGTTTTCTGGTTCTCAAGCTCCTCACCTTCGGCTGATGCCTATGTCGGCGGCAAAAACAGCGCCTCTGGCTTTATTGCTAACGTGCTGGGCGGCCATAACGCCATTACCTCTGAGACCGAATGGCCGACCGTCGGCTGGGAAAGCATTATTGCCGCTAATCCGGACGTGATTGTGGTCTCCAGCCTGGATCGTAACCGCTGGGCGCTGGACAACGCCGAAGAAAAAATCAAATTCCTGAAAAGCGATCCAGCCGTCAGCCAGATGGAGGCGGTGAAGAAAGGTCATATTGTGGTGATGGACGGCCAGGCCATGAACCCGACGATTCGCACGCTTTACGGTGCTGAGCAGGTCGGCGAACAGCTCAGAAAACTGGGACTGAACTGATGACCACCGCCGTGCTTCAGATGCGGCAGGGGGTGCTCCTGACCACATCATGCCTGCTCGCCTTCGTACTGTTGTTTCTGGTGATCGCCCTTGGCGTCAGCATCGGTGAGTTGTCTATCCCGCTCAATAACGTGTTCTACGCCATCAGCAATAAGCTGGGGCTGACCAATGTTCCGCTTAACCGCATCTATGAGAGCGTCATCTGGGACTTTCGCCTGAGCCGCGCGCTGGTGGCGGCCTGCTGCGGAGCCGGGTTGGCCATCTGCGGGGCCGTGCTGCAAAGCCTTTTGAAGAATGCGCTGGCGGAACCTTACGTGCTCGGCGTGTCGGCGGGAGCGTCAACCGGGGCGGTGTCGGTCGTCGTATTGGGGATTGGCAGCGGCGCGGTGTCGCTTTCTGCGGGCGCGTTTGCCGGAGCCTTCGCCGCCTTTGCCTTCGTCGCCTTCCTGACCAACGGCGCGCGCGGCGGCAATGAACGCACGATCCTGGCGGGCGTAGCGGCCTCTCAGCTGTTTAACGCCATTACCGCCTATACCATCAGCACCTCTGCCAGCGCGCAACAGGCGCGCGACGTGATGTTCTGGCTGCTGGGCAGCTTTAGCGGCGTACGCTGGCCGGAATTCCAGCTGGCGCTGGTGGTGGTGCTGGCGGGGCTGGCCGTCTGTCTTTATTATTCCCGTGCGCTGGACGCCTTTACGTTCGGTGATGATGCCGCCGCCTCGTTGGGCATTGCCGTGCCCTGGGTGCGCCTGGCCTTGTTCACCACCACCGCCCTGATCACCGCGACCATTGTCAGCATGGCGGGCTCTATTGGTTTTGTCGGACTGGTCGTGCCGCACGTTATGCGTTTCCTGTTCGGGCCGCTGCACCGCACGCTGCTGATAGCCAGCGCGCTGGCGGGGGCGATCCTGATGGTGCTGGCCGACATCGCCTCGCGGATGCTGATTGCCCCGCAAAGTCTGCCGGTTGGCGTCGTTACCGCACTGGTGGGCGTACCGTTCTTCGCCGTGATTATCTACCGCTCAAGGAACAAATGATGAGCATCTGCGCCGACAATATCACCTGGAAGGTAGGTAAAAAGGTTATCGTGAACCATGTTTCGCTGAAGGTTTCGCGGGGCGAAACGGTGGGCCTGCTTGGCCCTAACGGCTGTGGTAAATCCTCGCTGTTGCGCATACTGGCAGGTCTGCGTCGCCCGGATGCCGGGTGCGTGACGCTGGACGGACAGGACATTGCCCGCATTGCCAAAAAGCAGCTGGCGCGCCGCGTGGCGTTTGTTGAACAGCACGGAATGACCGACGCCAATATGCGCGTGCGCGACGTCGTCAAACTGGGGCGTATTCCGCACCATTCTCCTTTCTCGAACTGGAGCGCGCAGGATGACGAAACCGTCACCGCCGCCCTGCAACGCGTGGATATGCTGGATCGCAGCGAACAGGGCTGGCTGAGCTTGTCCGGCGGCGAGCGTCAGCGGGAACATATCGCCCGCGCCCTGGCGCAAACGCCTACTGAGATCCTGCTTGATGAACCGACCAACCACCTGGACATTCATCACCAGATGCAGCTCATGCAGCTTATCAGTGAGCTGCCGGTAACCAGCATCGTCGCCATTCACGATCTTAATCACGCGTCCATGTTCTGCGATTCGCTGATTGTGATGCAGCAAGGGCAGATTGTGGCAACCGGAACGCCGCAGGAAATCTTATCCGAGGAACTACTCTGGGACGTCTTCAGAGTGAAAACCAGAATCGAGATCTCGCCGTACCACGGCAAAAAGCACATCCATTTCATCGTGTAGGGGTGAGCTAAAACGATGCCTCTTCGCACTGCCAATACCCTCTGGCCGCCCGTTCTGCTGGGCAGCCAGTTTGTGTTTAATATCGGCTTTTACGCGGTCGTCCCCTTCCTGGCGATCTTCTTACGTGACGATATGCTGCTCTCCGGCGGGTTGATTGGGCTGGTGCTGGGGCTGCGCACCTTTTCCCAGCAGGGGATGTTTATTGTCGGCGGCGCGCTTTCAGACCGGTTTGGCGCGAAGATCGTGATCCTCAGCGGCTGCATAGTTCGTGTGGCGGGTTATCTGCTGCTGGCCTTTGGGCAAACCCTGTGGCCCGTCATTCTGGGGGCCTGTCTGACGGGCGTCGGCGGCGCGCTGTTCTCACCGTCGATAGAAGCCCTGCTGGCCAAAGCGGGAACGCAAAGCGAGGCGAAGGGTAAACGCAGCCGCGCGGAGTGGTTTGCGCTGTTTGCGGTGTGCGGTGAACTTGGCGCCGTTCTTGGCCCGGTGATGGGCGCCCTGCTGACGGGGCTGGGTTTTCGCCAGGTTGCGCTCGCTGGCGCAGGGATATTTATCGTTGCGCTGGTAGTGCTCTTTTTCTGCCTGCCCGCGGCGCATCACAGCACGAAGCCGCTGAAAATTCTGCCCTGGTGGACGACGTTTCGTCAGCCGCGTTTCGTCGCCTTTATCATTGCCTACAGTTCATGGCTGTTAAGCTATAACCAGCTCTATCTGGCGCTGCCGGTGGAGATCCAGCGCGCCGGGGGTAACGAAAAAGACCTGGGACCGCTGTTTATGCTCGCCTCGGTGCTGATCATTGTTCTGCAATTGCCCCTCGCCCGCTTCGCCCGAAAGGTTGGCGCGGTGAGGATTTTACCGGTGGGCTTTTTGCTGCTCTCCGCAGCGTTTGCCAGCGTGGCGCTTTTTGCCGCGACAGAGCCGCCGGAAGGCTGGCTGCGCCTGCTGCCCTCTGCAAGCTTTGTCACCCTTTTAACGCTTGGACAGATGCTGCTGGTGCCGTCGGCAAAAGATTTGATCCCTCATTTTGCCGACGAATCGACGCTTGGGGCGCACTATGGCGCGCTCTCAACTGCTGGCGGCGTCGCGGTGCTGGCGGGGAATTTAGCGTCAGGCGGCCTGCTGGACAAGGCGCTGGTGCCCTCAACGCAAGCCATTTACCCCTGGCTGCTGCTGGCGGTATTTCCGCTGTGCAGCGCCGTCGCCCTGAGCGTGATTTGTCGTCCACTGCGGCGCTGAGTTGATTATTTTTTGGGCCGATACTTTTCGGGTAATTCCGGAACCGGACGGCGATCGTCGATCAGATGACGGATGGTCAGAATTGGATGACGCCATAACATACGTGGCCCTGCCCAGCGCATGACCTGCTTCATCTCTTCCCGTCGGGCGGGCTGATAACAGTGCACCGGGCACTGTTTGCAGGCGGGTTTTTCCTCACCAAACACGCATTTATCCAGCCGCTTATCGGCATAAGCCTTGAGCGCCGAATAGTGCCCCTCTTCTTTTATGGCGTGCGGACACCTGTTTTCATACAGGGCGATCATTCTGGCGATCGTCTTTTTTTCTCGTGAAATACGTTTACCGGACATAACGCCGTCCTCAACAATAAAGTGCATTTATAATACCTTTTTATCTGCACATTTTCAGTCATTGCATTCCGTTTTCTGAAGCGTCCTTCCAGAATTACCCCGCCCCCCGCCGCGTTTTACTGGTATTTTATACAGGCATAAATAACCACCTTTGACCGCATTCACCGGAGCGCTTATGCAAGAGATCGCAATCGCCAAACCCTATCGTCACTTGAAAGTGGGTTACTTCAGAAAACGTCATGAAGACCGTAAAACGAAAATTCCAAAACGGTACAGCGTACACGCAGCGCTGAGCCTGAAAGGCGACTGGCTTGAGCAAGCGGGATTTACCACCAACTCGCAGGTTCGGGTGGGCGTCGAGCACGGAAAAATCATCATTGAATTAATGGCGGAAGATGCCTCGTAAAGTCGTGACTTTTTTCTGCGCCGCACCTTTTTTTCATGCGACAATAGAAGGAACAATCGGCCATTGAGCCGCTCAAAGCGTAATATTTTCAAAGAAATGGATATCATAACTCCATGAGCACAATCGACAATTTCGACGCGCATACGCCAATGATGCAGCAGTACCTGAAGCTGAAGGCCCAGCATCCGGAAATTCTGCTGTTTTACCGTATGGGCGATTTTTACGAGCTTTTTTATGACGATGCGAAACGTGCGTCTCAGCTGCTCGACATTTCCCTGACGAAACGTGGCGCGTCGGCAGGCGAGCCCATCCCGATGGCTGGTATCCCGCATCACGCGGTTGAAAACTATCTGGCGAAGCTGGTGAACCAGGGCGAGTCTGTCGCTATCTGCGAACAAATTGGCGACCCGGCCACGTCGAAAGGCCCCGTTGAGCGCAAGGTCGTGCGCATCGTCACGCCGGGAACCATCAGCGATGAGGCCCTGCTTCAGGAGCGCCAGGATAACCTGCTGGCGGCGATCTGGCAGGACGGTAAAGGGTTTGGCTACGCCACGCTTGATATCAGCTCCGGTCGTTTTCGGCTGAGTGAACCGGCTGACCGTGAAACCATGGCGGCTGAACTACAGCGCACCAATCCGGCAGAACTGCTTTATGCAGAGGATTTCGCCGAGATGGCGCTGATTGAAGGTCGCCGCGGCCTGCGTCGTCGCCCACTGTGGGAGTTTGAAATTGATACCGCGCGCCAGCAGCTGAACCTGCAATTTGGCACGCGCGATTTGATTGGCTTTGGCGTAGAAAACGCCCCGCGCGGGCTGTGTGCCGCAGGCTGCCTGTTGCAGTACGTTAAGGATACGCAGCGTACCGCCCTGCCCCATATCCGTTCCATTACCATGGAGCGTCAGCAAGACAGCATCATCATGGATGCCGCCACCCGCCGCAACCTGGAGATCACTCAGAATCTCGCTGGCGGCATGGAAAATACGCTGGCGTCGGTTCTCGACAGCACGGTTACCCCCATGGGCAGCCGTATGCTCAAACGCTGGCTGCATATGCCGATCCGCAATACCGACACGCTGATCGGCCGCCAGCAAACCATTGCCGCATTGCAGGATCGTTACACCGAATTGCAGCCGGTGCTGCGTCAGGTGGGGGATCTTGAGCGTATCCTGGCGCGCCTGGCCTTGCGCACCGCGCGTCCACGCGATCTCGCCCGTATGCGTCACGCGTTCCAGCAGTTGCCGGAACTGCGCGCCCAGCTGGGAGAGATCGACAGCGCGCCAGTGCAAAAGCTGCGCGAAACCATGGGCGAATTTACCGAGCTTCGCGAACTGCTGGAACGCGCCATCATTGATGCGCCGCCTGTTCTGGTGCGGGATGGCGGGGTTATTGCTCCGGGTTATAACGAAGAGCTGGATGAATGGCGTGCGCTGGCCGATGGTGCGACGGATTATCTGGATAAGCTGGAAATCCGCGAGCGTGAACGTCTGGGGCTCGACACCCTGAAAGTCGGCTACAACGCGGTACACGGTTACTATATCCAGATCAGCCGTGGGCAGAGCCACCTGGCCCCGATTCACTACGTTCGCCGCCAGACGCTGAAAAATGCCGAGCGCTACATTATTCCCGAGCTGAAAGAGTACGAAGACAAAGTGCTCACGTCGAAAGGTAAAGCGCTGGCGCTGGAGAAACAGCTGTATGACGAATTCTGAGCCCTGCTGCTGCCGCATCTCGCCGATCTGCAAACCAGCGCCAGCGCGCTGGCCGAGCTGGACGTGCTGGTCAACCTGGCGGAACGCGCGGAAACCCTGAACTACTGCTGCCCGACCTTTAGCGATAAGCCAGGCATTCGCATCAGCGAAGGCCGCCATCCGGTGGTCGAGCAGGTGCTGAAAGAGCCGTTTATCGCTAACCCGCTGCAGCTGGCGCCGCAGCGGCGGATGCTGATCATTACCGGGCCGAACATGGGCGGTAAAAGTACCTATATGCGCCAGACCGCGCTGATTGCGCTACTGGCCTATATCGGCAGCTACGTCCCGGCGCAGAAGGTGGAGATCGGGCCCATCGATCGCATCTTCACCCGCGTCGGCGCGGCGGATGACCTGGCCAGCGGCCGCTCGACCTTTATGGTGGAGATGACTGAAACCGCCAATATCCTGCACAATGCCACCGAGCATAGCCTGGTGCTGATGGATGAGATTGGCCGCGGCACGTCCACCTACGACGGGCTATCGCTGGCGTGGGCCTGTGCGGAAAATCTGGCCAACAAAATCAAGGCGCTGACGCTGTTCGCCACCCACTACTTCGAGCTCACCCAGCTGCCGGAGAAAATGGAAGGCGTCGCCAACGTCCACCTCGATGCCCTGGAGCACGGCGATACCATCGCCTTTATGCACAGCGTGCAGGACGGCGCGGCCAGCAAGAGCTATGGCCTGGCGGTCGCCGCGCTGGCGGGGGTGCCGAAAGAGGTGATCAAGCGCGCGCGGCAGAAACTGCGCGAGCTGGAGAGTATCTCGCCCAACGCGGCGGCGACCCAGGTCGACGGCACGCAGATGTCGCTACTCGCCGCCCCGGAAGAGACCTCGCCTGCGGTTGAGGCGCTGGAGAATCTTGATCCGGACTCCCTGACCCCGCGTCAGGCGCTGGAGTGGATCTACCGTCTGAAAAGCCTGGTCTAGCCACCCATTAAGGTGAAAAACGGCAGCGCTGTGAAGCGCTGCCGTTTTAGTAAACAAAAAAATGGGTGCTAGAGGATGCGTCCTGACAACCCATACGCGGGATTGCCCTCGCGCGGATGCTACTTCTTCGATTCATAAGCGAGAACAGCTTTAAACTCAATATTACGCTCTTTAATACTCAGCTCGCATAGTGAGCTGTGCACCAACAGCGTAAATCCCAGTACCGTAATACAGAGTACGATGATTGCCACAAGGGCATATTTTGTCAGCATGTCTTGCCTCCCTGCAAAGAAGAGACTAACATCTGAATTGTCTATGTTCATTCGCTAGCCTCAGTTGATAGAAATATCTCTTGGGGCTTTCGTCTGTCTGGGGTCCTGGTAATGCTCAAGGCCAGACAGCCTCAAGCACCCGCCGCAATTCTACACTCGTCAGGGCGTGAAATTTATCTGCAAGGAATTAATCAGACGGAATTTATAATAATCTGGATGCAGGCTCGCAAAGTCATCTCAGTATATTAACCCTTCACGTAATTTTTTAATTTATTGAAAAAATAATTTCCATAATTGTACTAAATATAAAAAGGCCCGACTTAGCGGGCCCCTTTCATTAACGCTTATCTTCCGGCAATAGCGGCGGTACGTGCGGCACCTGCGGCGCCTCATCGATATCTTTCTGCGTCATGCGGAACGCTTCCGGATAGTGTTCGCGGCTGGTGCGGCGCAGCGGCTCGGTATCTCGCCAGGTGTAAAGACAGTGCTGGCACTGATACACGGTCCAGACCCCTTTCACCGGCGAGGTCGCCATGACTTCAATCTTTTCATCGGCGCAACGTGGACAAATCATCTTCTTCTCCTTATTTACGGTTGGCCAGCATAGCGGTCAGTTTTTCAGCCCAGGCTTTGGTTTCCGGCAAATCCACCACCGGCTGGCTGTAGTGACCACGGTTGTCCGGGGCGACAGGCGTGGTAGCGTCGATAATCAGCTTGTCGGTGATCCCCGCCGGGCTTGAGCCAGGGTCGAGTTCCAGCACGGACATATTCGGCAACTGCACCAAATCCCCTGCCGGGTTTACTTTCGAGGAGAGCGCCCACATCACCTGCGGCAGGTTGAACGGGTCAACGTCTTCATCGACCATAATCACCATCTTTACGTAGCCCAGACCGTGCGGCGTGGTCATCGCACGCAGGCCCACCGCGCGGGCAAAGCCGCCGTAGCGTTTTTTGGTGGAGATAATCGCCAGCAGGCCGTGGGTGTACATGGCATTTACCGCCTGCACTTCCGGGAACTCGGCTTTCAGTTGTTGATACAGCGGTACGCAGGTGGCTGGCCCCATCAGGTAGTCGATTTCGGTCCACGGCATACCGAGATAGAGTGATTCGAAAATCGGTTTGCTGCGATAAGAGACTTTATCGATGCGCACCACGGTCATGTTGCGCCCACCGGAGTAGTGCCCGGTAAACTCACCGAACGGCCCTTCGATTTCGCGTTTACGGCTTTCGATAACCCCTTCGAGGATCACTTCTGAACCCCACGGCACATCAAAACCGGTCAGCGGGGCGGTGGCGATCGGGTACGGGCTTTCACGCAGCGCGCCTGCCATTTCGTACTCGGACTGATCATATTTCAGCGGCGTGGCCCCCATCAGCGTGATGATCGGATCGTTACCGAGCGTGATCGCAATCGGCAGATCTTCACCGCGCTCTTCTGCTTTATGCAGATGCAGGGCGATATCGTGCATCGGCACCGGTTGCAGGCCGAGCTTACGCTTGCCCTTCACTTCCA
>ERZ773242.1585-NODE-1585-length-21216-cov-3.625207_pt1 | contig 21216 bp, 16 predicted proteins | sample MGYA00511077_ERZ773242 | MGnify/ENA primary metagenome ERZ773242 (study PRJEB29015, sample SAMEA2737754) | human gut metagenome | biome: human gut; feature: human-associated habitat; material: faeces | place: China | collected 2012 ... | reverse complement strand
CTGCCCGATCTTTTCATCTACAGTCATGCGCTTTAGTAGGGCATCGACAAAACGATCCATGTCCAGCGGTGCGTTTTGTGCCTGTAGAGCTGTCATTCCAAGGAAAGTGACAGTCAACAGGGAAGTAATTCGTTTGAATAATTTCTTCATATCGGTAATGGTTTAATTTGTTTTGGATGGTCAATAGTCGGGGTTCTGTACCAATACCCCTTTCGACTTATCGATTTCTGTCTGTGGCAATGGCAACAACGCATTCTTCGGTTGATAGTTGACCTTGCCTGCTGCGTGAAGAACTTCTTCGGCTATCCCCCATCGTACCAGATCATAGAAGCGGTCGAATTCCATGCCAAGCTCGACGCGGCGTTCATGCCGAATAGCATTCCGTAAGACGTTCTGATCCATCGATTCCACTTTCGGTAATATGTTCGGGTTATTACCACGTGCCCGTGCGCGTACCATCTCGAGGTCGGCATTTGCTTCACCCGTCTTACCTAACTCATTGGCTGCTTCGGCTGCCATTAGGACAACGTCTGCATAGCGGATCAGGCGGATGTTTACCCAAAATCCTTTGTTGGTGAATTCGCGACGTAAAGCGGGGTCGGTATAGGCTTTCTTGTTGAAAGCATATCCCATTGCCTGCGAAACGGGTGATTCGCCATAAGGCGTGTTTGTATTTTCGGGAGTGATGGGATCACTGTCGCTTTTACGGAAATAGAGTAGGGTGGCATCCCGCCGGGGATCTCCCGGTTCGTAAGCGTCATAGAGATTCTTGGTTGCCATGTTCCAACCCCAGCCCAAGTCCCATTGATCTGCTCCACGGACACCTTGTACTTCGGCAAACTGGCTTCCTATCTTGTCACTCTGTGGCATGGCGGCCGTTGCGGCACATTGAAGCTCGAAGATAGAACCACCGGAGTTTTCGCCTTCATCGGTGAATATCTTATCATACGAAGTGTTGAGGTTGTAAAGGCCGGAAGACATGACGTCATTTGCTGCTACGTAGAGGCTGTCCCAGTTGTTGCGCATCATAAATGTACGGGCATGTAGCGAACGGGCGGCTCCCCATGTGAGGCGGCCTAGGAATTCGCTGCTCCATTGTCTGGGAAGTGTTGATTCGGCACCGGAAAGGTCTTTGTCGATCTGTTCGTAAATCTTTTCGGCTTCCACCTTGGGCAGGTTGGCATCCGAAGCCTCGTTCACTTTAAAAGTAATCAACGGTACTTCACCAAATGCACGCACCAAGTTGAAATAACCGTAAGCGCGGAAGAACATGGCTTCGCCCCTGTTCCGACGGTCGTCTTCGGTCAACTTTCCGGTAGCTTCTGTTTGTTCTATCGACTCCAGAATGTCATTGCACTGGAAGATGACGGCATAATTCTGGCTCCAATAAGCTCCGAGCAGGCCATTGGTGGGAGTATAGACGAAGTCGTCGTACATTTCGGCAACGTCCGATCCGTCACTGCTCGTGCTGCCTTTTTCGGCATCTTCCGAACGGAAGCTTTGTATGGCGAAGGCGGGAGTGCCTGCGGTTATATTGAAGTTACGCATCATGGTATAAACGTTGTAGATTTTTCCGTTTACCAATGCATTTGGATTATCATCCTCCGTGAACTGTCCCTGCGGACTGCGGTCGAGGAAGTCGTTACAGGAGGTCAGGAATATAGAAAGCAGAAGGAAAAGTCCTGCTCCCGACACCTTACTCATAGAGTGGGGAGAAGAGATGCTTCTCTTTATTATGGTTCTTAGTAATTGAATGGCTGTCTTCATAAAATCGAATTTTTAATAGTTATATTAATTAAGGTGGACCCTTTATCCCCTTAGAACGTCACATTGATTCCGAATGTATATATTGCCGGTACGGGGTAAGTTCCATTATCCGAACCGAACGCAATGGCCGATCCGCCGATTTCAGGTGTGTAGCCCGTGTTATGCTTCCACGTTTTCAGGTTCTGGGCATTGAAATAGACTCTCAAAGCCTGTAAGCGTATTTTGGCTATCAGGGTCTGATCGAACGTATAAGCCAGTTGCAGGTTACGGATACGGAAGAAACGTCCGCTTTCGATGTAATATTCCGAGTTTTCCCGGTTGATGGCATGCTTCGTATTCAACAACGGCTGGCTGTTTGAAGTTCCTTCACCGTGCCAGCGGTCGAGCCTTTGCTCCATGTAGTTGAATTGGGCGAAGTTGTAGTTGTCCCAAGTACGGTAAATCTGATTGCCGCCTTGTCCCATCATCTCGATACTCAGATCCCAGTTCTTGTAACTCACGCCCAAAGTCATTCCGTAGGTGACGTCCGGTGTCGGATCGCCTATCATGGTACGGTCTTCCGGAGTGATCTTTCCGTCTCCGTTCACATCGGCAAATTTCAGGTCACCGGGGGTGACGGTTGCCAGTGTATTTTTCGGTGAAGCTTCGATGTCTGCCGGACTTTGGTAAACACCATCGACCTTGTATCCGTAGAAGTACCCGATGGGATAACCTGCCATTGTATAACTTTGATTCTTATCACCGGCAATAATGGAATATCCCTCTTGTACGAGGCTTTTTACTTTATTGCTGATGGTTGTCAGGTTGGCACTGACGGAATATCCCCAATCACCGATCTGATCGCGCCATGTAGCTGCCAGTTCAACACCGCTGTTGCGAATCTCGCCCAAGTTTCCGATGCCGGGGATGGTACCGGATATTCCGGGTACTTTAGCCAGTAAGTCTTTGGTATTCTTCTTATAGAAGACACCTTCCAGGTGCAGGCGGTTACGGAACATGTTGGTTTCGAAGCCGGCTTCCCATGCCTCTACTTTTTCCCAACGCAGGTTCGGGTTCGGCAGGTAGGCCAGTTGGTAACCCGGGTAGATGATAGAGGGCTTGCCGAAGACGGCAGAGTACGCATTTTCAAGTAACGGTTCAGCCGGATAAGCTGTATCCAGATTCTGGTTTCCTAATGTTCCCCATGAACCTTTCAATTTTAACATGTCCAGCCAGCTGATATCTTTCATAAATTCTTCTTCCGTCATCAACCAACCCGCACCGATGGAGTAGAAGTTCTGCCACTGGTTGCCGGTATATGAGAATGCCGATGAACCGTCACGGCGGAAAGAACCGTTGAGCAGATATTTGCCTTTATAGTTGTAGATTACACGCGCCAGCATGGATACGGTAGTGCGTTCCCACTGGGTACTTCCGTTTGTGGCGGTTGCTGCATCGCCGATGCTGACAAACCACTTGTCGGAGTTGTCCGGTATAACCAGACCTACACCTTGTTTGCGCGCTCCGTCCAATCTGCTTAGGGAATTATAATAGGTGGTGAAGCCGGCTGTCGCAGTCAGATTGTGTGCGCCCTCTCCGAAGCTGTTGCTATAAGTGACAACATAGTCACTTTGTACTTTCGTCTCATCTTGCTTGAACTGGCTGATTTCCGTCTTTCCGGTTCCCAGGGTGGCTACGTTACCCGATACGGTCGGGTCGTACACTTTAATGATCGGAGTATAAGTCCGGCCGTTGTTAGTTCCGTAATCCATAGAGAAGGTCGCACGGGCTGTGAAGTGTTTCAGGAAGTTCAGCTCACCGTACACGCTTCCCGAAGCACGATAGTTCTCAGCTTTGGTGGTATTGGCTTTCAATTCGACATCGACCATCGGGTTGTTCATCTGTGCCTTCTGGAATTCCGGCAATGCGGTGTATAAACCGTATTCATTATTATAGACCGGTGCTACCGGGGTGGTGCGGATAGCTCCCAATACCTGTTTGGCATCTGCCGGCAATGTTCTGGCACCATTGAATTGGAAGCCGACTTTAAAGTTGTCCGTTACTTTGAATTCATTGCTGGCATTGATTGTCACTTTATTGAATTTCTCATGCTTTATATTTCCTTGTTCATAGGAATAACCTACGCCCAAATAGAAGCTATGTTTTTCCGAAGCTCCGGTGATGCTGATGTTATTGTTCGTGATAAAGCCTGTTTGGAAGATTTCGTCCTGCCAATCAGTATTTGCAGTCCACGGTGTGAAGTCAAAGAGGGGAGTCTCTTCATTGGTAAGTTGCTCGTTGTACAATTCTTTGAATTGTCCGGCATCTACCATGGCAATCTTATCCACCACCGATTTCCATCCGAAAGAAGTATTGATGTTTACTCTCGTCTGTCCTTCTTTTGCCTTTTTGGTGGTAATAATGATAACACCGTTTGCACCGCGTACACCGAAAATTGCTAATGATGACGGGTCTTTCAGGATCTCCATTGATTCGATATCTTCCGGATTCAGGAAGTTGATGTTGTCGTTGAAAAGCCCGTCCACTATGTACAAGGGCTTATATCCGTTGATAGAGTTAGTTCCGCGGATACGTATTTCCGGATCATCTCCGGCACGTCCGTTGTTGACGATTTGTACACCGGCAATCTTACCTTGTAAGGAAGAAAGTGGGTTGGTAGAGGGCTTGTTGGCTATCTCTTCCCCTTTGATATTGGTGATGGAGCCGGTTAAGTCGCGCTTTTTTGCGCTACCGTATCCGATGACAACTGTCTCTGCCAACATTTGCGAATTGTCTTGAAGCACTACATTGATGACAGTTTGTTGCCCCACGCGGATATTTTGTTTTTCCATACCTACATATGAGAACTCAAGTACATCCTCCGGTGTTGCCGAGATTGAATATTTACCGTCAAGATCAGTGATAGTGCCACTTGAAGTGCCTTGTATGAGAATCGAAGCTCCGATCAGAGGTTCGTTTTGCGAATCGGTCACCGTTCCCGTCACCGTCTTTGTTTGTGCCAATACGGATGAGGCAGTCAGTAACAGACAGACTAGGGCAAGGATGCTCCTTAGCCGGAAAGATTTCTTCTCTTTCAGAAGAGATTGGATAGGTTTAGGTCTCATTGCATTAAATTTTATTATTACATGAACTATTATTGAATACATCTATATGCCGGCAACGGTATCTGATGTCGGTCAAATTATTAAAAGGAACAAATGAGTAGTAAAAAAGATTAGAATGAGTGTGTTAATACCGGAATTTAACATTTGCTTTCGGGAAAGTGATTCGTGGGTACAACGAATTAGATAAGATGCTCAATCGTACCTTAATATGATAATGCAATTCCGTGGATGGAAACTCACCCGGATTAGGTAAGCGCGAGTTTAAAGTAATGTAAGAAAAGAGAATTATTCCATGTAGCAAGGCAGTACCTTTTGGGCTGTTTTCATGCAATGCAACACTTCCTTTTTAGTTCCGTTGAAAGGACCTGATTTTTCTATTTTCAGTGTAGACATGGCTGCGGCAAACTTTCCGGCTTCTTCAATGCTTGCCCCTGCTGCCCGTTGATACAGATAGCCGATGGTATAGGTGTCTCCGCACCCTGTTGCATCTGTCACCACGCTCGGCTTATATGCCGGTATCTGATAGAATTTCTTACCATCGAAGATGACTGAGCCCATGCTGCCGAGGGTCAGCAGGACTTCCTTTACACCCCATTCATGAAGTTTGTGAGCAGCGTCTGTTACGTTGTTGTGACCTGTCAATACCTCCATCTCATGTTCGTTGACTTTTAGGAAGTGGATGTATTTCAGTGCTTCTTTTTTCTCTTCCCAGTCCACGGGATAGACATGGGTATTCCGGACTTTACGTAGATATCCTTGTGAATCGACAGCTACAAGGCCTTTGCCGGATAGGTGTTTTATGACATCTGTTGCAAAATCGTCTGCCAATAGAGATCCCAAATGAAAGATATCTGCTTCTATGTCGGTTAATTGTTGGGCAGAGAAAGGGTTGGCTTTTGCCAGCACTCTCTGTTTACGGTCATCGGGGTTATCACCGTATATGTTTTCAAAATAAACAGAGTGTTCGCTAGGCAGAGCCATTACATCAATCCCCTTGCTACGCATTTTCTCGACTACGTGCATTTCACTCTCTCCTAAAGCTGTAACGAGTCCATAATCGGCATCTTCAAATCGATGGATAGCGTACGAACAATAAAAAGCCGTTCCCCCCGGCATATATACCGTTGTTTGGGGAGTAACTACTTTATCCAAGGTGATGTGGCCAATACAGCAAAGGGCATGTCTCTTCATCTTACTATTTTTTGTTTACAATGAAAAAGCCTCCAAGATAGTTTTCTTGAAGGCTTTTATGTTTTGTGCGGCTGATAGGACTCGAACCTACACGTCGCGAGACACCAGATCCTAAGTCTGGCGCGGCTACCAATTACGCCACAGCCGCAAAACATAGTGGCTAATTTTTCTTTAGCGGTGCAAAGATATAGATAATTTTTATTCTGCCAAAAGAATGTGTGACAAAAGTGATTATTTCAATAATTTGCGTGCTTTTTCTATGATGCTATCCAGCCCGTTACTTTCGTCCCATTGGCTTATGTCGACCTTAATGTCTGGATCGATGCCCCATTCGATATGGTTCATGTCGCGGTCGAAATGTGGGCTGGCGGAGAAACGAACTGTCCATCCGTTGGGGAGTTCCGAGGAAAACGGCATCCCGGAACCACCTCCGGTTGTATCACCTATGATTAGTACATTTGGCAGGCAACGCATATGGTTCACAAAATCATTTGTTGCACTGTAAGAATGCCGGTTGGTAAGTACAGCTACTTTTTTTTGCCAGCGTATGTTTGGAGAGGGTTCCAGATAAATCGCATATGGCTCTGAAAAGTCATTATGGCCGGGGCCTGTTTTATGTTGAATGTATCCTGTCAGTACTTTTTCATTGGTAAATCTGGATGCTATTTTAGCCGAATTTGTAGCAGTGCCCCCAGTGTTCTGTCGGACATCGATGATCAGTCCGTCACAACCGGAAAAATAGGTGAGTATTTCGTCCAGTTCCAAGTTGGTGACGGTGCTTGAAAACTTTTCATAATAAATGTAGCCGATGTTGTCATCCAGTATTTTGTATTTAAATCCTGCTTTTTCCAAATAATCGTTGCCAAGGTAGTGCCTGTTGGTTAATAAAGATTGGGTAAAGTTCAAGGGATATTCCGTCCAATAATCAAAGTTGGATTGATTACTTTCCGAAGTAAGGTTTACATGTCCGTCCCTAAGTTCATATAACATATTATTAAGGACATAAAATAGATCTTCATCATCCATCTCGCGAGAAATGTATTTGCGATAGTCTGCTCCGATTCTTTCCCAATCTATTCCCTTATATTCTAGAAAACAATATTTTTCATCAATCAGCTTCCATAGTTGATTGAAGTTGCCTTCCGGATCGTCAGTAAACTTTTCCTCTCTGATACATCCGTTAAATCCTATCAGAATACTCAAAAGTATACCCCACAGGGTCGCCCTGTATATGATAAACTTCTTTCTTATGCCTTTTTCTTTCATAATTCTTCCTTCTCTCTTCTTTTCAGTATGCTCTGATTGCCGCTGGTAGTGGCGTTCCCTGCTTATTGAAAATTCTGTAAAGGTCTTTAACGAATCCTACCATAAATACGTGAGAATAGGTATGTGTCTTAATTCCATTCACATCAGACTGTTGCAAATCTGCTACATAACTTATTCGCATCTTTGTATAACGGATTGGGAAATCGATGGATAACCATTGTCTTACCGAAGGCTGATTGTGGAGTGATGTAAAGCGGACAACTCCGCTTGAATTTCCCAAAGTGAATATTTCGTAATAGGACTGCCCATAGTGCGGAGAAAACATGATGCCCAGTACTGGTAGATTGACCTGATAACGTAAAGTTAGCGGGTATTTATTGATTTTCGTATGCCAGATAGCCATGCCCGAAGCATCCAGATTGATAAATGCCCGGGCAGAAGCAGGATTATTCGTATTGCGGAGGTTGTATACAAAGCCACCGTTTATATCTGCCAAGGCTCCGGCAAGTAACTTAAAGTTTTCCGTGATGCGAAACTGATAATGTAAACCATAATTCCAATTTACCAATCCTGCGAAAGTATTGTTGTTGTCGGCTCTATTATGTGTGTATCCGATGTTTGCCTGGAAAAGATTTTGTACAGACACGTTACCGTCAAAGAACTTTGTCATTCGCATGCTCTCATGGGAAATCCGAAAATCGATACCTTTGTATTCCTGTGGAGATAAATAGGTATCGAACAAATTCGTATATCCGATTCCATACATCGTGGTCCGAGTTATGTAACGGTTAGCTTGCAGCGAATCCGATTGGGCTGTTACTTGGTTGCAGATGTACATCAGACAATATGCGAACCATCCTATTTTTAGTACTACTCTTCTTTTCATCGGCATGATGGCATATTGTCGTATGTACTCGTTTGATTTTTAGAATAACTTCATCTGTCCGGTGAGTTCGTCTAAAATATCTCCTTCACTTTTTCCATGATCCGGATCAAGAATTTCTGACTCTTCTTCCCTTTCTTCTTCCTCTTTAGTTTCGGCAGGTTCCGGGAAGCGGGTCGGCTCCAGTTCGTTGACCGTCTCTATAGTATACGTTGTGATGCGTTTCCCCTTGGCTTTATAACCTTTGACGGCAATAAACTCTTCAGCATCTATTATCATTGTTTCACGGAAACTGTCATGACCACCGAAGATAATTTCAAACCTAGGATAATATTCGTCTGTAAGCAGGATCAGCCGGGTTGCTTTATTGTCCCCTAGGTAATTCTGTTTGCGAGACGTGTTTTCAAAACAGAAACGTTTCAAGTAAGGGTAATTTTGCTGGTCTGCATCGTACAGCACAGCTGTCCATACCTTATTCGGATCGAACTTCTCGACGATGCTTACATTGCTTTCATAATGGTTGCTCACATCGAAGCTTGTGGTGTAGAATTCGCCCGTATTAAGTACAACCAGAATAGTGTCGTCGCTTTGGAACTCTCCCAAATATTCACCACGACCGTCATAATTGAGTCGTAATACATCCCTGTCAAACCAGACCTTTCGTCCTCCCAATGTAGATCCGCCTCTCTGCTTAAGGGCGATTTTGTGTACAGGCAGCCGGGTGAGGATCACTCCTTGTGCCTGCCGTCCTTTGATGCTGATTTCACTGAAATCGCGTTCAAAGATGATGCGTCTTACACGTGGATTAGGTTTCAGCGTTACTTTGATGATTTCAGCTTCACCGTTCGGATTGGCACTAAAATAGCTGATTCTGGATTCGAGTGTACCCAGTGTTACATCATATTCGCGATCGCGGACAATGGAAGTAACTGCAAAACGTTTAATATAGGTCGTACCCTCTAATCCGTCCCGATAAGTTACATTATAAATCGTTCGTTTATCATTCTTCTTGAAAACGTTGACATACAATACGTTTTTGCCGATAAACTTTTTCTCGGCAACAGGAGTGATTATGTATTTCCCATCTCGATAGAAGATGATTACATCGTCCAAATCCGAGCAACAAGCTACAAACTCGTCTTTCTTTAAGGAAGTCCCGATGAATCCTTCCTCCCGGTTGATGTAAAGCTTTTCGTTGGCTTCTACAACTTTAGTTACTTCGATGGTGTCGAAATTACGTAACTCGGTGCGTCTCGGGAAGTTCTTTCCGTATTTTTCTTTCAGCATCCGGTACCATTCGATGGTATAATCCACAATATTAGCCAGATGATTATCTATTTCGGTTACTTCACCTTTGGTTTTAGCTATAAATTCATCTGCTTTATCTGAGTTGAATCGAAGGATACGTCCCATTTTGATTTCCATCAGTTTAAGGATATCCTCTTTGGTCACTTCTCTTATAAATTGTGGATAGAAAGGTGTCAGGCGGTCGTCAATATATTCGCAGGCTGCATCCATATCTTTGGACTCTTCAAATTCGATATCCTTATAGATGCGTTCTTCAATAAATATCTTTTCGAGTGAAGCGAAATGCAGGTTTTCCAGCAATTCGCTTTTACGTATCTGAAGTTCCTGACGTAATAAATGCAAGGTGTTGTCTGCTGATTTCTTTAACACATCGCTGATGGTTAAGAAATGTGGTTTGCGGTCGTCAATCACGCAACAATTGGGAGATATGCTCACTTCGCAATCTGTGAAAGCATAGAGCGCATCGATCGTTTTGTCCGATGAAGTTCCTGGCGCCAGATGGATTAGAATCTCAACATTGGCAGAGGTGTTATCATCTACTTTGCGTACCTTGATCTTTCCTTTGTCAACTGCTTTTAATATCGAATCGATTACCGATGAGGTTGTTTTGCCATAAGGTATTTCGGTGATAGCCAGAGTCTTGTTATCTATCTTATTGATTTTAGATCGTATCTTTACCGATCCGCCACGTTCTCCGTCATTATATTTGGATACATCGATGGATCCTCCGGTAGGAAAGTCCGGATAAAGTTTGAAAGATTCTCCTTGAAGATATTGTACGGAAGCATCACACAATTCATTGAAGTTATGCGGCAGTATTTTGGAAGAAAGTCCTACGGCGATACCTTCCACTCCTTGTGCAAGCAATAGAGGGAATTTTACTGGCAAGGTGACCGGCTCTTTGTTTCGCCCGTCGTAAGAGAGTTTCCATTCCGTCGTTTTCGGATTGAAGACAACATCCAGAGCAAATTTGGAAAGACGTGCTTCGATGTAACGTGGGGCGGCTGCACCATCTCCGGTAAGAATATTACCCCAGTTGCCTTGACAGTCAATTAATAAGTCTTTCTGCCCCAATTGTACCAATGCATCCCCGATCGATTGGTCACCGTGCGGGTGGAATTGCATGGTATGTCCCACGATGTTGGCCACCTTGTTGTAACGTCCGTCATCCAATCTCCTCATAGAGTGAAGGATGCGGCGTTGTACAGGTTTCAAACCATCGTTTATATGGGGTACGGCACGTTCCAGAATCACGTACGAAGCATAATCCAGAAACCAGTTCTGGTACATACCTGTGAGTTGATGTTTTACGCTTTCGTTATGTGAGTCTGCCGGTTTATAGTCAGAATGTCCTTCGTTCCCTTCCGGGAGTTCTTTATCCAAATCGTCTTTTGGTGCTTCAAAATCTTCACTCATATTTGTTCGGGAATTGTCTGTTCAAGATTGACCGATTTTCTCAGTTGCAGGCAAAAATACGAATTTTCTCGGGAAAAAGATGCAAATGATTCTAAAAAACAAGTGCTATCATGAATTCGACCGGCAGTTTAATCTGTAAAGGGTATAGGCTCAATTAAAGAAATTTATGTATTCTGTGTAACGTAAAAAGCGTAAAGTAAAAAAGATAGGGTCTTGACTTCTATCCGGAAGTGGTAAATAAGATAAATTAATATCCCCATTACTCTACTTAATAAGATAAATGGCTATCTTTGTGGCACTTTTTAGCTAAATAATGATTTCAATTTAATTAAGATACAACAAAAAATGGCACAAGAAGACGTTTTTAAGAAACTCGTATCGCATTGCAAAGAATATGGTTTTGTGTTTCCTTCAAGTGATATCTATGACGGATTAGGAGCTGTATACGATTACGGGCAGATGGGTGTTGAACTCAAAAATAATATTAAGAAATACTGGTGGGACAGCATGGTGTTGCTGCACGAGAATATTGTCGGTATCGATTCTGCTATCTTTATGCATCCTACTATTTGGAAGGCTTCTGGTCATGTCGATGCTTTCAACGACCCGTTGATTGACAATAAAGATTCTAAAAAACGCTACCGTGCAGATGTGTTGATCGAAGATCAGCTTGCTAAATACGACGATAAAATAAATAAAGAAGTAGCCAAGGCTGCCAAGCGGTTCGGTGATGCTTTTGATGAGGCGCAATTCCGTAGTACTAACGGTCGTGTTTTGGAGCATAAGGCTAAAAGAGATGCCCTTCACGAACGTTTTGCAAAAGCTTTGAATGACAATAATCTTGAGGAACTTCGCCAGATAATTGTTGATGAAGAAATCGTGTGTCCTATTTCCGGCACCAAGAATTGGACGGAAGTACGTCAGTTCAACTTGATGTTCTCTACTGAAATGGGTTCTACTGCCGATGGCTCTATGAAGATTTACCTTCGTCCGGAGACGGCTCAGGGTATCTTTGTAAACTATCTTAATGTTCAGAAAACTGGTCGTATGAAAGTTCCTTTCGGAATTGCACAGATCGGTAAAGCTTTCCGTAATGAGATTGTTGCTCGTCAGTTCATCTTCCGTATGCGTGAGTTTGAACAGATGGAAATGCAGTTCTTCGTTAAACCGGGCACTGAACTCGAATGGTTCAAGCTGTGGAAAGAAACCCGTTTGAAATGGCACAAAGCGCTTGGTTTTGGAGATGACCATTACCGTTATCACGATCATGATAAATTGGCTCATTATGCCAATGCTGCTACCGATATTGAATTCTTGATGCCATTTGGTTTTAAAGAAGTGGAAGGAATTCATTCGCGTACAAACTTCGACCTTAGCCAACATGAGAAATTCTCAGGCAAAAGTATCAAGTACTTCGATCCGGAATTGAACGAATCCTATACTCCGTATGTTATTGAAACCTCTATTGGCGTAGACCGTATGTTTCTTAGCATCATGAGTGCAGCATATTGTGAAGAGCAGTTGGAGAATGGCGAAAGCCGGGTTATTCTGAAACTACCGGCAGCACTTGCTCCTGTGAAATTGGCTGTAATGCCATTGGTTAAGAAAGATGGACTACCCGAAAAGGCTCGTGAGATAATTGATGATCTTAAATTCCACTTCCATTGCCAGTATGATGAAAAAGACAGCATCGGCAAGCGTTATCGCCGTCAGGATGCTATTGGTACTCCTTATTGTGTGACTGTCGATCACCAGACGCTGGAAGATAATTGTGTGACATTGCGTAACCGCGATACCATGCAGCAGGAGCGTGTGGCTATCTCTGAACTGAATAATATTATTGCTGACAGAGTAAGTATAACTTCGCTTTTGAAAACTTTACAATAAAACCTTGACGAATGAATAAAAAAATCTATTTATTACCCATCTTATTGTTCGTGTTAGCACTGACTTCTTGTGAAGAAACGAAGGAAGTGAGTAAGTACGATAACTGGCAGTCGCGAAATGATGCGTTTATAGACTCTTTGAGAAGTGTATATGATCAAGGGACAGTAGACAAAGATGGACGAAAACTGGAACGCTTTGCTCTTCTTACCGCTCCTGATAATTATATTTATTATAAGGTTTTGGATCCGGTAACAGGGACTCCCACTGAAAATAATCCTTATGAATATATCGAAGGATATGAGAAGTCTGATATTCGTCCATTGTATACGGATACTGTGAATGTATATTACAGAGGAACGCTCATTAATGGTGAATACTTTGATGGTTTCAAAGGACCTAATCCTACGGTTTTTGATCGCCCGATCCGTGTTGGGGTTAGTGGACTTCTTGGAGGATCGACAGGAGTTGTGGTCGGTTGGACTGAAGTATTGCAACGGATGACAGTGGGGGCCCGATGGAAAGTATTTATTCCTTGGGAATATGCTTATGGTTCCAGTAGTCAGACCGGATCTGGTGATGGCGTGGATATTCCTGCTTATTCTGCATTGATTTTCGATATGCAATTGTATAATATAGATAACGCGAGTTCAAATAGCTTGGAAGTGGAAGAAGAATAGATTTATTATTTATACGATTTTACAGCCTGTCCCTTTTTTCCATAAAAGGAACAGGCTGTATTTTAATATGGCAGTTATGTAAAGGATGACGTTATGGTCAATCAAAAGGTGCCTGCCAATTCTCGTCTTGATAGGCATCAAAGCACATTTTAATTTGTTTCTTATTATTCTTTTCTTCTGCCAATGGCGGAATCTCATCCAAAGAGAAATATCTGCTTTCTATGGTTTCTATATTGGGCTGGAAACTTCCGCCTTCTATTTCACAAAGCACAAACACTTTGCAGACATTATAAGCATAAGCTGGTTGATTGTGGAGATTCCTGTCTTGCAAGGCAATGATTCGTATGGCTTTTACATCCAGTCCTGCTTCTTCCTTCACTTCCTTTTCCGTGTTTGTCTTGATAGTCTGGTTCACATCAACCCAGCCACCGGGTAAAGACCAGAACCCCGATTTCTCTTTAACTAACAATATCTTTCCTCCTTTGAAGATTGCTGCTCGTGTGTCCAGCTTAGGAGTCTGAAACCCCGTTTCATTACAGAATAAAGTTTTTACTTTATCCAATGGTAGTCCACTTTGTCTGCTGATGATTTCAGCAGCTATTTCACGGATTCGTTCAAACCGTTCTAGGTCGAAAGGGTCTTTAGAGTAAGTCACCCCTGCCTGTCCGATAAATTGTAATTCTTTGGCCCAATCCAGCCAGATTAATTGGTTTGCGTTATTCATATGTTAATGTTTTACTTCTCAAATATAGGGATAAAATGATGTCAATGTAATTATTTGCTTGATTTTCTTTCATATTAAATTCTTTCATCTTATTTTTGTATGCATTCCTTTGCGATGAACTCGATGAAGCTCTTAGCTAAAGATCATGAAGCACAATAAATACATTATGATATGGAAAAACTATTTTTGATTCTGTTCGCCATTTCCGGATTGCTTTTCGGATGTAATGGAAGTGATGAAGAACCTATTCCTCCTCGGGATACGGATGTTTCTTTGTTTAACAAGGAAGCAAAAGCTGTGGTTTACATGGACTATCTTGATAATAATTTGACAATTTATATGTGGGACGGTACTCCGGTTGCTTACGTTGACAATAAAGAAGATATCTACCTCTTTAATGGTCATTTTTTTGGATGGTATGCAAACGGGATAGTTTATGATAAAGAAGGTTATGCCGTTTTTGCCCGAGAAGGGGTTGTTAGAGGGGAGATTAAGATGGATAATCCATCTACTGAAAGCACGGCTAAGGGAGCTAAGAAGGATAAACCTGCCCCAAAGGAAAAGTCATCTAAACCGGATACTCCAAAATTGAAGGATGAATGGAAGGTAATCGTGCCCCCATTTGACGAACTTTTCCAAATTGAAGTTACTTTGTATGATCAAGGAAGAGATGCCATCGCTTATATAGATTACGGTGATAACATGACAATTTATATGTGGGATGGTACTCCCGTAGCTTATTTGGAAGAGAATGAAGGTGTTTATCGTTTCGATGGTCGTTTCCTCGGATGGTATGAAGATGGCATCGTTTATGATAAGGAAGGGTATGCTGTAGCAGCACGAGAAGGAACCTTGAAAGGTGAAATTTCTATGGTAACTCCGTTGCCGGCTTCTCCCAAAGAGGAGAAAAAGGGTAAGCCGGATAAAGGAGTAAAGGAGTCTAAACCGGTACTTCCTCAATTTGAAAATAGCTGGAGTAAGACCTCGCTTACTGATTTTTTTCTGTCTGAATAAGCGTAAGCGAAAAGCTGAATAAAAAGTTTACTTGACTAAAAATGGCGTTGGGCAACGTATTAACGAATGCGTGTCCAACGTTTGTATTGGAAGTTATCCAAGAAGTCAATGATCCTGTCTTTTTCAACCGATGCGCCAACATGTTCTCTTTGAATATTTCTAGGCTTACATCTTTCTGCTATTGTAATACACTTGATTACCGCTTTCATCCATATTACCCTTTAAGATGGGAGGAGAAAAAAAGGATATTTGAAAGCGAGAATGAAAAATAGCTAGTGGAGAGTGCCCCTATATCTTGAAAACTTCTAGTTCTGTACAAGCCTGTATCTATTGGGAACAATGCCTGTAAGTTTTTTGAACCAATGACTGAAATATTGTACACTTGGGTATCCCAGCTTTTCTGTAATCATGCTAACAGTGTTATCTGAATTGAGTAACATCTTTTTAGCCTTGTCCAACCGTTTCAACTGGTAATATTCATAAATGTCTTTTTCGCTTTCAAATTTTAGTAAGTCATTGAAGTAATGAGGGGATAATTGGAGGATATCAGCACAATATTCAGCTGATGGAGTGTGGTTGTTTTTTGATTTACCAGAAAGAATATATTGATCAAGTAGTATGTCTGTTTGCTTAATTATTTCTTTACTGGCTTCACTGCGTGTAATAAACTGGCGCTCATAGAAACGTGTACAATAATCTAAAAGCAGCTCGATGTACCGTGAAATCAGTGTTTTACTATGGCAATCTATTGCATGGCGAAGCTCTTCCTCAATGCTTAGTAGGCATTCTATGACTTTTTTCTTTTCCCGTTGGGAAATGTGGAGTGCTTCATCTATCTTGTAAAAAAAGAATGAGTAATTATTTATATGTTCTCCTAACGAAGTTTGAGTAAGCAAATCCGGGTGGAATGCCAGTAACCAGCCTTTTGTGGGAAATGCTTTACTCTTGCCTATTTTGATAGACTCTCCCGGCATGAGAAAGACCAATGATGCGTTGGAGTAATCATAATACTTTCGTCCAAACAAGAACTCTTCAACTTCACCTTCTATTATAAGAACAGTATAAAAGTCAAATTTAATGGTCTGCTGTTCCAAGCTGGCTTTTGACAGGTCGATAGCACTTGCTAATGGATGAAGCGTTTTACAGCCGAGGCAACAATTACATTGATGGACGGTTTCTATGTTCAATATTTTTTCTTTCATAAGAATATCTTACTTTCTATGAAGATAAGTTGTTCTAATCAAATTGATACTCCTTTTCTTATATTGGTAATCAAGGGTATAATAACTGTAAATTTGTGATTTACAAGTCTTAATGCGTCATACATTATTTAGCATCCTATATTCATTGGGTGAACAGCCTACATTCTTTTTAAATAGTCGTGAAAAATGTTGGGCGTACTGGAACCCCAATCCATAAGCAATTTGGGATACAGGTAACTGGGTGTTAAGTATTCTTTCCTTAGCCATATCTATCAGCTTGGATATAATGTATTGTTGAGCATTTTTTCCTGTTTCCTTTTTTATTAAATCACCGAAATAATTGGGAGACAAACAAACTTTATCTGCAAAATATCTCACAGTCGGGAAGCCGTTTACTTCGGCATTACTTCCTGTAAAATAATCGTTCAATAGATTTTCGAATTGAACGACAACGTCTTTGTTGACTTTAGCACGGGTATTGAATTGCCGTTCATAGAAGCGCATGCAATAGTCGAGCAGTAATTCGATATTTTTGGCAATTAATGTCTTGGTATGTTTGTCTACGGCATGTCCTAATTCAATACGGATTTTATCAAGGCAATCAATGATTATTTGCCTTTCTTCATCGGACACATGTAGTGCTTCGCTCACTTCATAAGAGAAAAAAGAATATTGTTTGATGTTTTGCCCCAGTGAAGTGCCTCGTATTAAGTCCGGGTGGAAAACAAGACCTAAAGAAGAAGGCTTGACGCCTTCTTTCAATTCAATGCCGATGACTTGGTTAGGAGCCATACATACCACTGTGCCTTCCTGATAATCATATTGTTTTTTCCCATATTTGAGGTCGCCACATTTGGTATGTTTTAAAAATAAAGAATACACTCCCATGTTAATTCGAACATGGTTGGGATGTTGGGTTGCTTTGGTTAAATCTACCACTGCAACCAAGGGATGCAGGGTTTCCAATCCATAAAATTTATTGTATTGATCTACGGTATCAATTTTTATAATCTCATCCATCTTATATTATGTCTAAGTTGTTGAACTGTAGCAAAGATATAAATAAAAATCATACTTGTTTCATATGGTATGCCGAATCTGTAATTGTGGTAGTACTATCCGTAATTGTGGTACTGTTTCGGGAATTTTCCTTCCGGTAAACATTGCTTTTTCTTTTACTTTAATTGCATTGTGGAAATGATAATGGAATAAAAAAGTAATCAGGGTATAAATAGATGTAATTTGTATACAACCGTATTGGGTTAAGAACAGTATATTTGCAAAAAAATATAGATGGCATAATGAGTGTGCCCCAGATGAGATATACGGTGTCACAGTGGCATGAGTTCGGTGCCTGATTCTCTCTATTTTGATAACAACAAAAATAAAATATGAAAAGACAATTTGTAATTATGTTCCTAGTGGGCAGTCTTATGTCTACGGGGATATTAACAGCCCAAAATGATAGTGCAAGAATAGCCCGGAATTATTCGATAGATGAAGTGGTGGTCACCGGTACCCGCAATGAGACAGATATCCGCCACTTACCGATGACGGTTTCGGTCATCAACCGCAAGCAGATAGAACAGGCATTCCAGCCGTCTTTGTTGCCGATACTTACCGAACAAGTGCCGGGACTGTTCACGACAGCCCGTGGTGTAATGGGCTTTGGTGTTTCGGGTGGTGCCGCAGGGAGCATTTCGTTGCGCGGATTGAATGGAGGATCGGGAAGGTTGATGGTGTTGATTGACGGACATCCACAATATATGGGAATCATGGGGCACCCCATAGCTGATGCTTATCAATCGCTCATGGCAGATCGTATAGAAGTGTTGAGGGGACCTGCTTCGGTACTTTATGGTTCGAATGCCATGGGCGGTGTGGTGAACATAGTAACCCGTAAGATGCGTGAAGATGGTGTAAATACGAGTGCCAATATCGGTTACGGTTCTTATAACACCTTACAGACCGAAGTAACCAATCGTGTGCGGAAAGGGCGTTTCACGAGTATTGTAAGCGGATCTTACAATCGTACGGACGGGCATCGTTCAAACATGGAATTTGAACAATATGGCGGTTATGCCAAGTTAGGATATGGACTCTCAAAAACCTGGAATGTTTGGGGGGACATAAACATTACTCATTTCAATGCTTCAAATCCGGGAAGCATATTCAATCCCTTATTGGATGCCGATCAGCACATCACCCGTGGTATGACTTCCTATGCGTTGGAAAACCATTATGAAAGGACATCAGGAGCTTTGAGTTTCTTTTATAATTGGGGACGTCATAAGATTAACGATGGCTACAATCCGGCAGAAGGGAAAGGCCCGTTAGCATATCGTTTTAATTCGCGGGATAACATGATGGGACTGTCTTGGTATCAATCTGTGCAGCTTTTTAGAGGAAACCGTTTTACAGCCGGTGTAGATTGGTACCGTTTCGGAGGCGAAGCGTGGAATAAATTCGTTGAAGGTACGAGAACAGGTGAACGTGTGGATATTGTGGATGAGATACAGGATGAGGTGGCCGGTTACATTGATTTCCGGCAAGATATAGGACAGTGGTTGACCTTCGATGCGGGATTGCGTTTTGACCATCATTCACATGTGGGTGCTGAATGGGTACCGCAGGTGGGTCTATCATTTCATCTTCCGGCATCTGCGGAAATAAAACTTTCGGCAAGTAAGGGGTTCCGTTATCCTTTAATCAAGGAGATGTTCATGTGGGGGATGGCAAATGCTGAACTGAAGCCTGAACGTATGTGGAATTACGAACTTTCATTTTCTCGGAAATTTCTTCAAGAGAGATTGTCATTTGGGATAAATCTCTTTTATATTGATGCGGATAATCTGATTGTGCCGGCAATGGTTGGTGACCGCCAGATGAATACCAATACGGGAAAGGCCGAAAACACTGGCTTTGAAATACAGGCAGCCTACCGTATATCGCAGCTTTGGTCAGTAGATGCTAATTATAGTTACTTGCATATGGAAAATCCTATTGTTGCTGCTCCCGAACAGAAACTTTATGCAGGCGCCATATTTAATAAAGGACGCTGGAACGTATCTACAGGCGTTCAGTACATTGCCGGACTTTACAAGTCGACTGTTCCTGTTGAAAAAGAAGATTTTGTACTTTGGAATATACGTGGCTCATATCGTGCCTCAGGATGGTTGAGCATTTGGTTACGTGGAGAGAATCTTTTGGCACAACGTTATGAAATCAATACAGGATTCCCTATGCCGAAAACAACCTTTATGGGAGGAGTAAACGTTAACTTTTGATGTAGTTCGATTCTCTTCAAGTTGTTTTTTCTCTTCAATTAATTACTAAGAGGGTGTTAATTCATTGGCACTCTCGCGACATTTAATTGGCGCAGGAGTGTCTTTCTATTAGCAGTGATATGTCAATTATATGGTACAATTGTGAGTATAATGTTATTGAGTGTAAGCAAAGGTCGTTGGTAAAACTTGAAAATAAGTTATTGTGCCGTTATTTTTATCTCATCATTTTGTTAACGCAAATTAGGCTTTGGACGGAAAGGGATATAAAGTACATAATTACAGTCTACCGGTACTCCTCCGGACATACCGGGAACAAATTGAGGCAGGCTATTAACAATTCTCAGAGCTTCTTCTCCAAACTCCCGGTAAGAGCATTTCAGGATGTGTGGATTTACAACTTTCCCTTCTCTGTTGACAGTGAATTCACAAAGTGCATAACCTTTGGCCGCTTTTGCGAGTAACTTCGGTGGATATATTAGGTTGGACATGGCATAATCTTCCAGTGTACTATCAGGAAGTTCCGGTTGAATTTCCAGTTCTTTTCCCGGTTCACAACTTTTCCACACGCCAGTCTGGAAGTTACCGGCATATCTCGGCTTTTTATATTGATCCGGATGGGCTTTGGATCGATCTTCTAAGCTTTTTATCAATCGTCGTGCATTGTTTATAATATCTTCTTCGGAAAGTCCTTTCTTTAAAGACAATGAATACGCTGATTCGAAAATTGCGACCAAACGTCCCATTAAGGTATTTCTATCAGGGGACCATTTCTTCCCGGTCATTATCTCGCCTTTATTATTTGTCGTCGTGAAATAATAGGTGATACCATCTAGCCCGCTGGTGGAACCGTCCATGTCTTGGATTTGTCCGGTGGTTAAGCTCAGCAATTCTCCTAACAGCGTATATAGAGTTTTTCCTATCTCTGTTGAGCTTGTCTTCACTTTGATACTGTTTCTTTCCACTTGCCAACTGTTTTGTGACAAAGTATTCGATAGTAAGAAATATTTTCCTTCCCTACTTTCTACCGATAATGCATATTCGGGTGAAAATGAGGGGAGAGCTGCATAATATGCATAAGGCTTATGACTGATTCCGAAATTTAAAAGGGAGAATACATTATTATAATAGCCATTAATCTCGTTTGTATGTTTTGTATAATCTTTGACCGGTTCAAGATAATCAATCTGTCCCATCATTCTGAAAGACAGGAGGAGTAACAGGAGTGTTGTAATTGCCTTTTTCATATTTGCTTTGATTAAGAAAATGGAGACTCTATGTTTGGTTTGGGACAAAGGTAATGAATTTAGCTTAATTTTAAAGAAATAACGCGCTTATTTCTTAAATAAATATTTGATTATGAACACCCTATTGATAAAAAGACTATATTCACGGTACGTAAGAATGGTAGATTAAGTAATCTGGACACGAAATAGTATATATACTATATATATTTTCTATTATTAATTACTTAAATTCATTTTTTATGGAAG
>ERZ773242.1574-NODE-1574-length-21367-cov-20.291761_pt1 | contig 21367 bp, 20 predicted proteins | sample MGYA00511077_ERZ773242 | MGnify/ENA primary metagenome ERZ773242 (study PRJEB29015, sample SAMEA2737754) | human gut metagenome | biome: human gut; feature: human-associated habitat; material: faeces | place: China | collected 2012 ... | reverse complement strand
ATAAGGAGGAATTAACAGTGGCTAAGAAAGCAAACGGAAAGTTCTACGGAACAGGTAGAAGAAAAAGCAGTATTGCTAGAGTATATTTAGTACCAGGTACAGGTAATATCACAATAAATAAGAGATCGCTTGATGAGTATTTCGGTCTTGAGACACTTAAGGTTGTTGTAAAGCAGCCATTAGCTCTCACAGAGACAGCTGACAAGTTCGATGTAATCGTTAACGTACACGGTGGCGGATACACAGGTCAGGCTGGTGCTATCAGACATGGTATCTCAAGAGCACTTCTTCAGGTTGATTCAGACGAGTACCGTCCATCACTTAAGAAGGCTGGTTTCTTAACAAGAGATCCAAGAATGAAGGAGAGAAAGAAGTACGGTCTCAAGGCAGCTCGTCGTGCTCCACAGTTCTCAAAGAGATAATCTTTCAAGAACGAAGATATCAAGAAAAGCCCATTTTTCAAGGGTTACAGAAGTTGTGGAATGCCGTCAGATGTGCTGGAATTTACATCGAATGCAACACATATGCAGCAGGTATGCAACAAAGATATTGATATGTATAGGACATTTTTCAGTAGAGATACTGGGGAATGTCCTTTTTTACGCGTTTCTACAAGTGGTGCAGCAGACAGTGAATATATTGAGATGATGCTTGCATCAATCGAAATATATTTGCTGGATGGTATAGCGCGCCAGCGAGACATGAGCAAAATCACGAAGTGATTTGCGAATGGCACCGATTGTTTCTTAAATTCTATTAATCGCATCTATAATCTCCTTTATATCAAAGTGGGTATATACTTTCTCTGTGAGTGTCATAGCACCAGAGTGTCCCACAATCTTCTTGATAATCGTCTGATTAATACCAGTTTCTGCCAACATAGATATACATGTATGTCTGCAGCAGTGTGGTGTGGGTCAATCTTATGGAAGGAATATCATTTACAGCTCATGTGAGCAATAAGGCAACGAAGCTGGAGAGAAAAGCGGAGATTGCGGAGATGGTTTATGAAATGGCTAGAGGTTCCGGCGGCAATGAAACCTTGAGAGATAAACTTATAGATGTTATGTATGAGAATGAGCAATTAAAAACAGAAAACTCTAAACTTCGGGAAACACTGAATAAAGCATACGATTTCATGAAACAGTTTGTGGTGGATGGAAGGAATCTGCTGGAGAAGTTTCTGGAGAGTATTGGGCAGGTGGTTGAGAAGGTTAGGGCTGGTTTTAGAAGGTAGGATGGGGAGCATCGGGAACGGTGCTCTTTATTAAAAAGTGGAACCAAGAAATACTACGAAATACCACAAAATCATATTGAAAATACAGAACATATGTGCTATAATTTTAATAGTGTATTAAAGAATGGGAGAACTTATGCTATGGAAAATTATATGGAAGATTGGATAGGAATTGAAGCAGCAGCTAACTATTTAGATGTGACAAAAGACACTATTAGAAATTGGATTAAAAAGACTGATATTCCGGCACATAAAATAGGTAAGTTATGGAAATTTAAAAGAGTTGAATTAGATGCATGGGTTAAAAGTGGACGTAGTGCCATTGAATAGTTTTTGATAGAAATATAAAAGCGAAGGAGATAATGACATGTCTAGATTCACAGAAAGTAAAATCGCGGTGGAAGCAGTTAAAGTGGTGGAAGAATATGGTGAACTTACAATGGGGGAATTGATTGATGTATTGACTGAGCGTATGCAACCCTCAGGACATGATATGGCTATTATAGCGAATAGAAATGATACATATTTTTCTCAAAAAGTAAGAAATCTACGCTCACATTCTAATAAGATGTTTTTTAATAATGTGTACTATGACAGCATAATAGATAAATATGTTTCTTATGAGTGTAAGAAGATGAAAGATGTTCTTGAAGAAAAGGTTTATGTGGAGAAACTGGTACAAAAGAAAAGTAGAGCTGCTGTATTCTATGCGCGAAAACTTGATTATGAAAGAATTAATAAAGAGAGAAAGTTGATTGGCAATGCAGGAGAGGAATTGGTTTATAATGACCAAATTGAATTTGTTAAAAAAAATGCACCGGAATATTTGAAGAGTGTTAGACATGTTTCAAAGTTAGATGGCGATGGTGCAGGCTATGATATATGCTCATTTAATGCTGATGAAAAGCTTGTATATATTGAGGTTAAGTCAACAACAGGTAAAAAGGAGACACCTTTTTATATGTCTGCATCAGAGTATGCATTTTATGAGTTACATAAGGAGAATTATGTTATAGCTAGAGTATACGAATTTGATATTAATGAGAAAATAGGAAAAATAGAATATGTATTAGGAACGGAGTTTGAAGGTGTGTTTGATAAAGAGGTTTCTGCATATAAAGTAGTTTACAAAAAGTAGGAGGTCTATGATGAATAATGTATTAACAAATAGATTATTACCGTTGATTAAATATCCGGGTGGTAAGGAAAAAGAATTGAATTATATAATACCAGCACTTCCTACTAAAATTAATAATTATTATGAGCCATTTGTTGGTGGTGGGGCTGTATATTTTGCAATCGACTCAAAACAATATTATATAAATGATAAGTCGGATGAATTGATTGCTCTTTACGAAATGGTTAAAGAACAAAACGAGGAGTTTTTCGATAAGTTGAATGCAATTGAATATAACTGGAATATTATAAGCAAGGTTGTTGATCATCATGAAAAGGCAATTGTGGATATATATTATATGTACAAATATGGCAACTTAAATAAACAACAACTTGGTGATAAGATAACAGAGTTTGTTCTTGCCAATGCAGAGGAATTTAATGGGTTGCTTACAACTAATTTCAATTATCAAATTGAAGAGTTTGTCTATGAGTTATGCAAGAGTATAAAAAATAAAATGATAAGAATGCACAAGATAGAGGGGGAAAAAGGTGATTTAGCGTATCAAGATGTTGTGTCTAATATCGAATCAGCTCTAAAAGCAGCTTTTTATACTCATTTTAGAATGCTGATGAACAATAAAGAGGAATTAGGAATTAGTAAGGAATTTGCTACGGCGATATACTTCTTTATTAGACAGGTGTGCTATTCGTCTATGTTTAGATACAACAAGGATGGAAAATTTAATGTTCCTTATGGCGGAATTTCTTATAATAGAAAATCTTTTGCAAATAAGATTGCGTATTACCAAAATAAGGATGTGGTTAAACATCTTTCAAATACAACAATAGGGAATATGGATTTCTATGAATTTATGAATACATATAAACCTAAAAAGAATGATTTTGTGTTTTTAGATCCACCATATGATTCTGAATTTAGTACATATGCAAAAAATGAGTTTGATAAAGATGATCAAGCTAGATTAGCGGAGTATCTAATAAAAGAGTGCAAGGCTAATTTTATGATTGTTATAAAAAATACAGATTATATTTCTTCATTATATTATGAAGGTACAAAAACAGCAAATGGTAAGCAATTGTATGTGTCTTCTTTTGATAAGAAATATTTTGTAAGTTTTCAAGACAGGAATGATAAGAATGCGCAACATTTGTTAATTACAAATTATAAGATAGGAGACTAATCAATGGATGAAGCAAAAAAGGTTTCAATACAGAATATTGTCGATCGAGAGATAAAGAAATTTGCGGATAGTTATGAAGCTAGATTTACTAATGAAGTAAATGACCCTGAAGGGGTTATTAACAGTAAGAAGAATAATTGTTTCGTTGCAGAACTAGGTAAGGAGTTTATGTTTTATAGTGCGTTTGTTAGAAGCTTTGACAGTTCGTTTGGAAAGGTTTTAGAAAAAATAGGAAATGAAGTGGCAAAGTTATCTTATGATGTGCGTGGTAATATAGATTCATTCTTGTTACCACAGCAATCACAGCATATGGATTATATCATTTTAGAATATGAAAAACATAGAAAGCCAATGACTTCCGATTATTGTGATTTTACTTGTATGATACCGGCGGACACACGAAGCTTTGAAAAATCGCATGTGACAGACCATTATTTTTATAATAATGAGAAAAATGAGCATTATTTGATAGAACTTAAAGCTGGTGGTGATTTGGATAATAAAAAGGCAAAAACTGAAAAGCTTGCAATGTTACAAGAGTATTTTATTCTTAAAAATTCGTTAAGAGATAAGCCAAATGATAAGATAAAGTTATTTTATGGGACGGCTTATAATAAGTATGGTGAAAATTCTGAATGGAAGCAGGAAAGGGTGAAGCAGTTTTTTGCTGAAGACGAACTGCTGATTGGAAAAGATTACTGGAACTTTATATGTGATGATCCAGAGGGCTTCAATGTTGTGTTTGAACAGTATAAGAAGAGTTCGGAATATATCAAAGAAGCATTGGAACGTATAAAAGTATTGTACTTTAAATAAAAAGAGTAAACGATTATATTTCAACAGAAGAAGGTAGTGATTCCAAATGATAAGGGGTATATAAAATTTATACTAGGATTTTTGGATGAAGAAACATATAAAGCTCCTTTCTCGTAAAGGACGATTTTGAGCAATTCGGAGCGTGCATGAAAATTATTAAAATGATGTTTTGTAATGGTCATTAGAAAAATGGAGGTTTATGTATTGGATATAATAATGGAAGTAGCTTTGGCATGTGTGATAAGCGCAGGTGGAATAGGTGGAATTATTATTGCTGTTGTTAAATTATCGGTAGCGTCTATTGAAAAAAGATTTGAGAGAAAATACACAGAGAAATTTGCTGTTTTTCAGTCTGATATTGATAAAAAGCAATATATAAGTCAAGTTAGGTTTGATGCTGAATTTGAAATATATAAGCAATTGTCACGAAAATATGGCGAATTAGTATTACAGATAATGGTCAAAGCTTCGAACATAGATAAATATAAATTAGACGATATGCAAGACAAAGAAATGGGGGAAATTAATTATTTAGCATATCAAGCTGTTAGTGAATTATACTCTTCTGCACCTTTTATTCAAGAAGATATTTACAATGATTTTTTGAACATCTATGAAATGAGCAGAAAATTATTAGTTCAATGGGGGGAAGAGCAGAGGAGTAGTACGAATGAAACTAAAAACGATGTTTGTGAAGCGAATGAAATATATCAGAAATATAATGACACTATTGTAAAAGTACGGGAATATACATCCAAATTGGAAGGGATATCTTTATAAATATAATCATTTTCGGTGGATATATTCGGAGGTGTTTAATTAAACTCCCCCATCGCCTCAACATACCCTTGCAATCCTCCATCTCTGGAGGCTAATTTAGCATATAGCCCCGGTTCTTCTCTAGCAAGCCGTATAAGATAGGCGATATCAGAAGGCTTGTCTAAATGAACAGATGCATTACATTTTTGACAGTTAAAAGAAACATGGATTTTATCGTCGAGGCTGACCTTGACACAGTCGGTTTCATGGTTATACATTACAAAGATTATTTTAATCATAAGTAGCTCCTTTCGTGTAATAATATAGGTTTACTTATAAGAACACAGAAGCCGTGGAACGCCCTGGGCAGTCTAACGTGTAAAACACGTATGCAACATTTGCTGTAAGGAATCCCTTGTTTTCAGGCTTTTCAAGCTATACAAACGCTCTCAAAGAGATAATATTTACAATCCAAAGCGTCTTATGGCGTTTAAGAAAAGTATATTACACCTCGGAATTTCGGTTCCGGGGTGTTTTTTAGTTTGAGAACTGTGGTATTATTATAATATAATGAAAAATATTATTTGATTTGAGTGATTTAAATGAAAGATTATGCGGTTCTAACTAATGATGGAAGGTATACAATTTTTGAATTTAATAACCAAATAATTCGTTTTATCACTTCTGATAAATTGGAGAGATATACGAAAATAGTCGAGTGGGATAATGGATATCTGGTTGTCATGGCAAAGTATAAAGAAATGCTAAAAGTTGAAGAATATATAGATTTAATTCAAATACTTAACATGTTATACTATGATACTGAAACATTTTTAAAACCAATCAAGAGGGTTAGGATAGATGCAGCTTAGTGTAAAAGATATAGTTGATAATGCTAATATGATTATCAATGGATATGCCTATACAAAAGATGGTGATTATATAAGAGCACTTAATTTCAACTGCTTAAATAACGTAGCGGTTATTTGTAAAGATATAATAATAGAAACTAATATGTATGAGATTGAAATTCAGATTGTGTTAGATTATTAATATAAAAAATATAATAAAAAATTAGTACTTTTATTTGTGTACTTCCTGTGTTAGGATCAAGATCCCAAATTGAAGGAGGATATACAAAATGACATTAGTAGAAAAATTATTTAATTGCTTTAAAGATTGTGAAAGCTTTTCATTGCAAGATGCATATCAAAAAAATCCTGATAAGCCACAAGAAACCGTAAGGGCCCGTATCTATGAGAAAATAGGTATTAAATTCGAAAGAGTGGCCAAAGGCGTCTATCGGACAATTGACAACAAAAATGAACAGTGTGTGCTAATAGAAGGCAATGGAAGAGATTTATCTATGTTAAAGGATGGCAGTATCGATTGTATATTAACAGATCATCCATGGTTAGATATTAAATCAAATAAAGGCGGAACAAGGGCTTTTGCATCATATGATTGTTTTCGATATACATTAGAGGATTTTAAGGAAAAGGCTAGAGTTTTAAAAGACGGCTGTTTTTTGGTTGAGGTTTTACCAGCCGAGAATGAGAATAATTATGAGTATTTATACCAAATTAAAAAGTATGCAAAAGAAGCAGGATTTATTTATTATTCTAAAGTACCATGGAAAAAGGGGACTTTTGTTAGTAATACAGGGAGAAAGGCAAAAAATACACAGGATATAATGATTTTTTCAAAAGGTAAAGCGAGAAATATGAGATATGATAAGAAAAAATCTGATATGACAGGTAAAAAACATTATATGAGTGGTTGTAATGGTATGTTGCCGACTATGTTTGATGTTCAACCAGTCGCAAGGAAGAATAAAATACATCAGAGTGAATTACCAGTTGAACTTTGTGAAGAAATATTGGAATATGTTACTTATGAAGGTGAAATAATATTAGATTCATTTGCAGGTAGTGGAGCGGTAGGAGTAGCTGCTTTAAATAAAAAGAGAAGCTGTATACTTATAGAAATATTGAAAGAGAACATAGAAAAGATAAGAGGACGTTTTAATAATGTATTATATCATACAGTATAGGAGAGCCATATATGATTAAAATAGCATTTTTCGATATAGATGGAACATTGTTGAAAATGGGAAATAAAGAACCGACAGATAAAACAGTTAAAGCGTTAAATTCTCTTCGCCAGAATGGAATATTGCTTTGTATGGCAACTGGCAGAGGCTATCTTTCAATTCCTGAATTCAAAGATATTACATTTGATGTGCTGCTCACATTTAATGGTTCATATGTAATGGCTGGAGAAAAGATTATTTTCAGGAATCCCTTGAATAATAATGATAAACATCAAATAATTCAAAATCTTAATAAAATGAACAGAGCAGCTGCAATTAGTAATGAGCATTTTATTGTTACGAATGGCACAGATGAGCATCTGGAAGAGTACTTTAAATTTGGAAATGAAACATTGACAATTGCAGATAATTTTGATGAGTTATGTAAAGAAGATATTTACCAGATTATGTGTGCGTGCAGAAAAGAAGAATACGCCCAGATACTGCAAGGAACTGAAAATACCCAGATAACTGCATGGTGGGATAAAGCAGCAGATATTATTCCATTGAATTGTGGTAAGGGAAATGCTGTAAATGCAGTGCTTAATTATTATGGATTATCGAAAGATGAGGCGATTGCTTTTGGTGATGGTAGAAATGATATTGAAATGCTAGAAGCTGTTGGTACAGGAGTGGCCATGGGGAATGCCATTGATGAAGTCAAAGCAAGAGCAGATGTCATATGTAAATCCGTTGAAGAAGACGGAGTGTATCATTACTGTCTGGAGAAAAAACTCATTCAATGTTGATGGACTTATTATACAGCAGGGTTGCAGAGTGTTATATACTCTGCAACCCTGTTAGTCATTTATAGCCTTAATTTTACCACCACTTCTCACGGTAAGAATACTCTCCACGGTAATTAGAAGCATTATAATCAGGATACTTGAAAGGTGCATATACATCATCCTTAGGTGCATCATCCTGTGTATATATGTACATAGAATCATAATCCCATGTGACAATTTCATCACGGGCATCGCCGTAGAGATTTACAGCTTCAGCACACATGGTAGGATGACCATCATCAGGGAATTTAACAACCTGAATACCATTGCCGTCAATCATTCCGCCGCGCTCTATATCAGCATTAAGAAGGATGAAGTCCTGACCGTCACCAGTCCAGTTTACAGGAGTTAAGAGATTACCATTAAGCTCGTTCTCCATTTCCCATAACTGATTACCCTCGCTGTCATAGAAATATATAATTCCCTGGTGTCCCCAGAAATTAACAACAACCATTTCATAGCCCGGGCGGTTTGGAAGATAATTAGCAAGACTTACACGCTGGGCATGACCTATGCCATCCTTTTTAAGAAGCTTTCCGTTAAAATCAGATATCAGGAAGCCTTCCTTTCCTGCAACACAGGCAAAGAATTTAGTACCCTTGTGTGGTCCTGACTCAAATCTGCCTGGAACAATCTCATCAATATGGTCTTCATTAACAGGCATAGTCCACATTTTATTACCGTGGCAGTCAAGCATGTTATAACCAACTAAAAGTTCATCATGTCCATCTCCGTTAATATCAATTGCAAAAGGAAAATGTCCGGTATTCTTATCACTCTGGAAATGCCACATAACCTCAAGGTCATCGTTAAGTGCATACACCCTGCAATAACGATCTTTAATGAGAATATCGCGTGGCTTTTCAAGACCACGGAAATTACATATACGCATACCGTCAGGATTAATTCTGTCAAATGCGTAGATTTTATCAGGAACACCGATAATAGTTCCGTCCTCTTCTGGTGTAGAGAAAGGTGCTTTGGCACGTTTCTTCACTTCACCTGTTCTGCCATCAAGAATCAGCACTTCAAAATTCTTGGCTGTTATAACCTCATCAAAGCCATCACCATCAATATCATATATCTGCATAGGCATATCTGCTGATATAGTTCCAATGTCGTGATTGTCAGTAGGTTCACCATGCTGCCATAATATATTGCCATCAAGGTCAAATGCGGTGAGACAGCTGATTGTTCCATAAGCATCACGGTTTACTCTTTTCTGGCACTGAGCCATAACCATCTGATACTCGCCATTGCCAAGCAGATGACCAAAACGAAGCTGTCTTCCGGTGCCGCAGCCTTTAAGGTCAATTTTCTTAAGAAGCTTCATCTTAGGATAATGTGCCTGTGCATCTTCACATTCTGCTTTATAAGCATTTCTTGCAGCATCAATAGAAGCAGCAGTACTTTCAGAAGTAGTAACATTTACAAAACCAAACTGTGTTGGGATAGTTGCAGTAATGGCAACCTTGCCACCCTGCCTTGCATATTCAGTGTCAAGGTCAAAATAAACCTTATCATCAACACTGCATATAACATGGCTGCCTTTAATCTCTGCTTTAAGTATATAGGTATCATCACAGTTGTAATCAAAAGGTACAGAATCGAGTACAGTAACCTCCTCCTTATGACGATACTCAAGTCTTAACTCATGCTCTTCAAAAACAAGGACAAGAAGATTAGCAGAGTTCTGACAACAAAAACCAATGCCGGCATTGCCCCATTTGGTAGTAAACATACGCACACTTGCAGTTATAGTATAATCGCGCCAGAATCTGTCACCGCTAGTGAGCATAGGGAATGTGCGGTGTGGCTTGTCATTACGGATACGCATCTGCTCCATAAAATGTTTTCCATTATATTCAGAAATAATCCAGGAAGCCCCCTGACCGTTATAAACGTGGTTGCATACCGGGTCATACCATTTACCATAATATCCAGGATAATGGATAAAATGATACTCACCCATTGCCGAATGATTCTTATCATAAGGAAATTCACCAATAGGAAAATCAGAGAAATCTTCATCAAGTAAAATAAAATCTGCCATAATAACCTCCATTCCAAAATAAAAAAATATAATTAATGGCTCTTTCTGTAGCTTCCGGGCGCTTCGCCCATGATTTTTTTAAATGTGCCGCCCATAGTATTACTGTCGGCGAAACCGCATTTGTCAGCAATCTCAGTAATAGAGAGGCTGGTGTTGACTAAAAGGTCTGCTGCTGCGTGCGTTCTTACATTAATAAGATACTCTCTGAATCTGAAGCCTGTAAAAGCCTTAAATTTCTTGGAAAGGCTCGATTCACTCATATTAAATAGTTCTGCAGTAGCAGCCATAGTTATGTCATTGTGATAATTCTCGATAATATATTCAATAACCTTCTGGATAAGTTCATTACCTGTATCCATTTTCGTAATAACATTATCTTCGTACATCTGACAGCGCAGAATAAAAAGTATAAGTTCATGAAAATAAGAATGTACGAAAGATAAAGACAGACTATCGACACCATTGTGTTCATAAGAAATCTTCTGGATAATTGATGATATGTAATCAAGTCGTCTTTCTGGTATATGGATAACAGGATGTTTATGGAAAATGTTTTCTATATCCTGAGAGGAATCATCAGCAATCCACTTTAATTCATCATTATTAAAATATAACACATATCTTGTATGGTCACTTCCGGCGAGGTAAGTAGTCATGTGCGCCATGTCTGGTGGGATAAGAGCAAGTCCGCCAGAATTTAACATATATATTTCATCACCTACATAAAGTGTGCAGGAACCAGAATATATAAACATCAACTCCCATCTGTTATGTTCATGAAAATGTTTCATTTTATAAGATGGTGGCACAGTAGCAATATCCGTGTGGAAATTGTCATTAATAAAATGGTACATTGCCGTCTCCTTGGTATATGAATAATATCTTACGAAGCAAAATCATATACTGATTATAGGTCGTTTATAGAGAAAATGTTACTGATTTTTTACATATTTTTTTGATTTTGGAAGATTTCGTGCTGTTTTTTTGTATCAATAAAAATACAATGTGAATATAATGAAAGCATCTTAAGAAGCAGAAACAATTTAATATAAGGAGGAATAATATGATACGAAGAAACAAAATTATTGCTTCTGTTGCTGTCAGTGTCATGGCTGGTGTTCTTGTTGCGGGCAACTTAGCTCCATTACAGGGATACTATGCATTTGCACAGGAAACAGGAGTAAAAGCTGGAAGGTATTCAGCAGTAAAAGACATTAACAAAACATTAGAAGGTTACACACCAATGGACAGTTCTGATCCGGTTGAATTCGGTGGAACTTACATTAAGTATCAGGGCGAGACAATCCAGTTGTCGGAGACATCCATATATGTTGATGGTTCGTTATCAGACGAGCTTGCTGCCCAGTACCCATATGTATATAACGACATTACTAAGGCATTGTCAGCAGATGCATTAAAGAATGGAACAGCAGACAAACCAATGACAGTATATGTTGCACCATATGTATACTGGATTGATGATCCGGCAGCAACAGATACAGTCCAGAAAACAGAAGGATATTCAGTACCTTATGGAATGGTTGTTAATTCAGATTATCTTACTATCAAAGGTCTTACAGGAAATCCTGATAATGTTGTATTAGCAGGAAACAGAGGACAGTCACATGCCTCTAATGGTAACTACACAATGTTCAGATTCAACTGCAGTGGCGCGCTTACAGTTAAGAATATAACAATAGGTAACTATTGCAGCGTTGACCTTGATTATCCGCTTATGAGTGAGCTTAATCAGGCAAAGAGAACAGAGACAATCACACAGGCACAGCTTGCTGATGTTTCTGGAGATAAGATGTTTGCAGATAACTGTAACTTCATAAGCAGACTTAATCTTGACCCAATAAATGGAGCATCAAGAAGTCTTTATAATAACTGTCATTTTGAAAGTACAGATGATGCTCTCAATGCAAATGCTGTATATGTAGGATGCGATTTTGATTTCTATGGAAACAGGCCATTATATTCATCATATGGTACAGGTTCAACATTCTTAGGTTGTACATTTAATTGTAAGATATTAAATGTTGAAGCTGAACCAACACAGTTCTTTACTAAGGAAGGCGGTACAATTACCGCAATAGATTGTGTATATCACAGTAATTTAAGTGTACCTATATCAATTGGATGGACTAAAACACCATCAACTTCATTAAAGTGTTATCAGAGCAACATAATTCATAATGGACAGAGCATTACAATCGGTGGCGAGGGTGCTAAAGAAACCGTTGATATGACAGGCAAGTCAGTACTTGATGCCTACAAGGTTGTGTCAGGTGGTAAGACATATTACAACACATACAATCTTTTAAAGGGCAGTGACGACTGGGATCCATTAGGAGTTAAGGATGTAATTAAAGCAGCCGGACAGGACACAGTTGCAACACAGCTTTCAATAACATCAGATGTCACAGAGATTGAATCTGGAAAGGAAACAGCTTCAATAGGAGGAACAGTTAACTATTTCTATGGAACTAATGATACAACACAGAAGATAACATACAGCGTATCAGACGAAGATAAGGCATATGTTAAGTTAACAGATAATGGTGACGGAACATGCAAAGTAGAAGGTACTAATAATGATGATGCAGCTAGGAAGGTCATTATAAATGCATCTACAGAGTCAGGTCTTGAAGCAGCAGTTGGAATTACTGTAAAGCCAAGCAAGATTGAAGCACCAGCATTTACAAAGGCACCAGTTATTACTAATGACGGACAGGGAAGTCTTAAAGTAGATTACTCACTTGATTTAGGAAGCAGAGAAGACATGTCTGCAATCTCATGGTACAGATGTACAGATGCAGAGGGCAGCAATCCTATACTTGTAGCAGTAACAAGAAATGATTCACCAGAGTATACATATAAGTTAACAGCAGGTGATGTAGGATATTACATCATGGCTAAGGTAGAATCTAAGAACATCAGAAGTGATTATGGAACACCGGTAAATACAGTATATGACAAGGCAATCGGAGTGAAAGATGTAAGAAGCAAGAACTTTGCTACAGATTTCTCTAACTTCCCTAATGTAAAGCAGTCAGAAATCAAAGCTGGCTTCTGGACAGTAGATTATAACCGTCCGGCAGATACAGAAAGTTTTGGAAGCTGGCAGGGAGCTGATACAGAAGAACCTTGGAAATATGGAACAACAGGTAACGGCTGTGTAGGCGCTGGATTATATGAAGGTACACAGGGCGCAAGACTTATGTATACACCAGTTGAAGGAACATATGGTGACATGTCACTTAAGCTTGTAGTTGACCCAGCCAAGACAGCAGGTCAGGGATTTGGTAGTGCAGGACAGTATATGGATGTACTTCTTAAGTTCGATACATCTACACTTACAGGATACGGATTAAGAATAGTAAGAACAAAGGCTTCATCTAATGCCGTAACATTTGTACTTGTAAAATACGACAACGGAACAGTAACAGAGATTTCTGATGAAGTTATCGCAAGCTGCTATGCAACAGGCTGTACAATCAGCTTAAAGGCTGAAGGCAATAAGCTCACAGCACATGTTGAGACACCAACAGAACAGCTTGCAGACCAGGCAGCTAAGGGATATCCACATGTGGTTGACCTTACAGCAGATATTGAAGCTAACAGCTTTGGCGGAGTTGCAATCCAGCATGCAGGAACACTTGGCGCAGGCGGATGGCAGAACACAACAATGCTTCATAATTTAGATATTACATGGGAAGGTGAGAATAACCAGAACCCAGAATATGTTGAAGGAAATCCATCAGATAACGAGAATCCTGCCGAGACACCTGATGATTCAACAGGAACATCAACAGGAGCAGACACAACAGTCAAGACTGGTGATATGAGTCATACAGGAATGTATGCAGCATTAATGGCAGCAGGACTTAGTGGCTTACTTGGAATGGCAGCAGTATACATGAGAAGAAGAAAAGATATCTAATTTCATAAGAATTTTCTTTACAGGAGCACCCGCAATTATATTGCGGGTGTTTTTGCGTGGTGAATGTGTGACCGTATGTGATTGACATTTTGATTATTATGCTATAAAGTTTTATGGAACTAACCAGTATAAGATGGAGGATAAAACTTAAAAGCATGAAATATAATATCAGAAAATATATATTGGCAGGAATTACAGCAATTCTTGCAGCGGCTGTTTTGACGGCATGTGGTGGCAGCAAGCCAGAGAAGGACGATACAGTCCAGAGTACACAGGAAATATTTGCAATGGATACATATATGTCGCTTACTGCATATGGCAGCAATTCAGAGGAAGCAGTAAGTAAAGCAGTTCAGGAGATTAACCGGCTTGATGCAATGTTTTCGGTAGGAAATGAGGACAGTGATGTTACTAAGATAAATGAAAATGGAAGCGGAGAAGTATCGGAAGAAACTGCATTTATAATGAACAGGGCAATGCAGGTGTCAGAAAAGACCAATGGGGCTTTCGATATTACGATATATCCTCTTATGGAGCTGTGGGGATTTACGACGAAGAATTACAGAGTGCCTGAAAGCAATGAGATTGCAGAGGCACTTAAGAGTGTTTCTTATACAAATGTATCAGTAAACGGGCAGCAGGTGGCACTGACAGGTGGTTCCAGCATTGACCTTGGCGGTATAGCCAAAGGCTACACATCTTCGCGGGTTATCCAGATTATGAAGGATTGCGGCATTGAGCATGCGATTGTCAATCTTGGGGGCAATGTGCAGGTGCTTGGAACTAAGACGGACGGTTCAGACTGGAGAGTTGCCATACAGAATCCTGCCAGTGAGAATAGTTATCTTGGAATATTAAGCACGGCGGATAAGGCTGTCATTACATCAGGCGGGTACGAGCGGTATTTTGAGCAGGACGGACAGGTATACCATCATATTATAGACCCGCAGACAGGTTATCCTTCAGACAGTGACCTGACCTCGGTTACAATTGTATGTTCAGATGGAACTACAGCAGATGCATTGTCAACGGCACTTTTTGTAATGGGCCTGGACGGCGCTAAAGAACTTTACAGAAGCGGGGCTATAGATTTTGATATGATACTTTTTGATGGCAGTAAAGTGTATGTGTCAGAAGGAATCAAAGACACATTTTCAACAGATATGGATAAGGAAATAATTACCAGACATCCTTAATGAGAATTATTATTAACTGTCTGTATTGACAAATGTGGTGAGAAAAATATATTCTATAGAGCAGTTAGTGAAAACTAATTACAGATAGATCAGTATACTTTTGTTGAAGACAGCTAACCAAGATATACAGACCCGAAGGAGCAGACATGTTATTAATAATATCACTTATAATCGTAGCTTTATTTATATATTTTCTCAAGGATTCACTTAAGAAATATGCCAATATATTTTATATAGGTGTGGCAGTAATCTCTATTGCAGTATTCCTGCTTGAGTTTCTGTCAATGCCTTTGTTTGTAAAGAACAATATATTAGGAATATTTGCAAAAGGCTCTCTTGGAACGGCAATGTTTGTTGTGGTAATGTACACTGGCGCATTACCTAAGGGCAACAAGCTGATTGCACCGCTTATGAAGATAAGAGGTGAATTGTCAATTACAGCGGCAATACTTGTCCTGTGTCATAATTTCACATATGGAATGACATATTTCAGAATGTTATTTACTAAGACAAGCCTGTTATCAGCCACACAGCTTGCAGCTGCGGTAATAAGTCTTGTGCTTATAGCTATAATGCTTGTGCTTACAGTTACATCTTTTCCATCTGTAAGAAAGAAGATGCAGGCTAAGAAGTGGAAGCAGTTACAGCGCACAGCATATGTGTTTTATGGTCTTATGTATGTTCACATTATGCTCATTAACATACCTTATGCGAGACTTGGACTTGGCATGTATATTGCAAATGTAGTTATCTACAGCATAGTTTTCTTAGGCTATGCAGCTATGAGAATAGCAAAGGCTGTATCAGTGAAGGCAGCAAGAGATGGAAAGACATACGGTAAAGGACTCGGAGCAGTCATGTATGGACTTGCACTGGTTATATGTGCAGTGATGACGGTGTCGTGCTTTGCAGGAAGACAGACAGTGTCGGCATCGGAAGACAATGAGGAATGGAACGATTTCTTTAACGAAGAGACAGTTGCAGCAATGGTCAAAGAGATTGAGAGCAGTACGGCTAAGACAGATGCCGAAGGAACAACACAAGAGAGTCTGGAAGAATCAGTTTCATCGGATGGACAGTCAGACTCACAGGCTGGTGGTGCAGGAAATGAAATGTTGGGGAATAGCAATAATTCCGGTTCGGATAATGTTTCTGGTAATTCATCAGGTAATAGTTCTGACAGTGGTAATCAGTCAGCCAAGCCGGATAATGGTTCTGACAATAGTGGAGAGCTGAGCGGCGGTTCAGGCAGTGACGCACCGGCTAATACAAAATTTAAAGCAGATGGAACTTATACAGGTTCCGCTGTGTGTGAGACTTATAACTATAATGTAACGGTTACAATAGTCATATCGGGAGATACGATTACATCGGTTACTGCTGAATCAGAAGCGGGTGCGCAGGATGTGCAGTATTTTAATATGGCAAATGCAAAGGTTCCTGCACAGCTTCTTGCAAATCAGAGTACATCAGGCGTTGACAGTGTTTCTGGGGCTACTAAATCGAGCAATGCCATCAAGAAGGCATTTTACTATGCTTATAAATCGGCTAAGAAGTAGAGCAGATTTGTAATAGAAAAAATTATAAGGAGGCAAAATTCCTCTCCTCACCAATGGGTTCGGATTTTGCTTCGCAAAACAAGGAGGAATTATGAGGAAGAACATTTTTACTAAGATTGCTGCTGTTGCAGCCGCTACTGTTCTTGCAGTTACAGCACTTCCAGCTCTTGTGTCTGATACACATGCAGCAGATGATGAGTATTCATATGTATATGCTGGACTTACATGGCAGGAATACTGGGCTAACGAGGGCGTATATAACGCAGGAGATGTAACATCATCTAATGAGAAGGATACAAAGGGGGAATATGATAAGGGCGCTTTTGATACAGTAACAAGAGCTACAACCAATCATGGCCTTCACAGAGGAAGCTATCAGTGCATGGCAACAATTGATACAGAAGATGGTAAGAAGTATGAGCTTGCCGGCTGGAGCAGCGATGGAAAGCAGATGATACTTACAGATGGTACACAGCTTTCATACAACAGAGGTACAATTACTAATGCTGATGGTACAACAACAAAGTTAGTATCATATGAAGTAACTGGTATTAAGTATGTTCCGGTTAAGGTTAAGACATCTGATCTTGCTGATTTTGAGCAGCATTACAGAGTTGTCAAGAATGGCGAGAAGTTATACGGTGGATTCGGCGAGAACAAGCTTAGCTCATATGAGTATACAGCAGCAGTTAATGCAGATACTAACGGAATTAAGACAGCAGTTAAGAATGCAGATGGAACATATTCATTCTCTGCAAGACAGACTGGAAGTGGAAAGTCATTTGCAGAGCAGGATATAAGTGTGGCTGCTAACATTACATCTACAGTAAAAGATGCTACAGGTTCATACGGTGAATTCTTAAGAGTTGATATTAATGGTGATGGTTATGGCGCATTAGGTGCTATGATGCAGGCTGTTAAGTGGACATATTATGGAAATGATGCAACAAGAACAAATGCTGTTGCTACATATGGTACTAAATTCGCAGCAGATAACTGGATGCACAAAGTAATGGGAATCCAGCTTGGACTTACTGATTCAGCACGCTGCCAGTTACCAGCAGGATATGATGGAACAGGTTACTGGTCACTTACTGTATATGCATTAGGATATACTGATACTACAATTGATTTTGAAGCAACTGATGCTAATATCGTTAAGATTAAAGCACCTGTAAGTGATACATCAAAGCTTTCAGCAGCTATTGCAGCAGCAGATGCACTTAACGAAGCTGATTACACAGCCGAGTCTTGGGCAGCTATGAAGCTTGAGTATGAGGAAGCAGTCGATGCACTTGCAGTTGCAGAATATCAGGCAGATGTTGATGAGGCAACAGAGCATCTTACAGCAGCAATCAATGCATTAGTAAAGGTTGATGCAGGTACACCTTCTGGTTCAGAAGAGTCTGGCAACACAACTGATGCAGGTACATCAGATACATCTGTATCAGATGTTAAGACTGGTGATGCAGACAACATGGCAGTATATTCATTAGTTGCATTACTTACACTGGCAGCAGGGGCAACAGTTGTATCAAGACGCAGAATTAAAGACATCAGATAATTGATATGCTTACAATCATAATAAAACTATAAACAAGCCAGAGAACCGGGTCGGAGAGAATCCTTTGTGGGATTTTCTTGCGGCCCGGTTCTTTGTTAATTGTGAGTGAATTAATTTCTATACTTATCAAGTGAGCATTTTGTTGCATTAATAATATCTCGAAGAATATAAAAATCCTGTGTCGAGCAGGAATCCAAAACATTTAGTATTTCTGCTTTGGTAGATAGATTAATACTTGGTGTGTCATAAAGCAGCTCATCAGTCTGTACAGATAAAGCCTCCGCAATATCAACAAATACCGGTAAGCTGAGCTTAGTGTTTCCTGTTTCAATATGGCTTAAATGTGTTGTAGAGATTCCTACTTTTTCAGCCAGTTGTTCCTGTGATAATCCACATCCTTTTCTGAATTTTCTGATTTTTTGCCCAATCATATAATAATCCATAATACACCTGCCTATAGAATATAATTATACTTGAATTGTATGGTCGGAAATGGTAATATTACATAAACTATATGGGCTATTTTGTGCTTATATAGTTAAAATATTCTGGCGCGAGGTGGAAACATATGAAAAAGAAGTTAAAACAAATAATATGCACTCAGATGTTGCTGGTTATGTCTATACTCAGTATAGGTTGTAAAAATAATCCAACTGTAGAAACGGGAGAAACAGTAAGTAATAGGGAGACAATTTCTACAGAAATAAAAAATACTAATGTGAGTACAGAAAATAACACTGTAAGTATAGGTGAAGTAAAATCCGTTAGATACAGTGGATATAAGGATTATTATTATACTAGCGTTGATGGAAAGGCATATTTATTTGATACAACAGGAAAAATAATAAAAACTTATGCATATGGGGAAGTGTGCCCTACTGAATTTTTTGATGGAATTGCCATAAAAAAAATGGTAGATACAGCTCATAATAATGGATATTATGTTATTACAGATTATGATGGAAATGTAATAACATCTAAATATGTTTCATCAGCAGACCGTTTTTTTAAGATATATAATTTAAATGATGAGCCATTAATAGCTGCATTTGTTTTTAACGATACAGCCACGACAAGTGAAGGACAAGTTGTGTTTAAAACAAAAGATGGAAAAGATAAATATGTATTTAGTACAGAAGATGATAATATGAAGTCTAATGGAATTGATGTATCATATTTAAAAAATACAGATACAAGTTTAAGCTATGTGGGCGATGGAATGGTATATTTGCATAATTGGTATAAAAATAGTTATTTTCTAAATCTTGAAACTAAAGAAATTTTTAAAGACACATTTAATGCACATGGAGATTATATTAATGGATATCTTTCTTTTAATGGAAATGGCGGTTGTGGAATTGTAGATACACATGGTAACAATATTATGAAAAGCGATATGCCTAGATTACAGTGTATATATAGTCAAGGATTATACTATAATTGTACGGATAATAAATTCTATAATATAGAGGGAGAATGTGTAATAGACTTATCTCAATATGATGTTAAAAATCCATATAAGTGGAGTGGAACAAATGATTATAGAATAAAGAGATATGTTTTTGATGAAAATGGAATATGTAGTATAACAGTTAATAATCCATCAGGTAAAGAATATAATGGTTTAATAAATACTAAAGGTGAATGGTTGATAGAATTACAGACAGATTCGATTAGTTATTTTACATCTATAGGAAATAATCGTTTAATTCTTAATACAAAAACAGGATATATGGCATATGATATTACGACTAAAGAGTATATTGGTAAATCAATAGATATTATTACAAACGATATGTTATATGGTTATCATGATGGAACTGTTGTATATGTAACGAATGGGGAAATCTATTCATATAATTTTAAAACAGAAAAAGAAGATAAGATAATATTACATAAATAAATATTACGGTAAAAAAGATGTTGTGGTTGAACTACAACATCTTTTTTTATTATAATATGTGCATATAGTTAAAAATAACTTGAATTACAAAGTCTAAAATGTTAAAATTTCATTAACTTGATAGGCAGCCCGTGTTTATACAGTTAATAAAATGCAAAGGAGAATTGTTTATGAAAAAGAAAATTGTTTTTGTGTTATCTATAATTATGATATTAGGACTTGCCGGGTGGGGTAAAAATCAGACAAACATAAAGGAAGCTGACACATCTGATAATAATGAACAAATGGTACAAAACATATATGAAAATAAGAGAACAGAAGTAAAGCAAAAAATATCAGAAATAAAAGAAAGAATGCCGGAAACTTCTGCGGAAGATAAAGGAACTTGTGGTGGTAAGGCAAAATGGTATTACAAAGATAATACATTAATTATTTATGGTGAAGGTGTAGTAACAGAAGATACATGGCATAAAGCAAATACTATTATAAAAACAGTTGTTATTGATTCTGGAATTACCAAATTAGAAGAAGATATATTTACGGGGTTAGGGTCTGAACTAGGGAAAAATATAGAAAATGTTTATATTGCTGATGATCTGGAAGAAATAGGAATGAGTACTTTCGGAAATTGTGATAGTTTAAGTGAAATCGTGCTGCCTCCCAGCCTATATTCCATAGGTGCATACGCATTTGCCAACTGTGATTCTTTAAAAAATGTTTATATAACAGATAGATTGGAAGAAATAGGAGATAGTGCATTTTCTGGTTGTAAATCACTGGAAAGTATCTATATACCTAGAACGGTAATGACAATTGGAAAAGGTGGATTTTCAAGATGTAATAATTTATCTGATATTGAGATTTCAAAGGATAATAGTATATTCAGTATAAAGAATGATTGCATTATTAACAATAATACAAAAACATTGATTTATGCTATGAATAAAGCTTTGTCTATTCCAGATGATGTTAAATGTATTGCTGAGGATGCATTTTATGGGTGTGAAATTGATAGTTTAGTTGTACCAGAAGGAGTTAAAGAAATAGAAGAAGGAGCGTTCAACTATAGTAAATTTGTCGAAATTAAATTACCAGACAGCTTAAAGATAATAGGAAATTATGCTTTTGAAAAT
>ERZ773242.1572-NODE-1572-length-21385-cov-5.750680_pt1 | contig 21385 bp, 32 predicted proteins | sample MGYA00511077_ERZ773242 | MGnify/ENA primary metagenome ERZ773242 (study PRJEB29015, sample SAMEA2737754) | human gut metagenome | biome: human gut; feature: human-associated habitat; material: faeces | place: China | collected 2012 ... | reverse complement strand
CCCTTTTCCGACGGCGGGAGAACGGGCGGAGGGGGTAAAGCAAGAGGTCCGAGGCGCGCGGGTGCGCGCGAGAATTGAATCATGCGGTGCGGGCGCAAACGACGCGCCTGCGCGAAACGCCGGAGGCTGTGCCAGGCAGCAGCGACATTGGGAACGTCGCCATTGCCTTCTCAGATCCTCCTAACTGGGCCCGGAGCCGCCGGGCCTGGCAGAGTCTCCGGCATGCGGGAGGTGAGCACTTGGCCAGAGAGGACATGATCCGAAAGGACATGGAGCTGGTCGGAACCTACAACGAGATATTTGAGCCGACAATCAAGCAGCTGGCCAAGACGGAACGCGAACTCTCCCGCGCAGAGAAGGAGTGGAAGAAACAGGGCGGGCAGCGGATCTGCACCATGGTCAACAAGACCGGCGCGGAGTACACGGCCAAAAGCCCATACTGGACGGCGGTCGAAGATCTGCGCGCGACGGTGCAGTCGCTCCGCAATCAGCTCGGCTTGACGCCGACCGGCCTGAATAAGGCCAGGTCGAAGCTTCAGCCCTCTGCCCTCGGCAACAGCAGGATCGAGCAAATGCTTGCCGCAGCGCACGACCACGCTGTTGAGCATGGCCCGCAGTATCAGCGCGAGGTGGACTCCTTCGTGGAATCCGTCCTGTCCGGAGAGTCCGGGTTGTGCGAGGATGCTGTGCTCGCCTGCAAGCGATACGTTGCAGACATCGACCGTGGAAAATGGGAGTTCCGCACGGAACCGGCCAACGACATCATCGCCATCATCGAGACAATGCTCTGCCACCAGCAGGGAGAATTTTTGGACGCAACGCCGCTGCGCGGCACGCCGTTCCTACTTCTCCCTTATCACAAGTTCATCGTCTACAACCTTCTCGGCTTTTATGCCCCAGGGACGAACATCCGGCGCTTCAAGGAGGCCGTCGACTTCATCCCCCGAAAAAACATCAAGACGACCTTTGCTGCAGCGCTCGCGTTTGCGCTGGCGCTGCATGAACGAGCCAGCGGTTCCAAGGTTTATGCCGTAGGCGGTGCGCTTAGGCAGACGAAAGAGGTTTTCAATTTTCTTAAATACAACCTGGCTCGTTTGCAAATTACGACGGACGACGATCCTGTGCAGGGGCTTCGCGTCATCGACAACAATGCCGAGCGGTCGATCTCCGGCGATATCGGCAGCGGCATGGTCTCCATCGATGCGCTGGCCGCGAATCCTGACAAGCAGGACTCCTTTAACTGCAACATCGTCATCGCGGACGAAGCGCACACCTACAAAAGCCCGCAACAGTATCAGATCCTGAAGGACGCGACGAAGGCGTACACAAACAAGCTCGTCATCGTGATCTCGTCTAACGGTCCGAACGCCAGAGGCTTCCTGCTCGCCCATCTCGAATACTGCCGGAAAATTCTGCGCGGGACGGTCACGGGTGACGCGGCCGACAGCATCTTTTGTTTTCTCTGCTCCGCGCCGACACTGGAAAACGGTGACGTTGACCTGCATGATCCGGCTGTGCTGAAAGCAGCCTCGCCGGGCTGGGGCTACTCCATCCGCCCGCAGGACATGATCAACGATGCGGCCATGGCCGCTGAAAACCCGGCGCTCCGGCCGGAGTTTCTCAACAAGTCGCTGAACGTCACAACGAACGCGATCAAGGCATGGTTTGATATCCAAGAGTTCCGCAAGAGCGACGAGAAGTACGACTGGAACTATCGGCAACTCGCGAAGCTGCCTATCCGTTGGTATGGCGGCACAGACCTTTCGAAGCTGCATGACCTGACGGCCGGTTGCCTCTTCGGCCACTACAAAGGCGTAGACATCATCATTCCGCACGCATGGTTCCCGCGGCCGGCCGCCATCGTCAAGGCGCAGCAGGATCAAATCCCGCTGTTCGGTTGGCAGGAGGACGGCTGGCTGGATATGACCAACGACAAGGTCACGAATCACCACGATGTGGTGCAATGGTACAAAAAACTGCGCGCCGATGGGTTTAAGATCCGCCGCATCGGCCACGACCGAAAATTCTGCCGCGAGTATTTCGTGGAGATGCAGAAGGAGCGCTTCCCGATCAAGGATCAGCCGCAGCTGTTTACGCGGAAGTCCGAGGGCTTCCGCTATCTGGAGGCCAGTGCCAAGAAGGGCACGCTCTACTACATGCACGCCGAACCCTATGAGTACTGCGTGCAGAATGTCGCCGGCATTGAGAAGGCTGACGACATGGTCATGTATCAAAAAATCGAGCCAAACCTCCGCATCGACCTCTTTGATGCCTCGGTGTTTGCGGTTTGCGCTTATCTCGAAGATCTGACCGCCAGCAATAAGGCGGCAGGCTGGTATGACAAGAAAGACAAGGACGGTGATGCAGATTGAGAGTGAAGCCGCAGCGCAGAGGGATGGACCCAGCGCTGCAAAAATGGATGATCGGCGCGATCGACGCTGATACGTTGGCCGTTCCCGGTTATACCCGGTTAATTGACAGTCCGGATGTGCTTGCCGCCATCGGCGGCCTCGCTGATATCATCTCGAACGCTACAATCCAGCTCATGCGGAACACCGATGACGGCGACGTCCGCGTCCGCAATCAGCTGGCGCGCTTCATGGACATTTCCCCGTGGCGGCACGGAACGCGCAAGGATTTGATCTCCTGGATCGTCTGGACGATGCTGACGACCTCGACCGGCAGTGCCTTCCTCCTGCCGCACACGGAGCGCGGACTTTTGAGCGAACTAGAGCCGATGCCAGGCGCGTATGCGCTGAGCGACGATAACGGCCTGACCTACTATGTCATGTGGCAGGGACGGCGCTATGCGGCCGACAGCGTACTCCATTTCAAACGCTGGCCCGACCCGGCGCAGCCCTGGCAGGGAATCGGCCTGCGAATCAGTCTCCGGGATGTGACCGCGAATCTCCGGCAGGCGGCCGCCACGAAAAAGGGTTTTATGTCCGACAAGTGGAAGCCGAGCGTGATCGTCAAGGTGGATGCGCTGGCCGATGAATTTGCCGACGAAGCAGGCCGCAAACGGCTGGTCGACCAGTATATGTCCGGCAGCTCCGCAGGCGAGCCGTGGGTGATCCCAGCAGAGCTGATGGAGGTGCAGCAGGTCAAGCCCCTGAGTTTGACGGATCTCGCCATCAAGGACAGCGTAGAGCTGGACAAACGCGAGGTTGCGTCGCTGGTCGGTGTGACGCCGTATATGGTCGGCGTCGGCAGCTATTCCGATGCGGAGCACAACCACATGATCCGCACCACGGCGGTCACGATCTCCAACATCATCTGCCAGGAGCTGACGCGAAAACTGCTGATCTCCGAGGAGATGTATTTCCAGATGTCCACACGCCGGCTTTACAGCTACACACTGCAGGAGCTGGCCAGCGTGGCCGACGATCAGTACATCCGCGGCCTGATGGACGGCAACGAGGCCCGCGATTGGCTCGGCCTCAGCCCGCGCAAGGGCCTGAACGAACTGGTCATCCTCGAAAACTACATTCCCCGCGGCATGATCGGCAATCAGAAAAAACTAGAAGGAGGCGACGGCAATGCCGAATGAACGCCAGCAGCGGCAGGTGCGCTGCGTAGCCCAGCGATTTCAGACGCGCGCAGCCAACGATGATCTGTTCATCGAGGGCTATTTCTCCGTTTTCAACAGCGAATACCCGCTGTGGGAAGGCGCGAGCGAGATCGTAAAGCCGGGCGCTTTTACCAATTCCGTCTCCGGAGACGTCCGGGCGCTCATCAACCACGATTCCAGCCTTGTGCTCGGCCGGACGAAGGCCGGCACGCTGACGCTGCGGCAGGATGAGCGGGGTCTCTGGGGCAGCATCAGAATCAATCGGGACGACGTCGACGCCATGAACCTCTACGCCCGCGTCCAGCGGGGTGACGTTGATCAGTGCTCGTTTGGATTTGACATCAAGCGTGAAACCTTTGTGGATCTCGGCGGCGGGAAATGCCGCTGGGAAATTGAAGAGGTCGATCCTCTCTACGAGGTGTCTGTCTGTACGTTTCCGGCCTACACGGAGACGTCCGTCAGCGCCCGCAAGCAGGATCTGGCCGAAATCGAACGCCGCCGCGCCGAGGCATGGCGCAGCGAGATGAAAAAGAAACTTGGAGGTACAGAGTAAATGGCACTGAAAGTATTGATGCTGCGCAGCCGGTTGACTCCGCTGCTGGCTGAGCTTCAGGCGTTTGAGACCACCCGCGCCGGTTTTGCCGCCCGCGAGGCAGATCTCGAACGTGACATTGCAGACGCGCAGACCGACGAGGAACGCAGCGTCGTTTCGGCGGCTGTGGACGCATTTGAGCAGGAGCGCAGCACGAATGCCGCAGAGATTGCCCGCGTGCAGCAGGCAATCGACGCGATCAACGATGAGATCCGCAGTCTGGAGGACGCGCAGACGCCGCCTACGGCCTCTCAGCCGGACAATGACCCCGGCGCAACAAATCATAAAAGGAGTGTGCAGCCTATGCCCATTATCGACACCGAGCACCGCTGGTTTGGACTTTCCTATCAGCAGCGCGACGCCCTGCTTGCGCAGGACAGCACGAAGGAATTCCTTCAGCGCTTCCGCCAGCTCCGCGCCCAGCAGAACAGCGCGACCGGCGCTGAACTTGGCATCCCGACCGAGTTCATGCAGATCCTCCGCGATCTGACATATCAGAATTCCAAGCTGTGGCCGTATATCCACAGTGAGTCCATCCGCGGGAATGCCCGCCAGAACATCGTCGGCACTGGTGCCGAGGCCGTCTGGTCGGAAATGCTCGCCAACATCAACGAGATCACGCTCGATTTCACGCAGCTCGAAATGGACGGCTATATGCTCGCCGGTTATATGGCGATCTCCAACGCCGTCTTGCAGGATGACTCCGACCTCCAGCTGCTGACGAGCATCCTCAACGCCATGGGCGAGGCGAATGCCCGCGCGATGGACAAGGCCATTGTCTACGGCACCGGCAAGAAAATGCCGGTCGGCTTTATCACCCGCCTTGCCGCGTCGGCCAAGCCCGATTGGTGGAACAATGATCAGGGCGATTTCTCCGATCTGCATTCCAGCCATATCCTCAAGCTGGATATCGACTCCACGTCTGGCGCGGCCTTCTTCGGCACACTGATTGAATCGCTCGGCATCGCCGACCCGAAGTATTCGGACGGCCGCGTGTTCTGGGTGATGAACCGGAAGACGCATATTAAGCTGATGGCGAAGGCACTGGCCTTTGATGCTTCCGCCGCTCTGGCCGCCGGCATCAACAACACGTTCCCCATCATCGGCGGCGATATCGTTGAGCTGGAATTCATGGCCGACAACGACATTGCAGGCGGCTTTGGCAGCCTGATGCGCATGGTCGAGCGTGAGGGTATGTCCATCGCGTCCTCGGACATTCCGCTGTTCCTGCGGAACATGACCGTCTTCCGCAGCATCGGCCGCTACGACGGCAAGCCCGCCCGCGGCGAGGCGTTCGTGCTTGTGAACTTCCACAACACGCAGCCGACGACCTCGATCTCCTTCGCGCCGGATCTCGCAAACGAAAAGCTCGGCACGCTGATCGTCACGACTGCGGCCGGCACCAGCACTTCCGGCGACACCACCGTCACCGTTGCGGGCAACGGCTCCGGCAAGCTGATGTATCAGGTCGGCGGCCAGGCCGTGCCGGTCTCCAGCGGTGAGAAGCTTGGGAAGGACTGGACGGCGCTGCCCACGAACAAGACCGTCAAGGGCACCACGACCGGCGCGACCATCACGGTCGTTGAGGTCAACGCGGACGGCAAGGCCGTGGCCGTTGGCTCCGGCAGCGTGACCGCCAAGGCGTAAGAGAGGGGGCTGTGGAATGTCAGCAGACCTGCGTCTGACTTACATGAAGGTTGATCTTGGCATTTTGTCGTGCGCTGATCAACAGGAGCTTTATATGCGCGGTCTGCTGACCACAGCCGAATCCTTTGTCCGCCGGCGCGGCATCACGCTGGCGGACGACAGCGACGAGGATGACATGCTGGTCGGCTCCGTGGCCGCGTGGATGTATCGTGCCCGCGGCAACACCGAGCGGGCGGCACTCCCCCGGAATCTTGACATCATGATCAAGGATCGGCTGTGCCACGAGAAAATGAGGGACGGCGGATGATCTACGACAAGATTTTGACGATCTATACGCTGCTCCCTGGTCGGTCTCCTGCCGTGCGCAAGCTCAAGGCCGTCAGCCAGCACTTTTACTGCGAGCGCACGGTGTACGCCTCCCGGTTTTACGCCGGGAAGCAGGCCGGGCAGAAGCTCGTGCGCATGGTCTCCATGCCGCGCAGCGTCTTCGACGCACCGATCGAGGCTGACCAATACTGCACGCTGGAGGACGGCCATATCTACCGCATCGACCAGGCGCAGCGCGAGCAGGACGCGGATGGTCTCGACATCAACACGCTGAGTCTCGCGGAACCGGAGGGGAAATATGAGCTATTCCAAGATTGAAAACGCGCTCAAGACCGTCCTACCGGATGCGGTCTACAAGGTGCAGGCCTCGGAAGCTGCGGACAATGGCACACCGCTGCTCCGTTATCTGGTCTGGACGCCGACCGGCGAGCGCTATGCCTATGCGAACGGCCGCCCCTTTGCCACGATCTATCAGGCTGTTGTCACGGTTGCCACGCAAACAGAGGATGATACGCTCCCCGCCGAAGTCTCAAAGGCTTTGGCGGATGCACATATCGCGATGCAGATGCCGGAGCACTCCTATGACGTCGAGACAGCCACCTACTACACGGACATTCCCTGTGAGGTGATCTGATGGCGCAGATGGAGACCGACGGCATTGAAGAGGCCATCCGGCAGCTGAATAAGGCCGATCTGTTTACCGACGAGAACGTGAAGCGGATGCTGACAGCCGGCTCCGAGGTCATGCTGACCTCTGTAAAATCTGCCTTTGTGGAGTCCGGACATAACAGCCCCGGCCGACAGCGGCGTACTGGCGAGACGCTGCGGCATATCACAAAGGCTCGTGTCGTCCGGAAGGACAAAAACGGCGTCCCGTATATGTTCGTCACGATCCACGGGAAGGACAAACGTGGGCAGCGGTACGGCACAAAGGGTTTTGTGCTGAACTACGGCCGGCGAACCGGCGGCAAGATCCCGGCAGACTATTACTGGTCGACCGCGGTACACAACACCTGGCAGCAGGCCAACGACAAAATGTCCGACGTCGCTGCCGACATTCTGAAAGGAGAATGACATGCCTGAATTTGATCTTCGCGGCATGAAGGTCGCGAAATACAATTACGACAAAACGCAGAAGAAAATCAGTTATGACACGCCGATGTCCATGGGCGACGCAATGACGGCCAACCTCGAACTCAAGTTCGCGGAGGGGCGTCTCTATGCCGAGTCCGCGCTGGCCGAGTACATGAAGAAGGTCACGGGCCTGACAGTCAGTCAGGGCGTGAAGTATATCCCGGACGAGACGCAGAAGCTGCTTTTCAAAGCGTATGAGCTGAGCCGTTCGGTCGGTTCCGGCTCGCCCAAGACCGTGAAGAGCATGGCCTACGGCAAGACCTCGACCGGACAGTACGTCGGCAGCGGATTCTATGCGCCGGATATGATCGACGGCGTGGAGAAGTTCACGGCCATCTTCGTCCACAAGACGCTGTTCGGCCCGCCCAGCAAGACGCTCCAGACCATGGGCGAGCAGATCAACTTCCAGACGCCGACGACCTCCGGCGAAGCGCTGGTCGATGACGCAGGCCACTTGATGGAGTGGGACTCGTTTGACACCGAGGCCGAGGCCATTGCATGGCTCGACGCCTGCTTCACGACGGAACCGACCGTCGTCACGGAGGGAGGATAAACCATGGATCTCCGTTTGAAAACGCTGCCGTTTGAGTATGGCGGCCACACGCTCCAGCTCTGCTGCAATTTCAACGTGCTGGCAGATCTTCAGGCGGCCGGCGAACTGGATGAGATGCTTGATGAGAAGCGTTCCTTCCGGAATTTCACGCGGCTGCTCGCGGCGCTGGTCAACGAGGCCGCGAACGCTGCTGGGCTGGATCTCTCCGTCACGGATCGCGAGATCGGCCGTGTGGTGAGCTGGAAGGAGTTCCGCCGCATCCAGGGCGATGTGTTTGGCCTGCTGTTCGCAGCGGTCTTGGCTCCGGATGATGACGAGGCGGAGCAGTCCGAAGAAGAAACAAAAAACGTGGAGACCAAGGAAGCGGCAGCGACGGCCTGAACTTTGCTTGGTACCTGAATATCTGGATCAATGTCCTGCATAACGACGAGGCCGTTTTCTGGCGGACAATGACGCCGGCGCGGTGCGTAGCGCTTTACCGTGAGTTTTTTAAGCTCATGGGCGCACCGGGCCGGCGTGTCGTTTCTGAGTCTCCTGTGGAGACGGAGAAGCCCGCCCGCTTGTCGTTGTCGGCATATCTGATGGGAGGTGGCGGTTGATGGCTGCCCCGAGTATCAACTCAAAAATCAAGCTGGATGGCGAGCGGGAATACAAGGCTGCACTGGCCGAGATCAAGAGCGGCCTGAACGTTCTGAAATCCGAGCTGAATCTCGCGTCCGAGCAGTTTCGGGATAACGCGGACAGCGTCGAAGCACTGACCAAGAAAAATGACATCCTCGACCGCACGATCCTGACGCAGAAGGAAAAAATCGAGCAGATCGAAAAGGCGCTCCAGTCGTCGGCTTCCGCCTACGGCGAAGCCGACGAGCGCACCAATCGCTGGAAAACGCAGCTTAACAACGCACAGGCCGAATTGGTCAAAATGGAGCGTGCATTGAAGGACAACGAGGACGCGCTCCAAAAGGCCCAGAAAGAGACAGACGGCACGACGACCGCCTTTGGAAAGCTGAAAAAGGCGCTGTCTGACACCAAGGAACAGGGCGGCGGCATCAAGGGTCTGTTTGCCAATCTCAAGGAGGAGTTCTCCGGCAACGACGAGGTTGTCCGCGGCCTTGGTGACGCGCTGACGGACGTGGCCGGGAAATTTGGCATCCAGCTCCCGGAGGGCGCACAGAAGGCCGTGCAGTCTCTCAACGGCATCAACGCGGGCGCTGCTCTGGCCGTGACCGGTCTCGGCCTTGTGGCCGCTGCCGTGGTCAAGGCCGAAAAAGCACTCGTTGACATCACGAAAGGGGCAGGCGCTGCGGCGTCCGAAATTCTGAAGCTGTCCTCCGTCACTGGGCCGTCAACAGAATCCATTCAGGAGTTTGACTATGCCGCCGAAATGATCGGCGTTTCGTCCGACCGCATCCGTGACTCCCTCAAGGAGACCACAAACAAGATGCAGGAGGCGCGCGATGGCAATGAGGCCACCGCCGCCGCTTATGCTAAGCTCGGCGTGGCCATCACGGACGCGGATGGCAATCTCCGCAGCGCCGAGGATGTGTTTTACGACACCATCGACGCGCTCGGACAGATGGAAAACCGCACAGAGCGCGACGCCGTTGCAATGGACCTCATGTCTGAGTCGGCGCAGGAGCTGAACCCGCTGATCGACGCGGGCAGCGACGCGCTGAAAAAATACGCCGACGAAGCGCACGAAATGGGCTATGTGCTCGACAATGACGCGCTGACCTCGCTGAAAGCCGTAGACACTGGTTTCCAGACCTTGCAGAAAACGCAGGAGGCCGTCAAAAATCAGATGGCCGCCGAGTTTGCACCGTACCTGACAAAAGCGCTGGAGGACATCCGAGATCTGATCCAGAAGGTCGGTAAAGCGCTGGTCGAGTCCGGCGCGGTCGATGCTTTTGGCAGTATCCTCGAATCGTCTGTCGCGCTGCTGGCGCCGCTCGGTTCGTTGATCTCCGCTGTCCTTCCGGCTTTGACCGCAGCGTTGAAACCGATCGCAGAAACGGTTGCCCTGATTGCAGACACGGCCAACGTTATCGTCGGTCTGTTTACGTTCAACGGCGACAAGATCAAAACCGCGCTCGGCCTGAACGCCAGCTCCGGCCAGCTCAGCAACATGCAGCGTGCCAGCGGTGCCTATAATGGCTACCGCTATTCGCAGTCTGCGGGCTGGATTACCGAGGGCACCTACACGGACGCGGAGCTGCGGTCGATGTACAACAGCGAGGTTTCCGCTGGGACGGCGCAAGGGACCTTTGAGGCGTGGAAAAATGCCGGGTCGTGGCGCAGGAATGCCAGCGGCACAGACTGGTTTCCCGGCGGGCGGACGCTGCTGAGCGAGCACGGCGCGGAGACCGCGATCCTGCCGCAGGGCACGCGCATCCTGACCGCGCAGGAGACCCGCCAGAGCGGCGGCGATACTTACAACATCACGATCGACGCCCACACGGTGCGGGAGTTTGAGGACATCCTCCGCATTGTGCAGGAGCGCCGCAGAGTGGTTCGAATGGGAGGTGCGACAGGATGAGCACGCAAACCTTGCAAATGGATGTGTTCGCGTTTTGCGATCAGGCGGACCAAACAAAAAACGATCACACAAGCCCAGTTGTGACCTTTGATTATACTGATTTTCTTTTCTGCAAATTCTCTGCCATTGGAAATTATTCATGGAAGTACAACAGAATTTCACATGTGTCTGCAGACTTCTATGTGGCTTCAATAATTGAAGTCTCATCATATGGTGGGGATTGTATGCTTCGAGGCGGCGTGATGGACAAAGACTACGATGTCAATACGATGACTTTCTCCAACAAGCCGAGCAGGCCAACCGCATCCGTCAGCTCTAAATTCACCACGGCTGGGCATGTTACGCTGGACCTGCTGTCATCTCCTAGATATAGCAATCGACTGGTGTTTTTGTACGGTGTGGAAGTCTCAAATTATTATGGCAAATTTTCTGCACACACTCCGGCTGGCACGTACAAGCCAAAGTTAATCTTGACAATCGATGACTCTGACATTGTGAAAATGTATGCAAATACATGGGCGTCAAATTTCGGCGGGAAAACCATATCTAAAACAGCCGGGGCCGACATCGAATTATCTGTTCCGACGACACAATCTGGACTTTGCTATGCAGAAGTTTATCAGACAGGTATTTCCGTCATTTGGCGTGATGTAGGATCTACTTCTGATCAGGAAATACAAATGGCCAACGGCGCTGCACAGCAACTTGTAATCCCAGCTGGTACATTTTCAGGAAAATCGCAAGTTCAGATTCGTCCTAAAATCACCAGCAATAATGGCCAAACCAGCACTGCGGACGCATGGTTGACCATCATCCTGCAGGATGAGAAATCAACAGCCGTTCCAATCAGCCCTGTCAATGACATTATCGATAAAAATGCGGATGCTGTTTTCCGCTGGGCACACGTCATCACAACTGGTACGCCGCAAACGAAAGCCGAATTGCAGATTTCGGACAATGGGACGGTCTGGACGGCGCTGGCCACGGTGACTGGCGCAGATACATATTACACCGTAGCAGCGGGCAGCATCGAAACGGGTACGCATTTCTGGCGAGTGCGCACTTACAACGGCGACGGTGTCGCAAGTGATTGGAGCTCGGCCGCAGAGTTTATTTGTGTAGGCACACCGGATGCGCCGGTGGTTTTAGTCCAATCGTCTACGCCTAGGCCGTCAGTATCTTGGCAGACGACGGAACAACAAGCCTACCAAGTCGAGATCGATGGCGTCTATGCCTCCGGTACGCGCTTCGGAACCGGGAAGACGTGGAAAGCCCCATTTTATCTGGCCGATGGCAGCTACACGGTGCGCGTCCGTGTGCAAAACGAATACGGCTTCTGGTCGCCGTGGGGCACGGCGGCGTTCCCGGTCACAAACGTACCGGGCGGCACGATCAGGCTGACCGCCGAGGGCGGCATCGAGGCGGCACTCAGATGGACGCCGGGCAGCTTTGACTACTATCTGGTCTATCGGAATGGCGTGGCTATCGCAAAGGTCACGGAACCGAGCTACACCGATGCAGCCAGCATTGGTGGTGTGCGCTATCAGGTGCGCGGCTGCTACGACAACAGCGACAATTACAGTCTGTCCGAGGCCGTGGAGGTCACGGTCAGCACAGACAACGTCCGACTCTACGACATGGAGCGCGGCGAATGGCTGCATTTCCTCTATGATTCTTCGGCACACCGCAGCACGGGCCTGAACCTGTCCCATGACATCCAATATGTCCAGCTCTCCGGGCACACCTACCCGGTCGCCGAGCGGAGCGAATTTAAGTCCCGCGCGCTGCAGATCACCTGCGTCTGCGCGGACGACGCGGAGCGGCAGTCTCTCCGGGCACTGCTCGGACACATGACCTGCTGCAAGACGCCGGAGGGCAACATGACCATCGGCTACCCGGCCAGCATTTCGGAAAGCTCCGACGATTTCTTCAGCACTTACAGTTTCACCATCGAGCAGATCGACCGAAAGGAGGAGATCGACCTTGATTCGTGACGTCTCCTACCACGTCAACGTCCTGCGCAATGGAGCCGAGTTTGCCCGGCTCCATTGGCGCAGCGGCGACAACCCAAACATCATGGTCAACAAGGATGCCGAGATCAAAGGCAGCTTCTCCGGGCGGTTCTACGTGCCCGACACGGTCGATCTACTGTCAGACGAGCTGCAGCCCGTCATGCGGCTGAACGGCGTGGAGACGCCGCTGGGCGTCTTCCAGACGGCCACTCCGAGCCGCGCGACCGACCGCTACAACACGGTCGTCCAGATCGAGGCATACGACCGCTGCTGGCGGCTGCAAAACCAGCGTACGGAGAACATCCTGCACATCGCCGCCGGCACGTCCTACATCACAAAGATCCGCCAGATGCTGACGGAAGCCGGGATCGGGCTGGTCATTGCGGCTCCGTCCACAGCCACGCTCCAGACCGACCGCGAGGATTGGGAGATCGGTACGACCTATCTGGCCATCATCAATCAGCTGCTGGCCGAGATCAATTACAGCGATGTGTGGTTCGACGGCAGCGGCATCGCGCATTTGGAGCCGTATGAACAGCCCAGCGCCGACCGCATCGATCATGCCTATTCCGATACCGACGTCGTCCACGCGCAGCCGATCGGGCCGGATCACAACGACGAGACGGACATTTTCAATGCGCCGAACGTCTTTGTCCGAATCTGCAGCAATCCGGATCTCGATGCCGACATGGTGGCCACGGCGGTCAACGAGTCCCCGACGTCCAGCACGTCCACGTTCAAACGCAAAATGCGCATCGTGGATGTGCAGCGTGTGGACAACATTGCAAGTCAGGATGAGCTTCAGGCCGCCGCAGACCGCGCCCGGAACGAGTCCATGTTAGCGGCACGAACCATCACATTTCAGACACTTAATGAGCCAGGCCACGGCGTCGGGGACATCATCTCCATCGACGACCCGGAACTGGCCGGGATCTACGAGGAGACCGGCTGGTCGCTGACCATGGCCGCCGGCCAGATGATGCAGCACACAGCGAAAAGGACGGTGATTGCATGATGGATCTGTTTACGGCCACGCTGGAGAGCCCGCAGGAAACGCCGCTGCTCTCGCTGGCAACCATCGGCGCGAAGTACACGGACGGCGTCTCGCTGATCTTCCCCGGCCAGACTGAGGCGACGGCCAAGCACTACCGATGCAATCCGGACGTCACATTTGCCGCCGGCAATCGCGTCCTGATCGCCCGCGTCAGCGGCAGCTATGTGGTGCTGTGCAAGGTCGGCAAGCCAAAGTAAGGAGGTAGCTATGAGCCTGAAAATCATGCAGGGCGACCAGTACGCCATTGTATTTACTGGGACGCAGGACGGCGCGCCGCTCGACCTATCCAAGATTGAGATGATCGAGTTCATCGTCGGCAAGCTGCGCAAAATCTACCCCGGCGAGGTGACAACGGACGAGGATGGGAATTTCCTGTTCCCGCTGACGCAGGAGGAAACCTTTCAGTTCAAAAGCGCTTCTCAGGCCGTTCAGATCCGCGTCAAGTTTACCGGCGCGGAGCCGGTTGTCATCGGCGCCAGCATTGAGGGCATCCGCGTGAGCGATTCCATCAGTAAGGTGGTGCTGTGATGATCCACTTTGACATCGGCGGGAAGCCGAGCATCCAATTCAGCCTGCCGTCCTTGCGGGTGTCACCCGGCGGGAGTGGCGGCGGAAACGTCTCATCCGCGCAGATCAACACCATTGCAGTCCTCGACCGGGCGGAATTTGATGCGCTGGCCGTCAAGGACGCGAAGACACTGTATCTGATTCGGGGGTGACGGAATGATCACAGTCGGAGAAGAGCAGCTCAAGAAGTTGTTTGTCGGTGAGATGGGCATTAAGAAGGCCTGCATCGGCGAAGAACCCATCTATACCCGCCCGGGCGGATATTTATACATCGAACTGAGCGAAAAGAAAGGGGCATAACCTATGGCAAGTTTTTTCAATCTAATTCTTGATACGCTTGCACCGTCTGGGTTGACACTGAAGCTCAACAGCGGCGCGACGTATGCAACCAGCAACACCGTCACCGCAACGATCACGCTGACGGATGAAACCAAGACCGGCTACCAAATGAAGCTCTGGGGCATCAAGGCAGCGGCAACGGAAGAGGACGCATCGTGGGAGACCTTCGCGGCCAGCAAGTCTATCGTTCTGACGGAAGGCGATGGCCTGAAAACCGTACATATCAAGGTGCGGGATGACGTCGGCAACGAAACGGCTGCAGTCACAGCTTCTATCACGGTCAACACAGCAGTTCCGGTGGTCACGATCACTGGCCCAGACAAGACCAGGATCTCCAAAGTCTCCGGCTTCGACACCTGCGCATTCTCCTTCACATCCGATGTGGACTTCGAGGAGTACACTGTGCGTGTCGTGCCGAGCACCAGCAGCCTCCACGACGCCGGTACACAGATTCCCACCACTGGCGGTTCCAGCAACACCAGCGGCAGCAAGGGCGGCTACAAGAAGGCCACGGCGATCAATGTCACCATCAAGGGCGCTGACCTTGCGACGGCATCCTCCGGCGACGGCACGAAGATCATCAAGGTCTTTGTGAAGAACGCCGCCGGGACTTGGAGCGTGGCGTAATGGCCGCGCCGGGACTGACGTTCACCATCACGGGGAATAAAATCTCGGCAGTCTCGGGTTTCGATTCCATCACCGTAAAATTCTCGTCGGACATCGCATATCAGGCATTCGAGTGCCGCGCGACGAAAACCGGCGAGGACTGGGGGCGAGGGAAAGGGGCGCTCATTGCGTCCTTTTCCCAGACCCCGGCGGGGACGGAGCGAACCTTTGAGGTCTACGACGATTTTCTCCTGAGCGGTGATGGAGAATACAGAATTTCTCTATACGCACAGGGAGCGGACGGAAGCTGGAATGATAACTATGGTTTTGTTCCGTCCGGCACGACAAAGACCATGCTGACGGCAGACGGCAAGGAATTTCTCTGCATGAAGGAGTGATTTTATGGCAGATCAGTACAACAGTGCGCACACTGGCGCAGAGATCGATCAGGCGGTGTCTGACGTCCAGAACAACAAGGACGCATGGAGCGCGAAGGAGCTGCCCACGGTCACTGCTTCGGACAATGGAAAATTCCTGCGTGTTGTGTCCGGTGCATGGGCGGCTGCGGAGATTGCAAACGCGAATGGAGGCAGTTTCTGATGGCTGAATATTTGACAAACACAACCGACCTGACAAAGGTTGCATCAGCTATCCGGGAAAAGGGCGGCACATCGGATTCGCTTGTGTACCCGGACGGATTTGTGACAGCGATTCAGGCCATTCAGACCGGTACAGAGCTGCAAATCATCGTGTCTGTGACATCTGGTGCAACTGTTACCGCCACGAAAGGAAGCAAGGTCGTGAGCGGCACATCCGTCAACGGAATGTGTATACTGACTGTTCCTGAAGAAGGAGAATGGACGGTTAGTGCAACATTGGGTGGGGCAACAAGTGAGAGTAATATTGTGAAAGTTGCATCTTCGTATGATACAACTCTGGTATTTGCATCAACCACATTGAATGATAATTCATGGGAAACCATTCGTGGCATTTCTGATGCTGGAAGAGGCGCGAACTTTTGGAGCATCGGCGACCGAAAGGCGGTCACGCTGAACGGCACAGTTGGTGCGTTGACCCTTTCTAACTTCACGACGTATGCGTTTATCATCGGATTCAATCACAATGCCAGCGTCGAGGGCGCAAACCGCATTCATTTCCAGTTAGGCAAAACGGCGCTGTCCGGCGGCAAAACTATTGGACTATGTGATCCGGGCTATAACACTCAGAACTATGAAAGTGGGTTTATCATGAATCCCAGATCCTCAAATAGTGCGGGATGGAGAGACTCACACATGCGTAATAACATTTGTGGCACAAGTCTTATGAGCTATGCAGGGACAATGATTGCTGTTATTCCAGAGGAACTTCGCGCCGTCATTAAATCAGTTGCAAAGTATACAGATAATGCCAGTAACGGTAGCACTTCCTCGGAGAGCAACATCACAGCAACAAATGATTATTTTTTCCTGCTAGGCGAATTTGAAGTGCGCGGGACTATTGACACTAGTACCACTAACCAGTACGAAGCAAGAAAACAAGCCCAGTATGCGTACTATGCCGCTGGAAATAATCCGTCTGTCTATAGGCATGATAAAACGACTGAGTATGCGGCTTGGTGGCTTCGCTCTCGAGATGGAGATTCGTTTCGCGCTGTTGTTAACATGAATCAGGCAAGTTATGTGACTTATGTGAGTTCATATTCGGCAACCGATCTCGCCCTAGTAGTGGGCTTTTGCGTATGAGGTACGAATATGGACTACATCACATACAAACGCTTCAAGGGCAAAAGTCTTTCCGGGGATGTCAACATCCCGTTCGGCACAGTCTTACAGGAGCATGAAAAATTCCTCTATCTCAACGGCAAGCCGATTTGCTGTGTAACAAGTGAAAACGGTTGGGAGCACTTCCGTCCCAACACCGACGAGGGGCAGAGACGGCAAGCGATGTTGGAAAAGCTCTACAGATGGTATGAGAAGCATGGATGCGGCGAGGACTTTGTAGATGAGCTATGGCCGGGACAGGAAAACGGCTACTGGAAGAATCGGCTGCGGACGGCCAGCACCGAGCGATTGGAGAAAATCTATCAAGAGAAATTTGGAGGGACACCATGTATGCAGTAAAGAAGGACGGCGCATTTGCCGGGTATGCAGACAGCATTATGCTCATTCGACTGCACGGCAATGGATGCTATGTCCCGTGCAAGGAAGCCGAGGCCGAGGGCTTTTGTGCGAAGATGGCCGTGTCGCTGACCGACGAGGACGGGAAGGAATATCAGGCACTGTCTGATACGGTGTTCCGGCTTGCGGGCAAGCTGCTGAAAGGCACAGAACCGGAAGGCAGCTATGAGGAAATGGGTGCGGCATTGCCACTCACAGATGCAGAAACAGCGGCGAAAATTTTACTTGGGGAGGCGGAATGATGACCTATACAGAACGCGCAAGAGCGCTGCGGCCTTACATTGAAAAAGCTGCAGTCTCGCTGACGGACGCGGACGCGCTGGAATCCGTAGAGCTGTTCCCAGCGTGGGCTGCGGGCGTGGCCTACGCCGTGGACGAGCGCATCCAGTATGGCGGGACGCTTTACCGCGTGGTGCAAGCGCACACGTCACAGGCTGACTGGGTACCGGATAAGACACCGGCGCTGTTTGTGGTCGTTTCACTGGACGAATGGCCTGAATTTGTGCAACCCACTGGTGCGCACGATGCGTACAAAAAGGGCGATAAGGTGACGTTTGAGGGCAAGCACTATATCAGCCTGATTGACGCGAATGTATATTCGCCCACAGCATATCCGGCAGGCTGGCAGGAACAGGCATAAAAAATCCGCCAATTCGGCGGAAATTGAAAAGGCGGCATTTTTTGTGCCGGGAAAGGAAGTAAGAAATGGATGCGACCACGATCATTGTAGCGATCCTCGGCTCGTCTGCGCTGACGACCGTCGTTCAGGCAATCGTCAGCGCGATCCAGAAGAAGAAAGGAAAGGGCGACGCGCAGAGCGCCCACCTGAAGGCGATCGACGAGAAGATCGACAAGATCACGAGATTGCAGGATGAGCAGTATTTAAGCATCCTGCGCCTCACGATCATGTCGGACGAGATGCCCATGTCGGAGAGGCTGATCGCCGGGAAGAAGTACGTCAATCGCGGCGGCAATGGGGATGTCAAAAAGGCGCTCCATAAGCTCGAAGAGCAGTGCGAGGCCGGACGGCATGAAAGTTAATTACACAAAGACGGCGCTGGCGCTCATTATCACGGTTGCGGTCGTGCTGATCGTGCTGTGCGCCTGCGGCCTTCCGGTGGTGGAGGTCACGATTGCGTGGATCGGCTTGCTGGCGACGGCGCTCGGCGTCTACCAGTGGAAAACGAAAAATGAAAACCGCGCGAAGTACGCGCAGAAATTCATGGACGAATGGGCCGAGAAATACGGCCCGGACTCCGTGGCTCAGATCATGGAAATTGTGTTGAAGGACTGAAAGGAACAAAACGATATGAGAGAACTGAACGCCTGCCCGTTATGTGGGTATTTCCCGGTGCTGAAACAAGTCGGAGACGATAAAAATCTCTTGGTGTACCAATGCGCACATTGTGGCTACATTGCCGCGAAAAACCATGAGGCAAAATACACAAAATCCGGCGCCATGAAAGTTTGGAACAAAGGGACGGAAAAAGCATAATGAAGGGAGTACATAACATGGACAAAATTATGAAACGGCTTTCGAATCTGCTGAGCGTGAAGTCGCTGGTGACGCTGCTGCTGACGGTGGTGTTTACGGTGCTGGCGCTGCGGGGTGATATCACAGGGAAAGACTTCTTGACGATCTTCCTGATGGTCATCACGTTCTATTTCGGCACGCAGTCGCAGAAGGCACAGGACGCGATGGATGCGAAGGGTGACGGCGATGGCACTGAAAATTAACGATACCATCCGGGCAACGAGAGTGGGCGGCAAGCGTCCGCTCTCGGCCATCCGGGCCATTGTGTTCCACTACACGGCCAACACCGGCCAGCACGCGACGGCGCTCGGCAATGCCAGGTACTTCGCGAACGGCAGCGAGGGACGCGCCGCTTCGGCGCATTTCGTGGTCGACGAGGGTGATACCGTTTACCAGTGTGTGCCGCTGGACGTGGTCGCATGGGCCGTGGGCGACGGCAGGAGCGGCAAATTCGGCAAGGTGTACGGCAACTACAACACCGTCAGTATCGAGATGGTGAGCCACACGGACGCATCCGGCAAGTATTACATCCCGGAAGCGACGATGCGCAACGCTGCGCGGCTTTATCAAATGCTGCTGAAGCAGCTTCCGGGCGTGCAGGCCGCAATCCGGCACTACGACATTTCGATGAAGCTGTGTCCGCTGCCGCTGGTGGACGAAAAGAAATGGGCCGATTTTAAGAAACTCTTGGAGGAGGTGGACGAGGTGGTCACGAAATCGAAGATGATCGTCGACGGCAAAGAGATCGAGGTCGAGCGCATCTTGAAGGACGGTACGAATTATATTAAAATTCGGGACATCGCAAAGGCGCTGGATCTCGAAGTGTCGAACAAAGGCAATGTCCCGATCCTGAATCACAAAGGAGGCTAAACGATGCGGCGCGGCTGGCCAGACTTGCCGCGCAGCGAGTGGGAGCGTTTGATCTCTGAATGGATTCTAAAGGATTCGTACCGCGACATCATGCGGCGATACCTCTGCGACGGATGGACGCAGGAGAAGATCGCAGAGCATGAGGGACTTTCCCTCAACGGTACAAAAAACATCATCAAGCGGTGTACGGACGCACTTTCCGCGCACATGTAAACAGGCAGACACGGCATGCGCTGTGTCTGCCTCTTTTTTGTGCTTTTTTTGGCCTTTTTCTGGCCCGGACGTTGGCTGTTTCGTGACGGACATTTCCATCATACTGATCGTAGGAGCTGGCCAGTTCACTACATTTTTTGGAGGGATTTTTTACATGGAATACGCAAGCAACGGCAAGGGGAATCTCGGTGTGACGCTCGGCGCGATCGGCACGGGCCTCGGCGTGTTTGGCGGCGGTCTGAGCAACCTGTTCGGCGGCTGGGGCGCGAATCCGGCTGCAGCGGCGATGGCTGCAAGCAACAGCGACAACCATCTCGTAAGCCGCTATGAGGCGTCTCAGGCGGCACGAATCGCAGAGCTGGAAACGGAAGTAAAGCTCCGCGATGCGAACACGTACACGGATCAGAAGATGCTCGAAATGTACAAGTACACGGATGGGCGACTTCGCAGCGTCGAAGAGCAGCTGTGCCAGCAGCGTGTCGTCAACGCGCAGACCGTGGCGAACCTGTCCTGTATGCAGAACGAGCTGGCTACGCTGTCGGGCCTGACCAAGACGGTGATCCCCATCAACAACGTCTGCCCGGAACCGATGCAGCGTTATAACAGCTGGACGGCTCCGACCACGACCACCACGACGACTTAAGCAAAAAGGGGCGGCAATAGCCGCCCCGATCTTAACACGGAGGTATCCTTATGGTAACGATCGATCAGGCTATGCGAGGCGCGGCAAAATTCGCCGACAATGAGATCATTCCCCATCTGCCGATGGGCAAGGGCATTGGAGCCGGGATCGCGCTTGCACTTATCATGGATGGCGGCAAGGCGCAGCTGCTCAAGCTGCGTGAAAATCCAGCGGTGCAGATGATGGGCGTGATGGACGAGGCCGGAAATATCGACCTTGACAGGCTCTATAATGCGGCAAGGCCGCGCTTTGACGGCCAGAAGCTGCCGATTACGGTGCCGATAATTGGAGAGCTGCGCTTTGACGTGGGCGATCTCGATAAGCTTTACAAATACATTCAGGAGGCTTGACATGGGAAAAGAGTATTATATCGAAGAACTGAAACGGCAGCTGCATGAGATCATGGGGCGTCCGGTGACGCTGGGGCGCGCGGAAGAAGTCACGGTGTACGCGGATGCCATCTGTGCGCTGCGCCGCATGGACGGGCACGACGAGGCCGAGGGCTTTACCGAGGACGATGCCAAAGCATGGACGGCCAAGATGGAAAACGAAGACGGCACGACCGGCCCGCGCTGGTCGATGAGCCAGACGGATGCCGTAGCCAATATCACAGGTGTCAATATGAAGCCTTGCATCTGGAATACGGCGATGAACATGATGTATTCGGATTATTATTCCGTGGCGGCGAAATACGGCCTCGACCGGCCAGAATTCTATGCCGACCTTGCAAAAGCCTTCCTCATGGATAAGGATGCCGGAGGCCCGGAGGCGAAGATGGCTGGGTATTATCATGGAGTTGTGCTCCGTAACAGCTAACCCCTATTGCATATCTATTGCAGATACAGCAAAATTTCTATTGTAAAATCAACGTGTTCTGAATGAATGGGGTTCAAGAGGCCGCTAGTTCGAATCTAGTCACTCGGACCATGCAGAGTGTCCTTATAGGATCTGAGTATCCTGTAATGGACACT
>ERZ773242.1567-NODE-1567-length-21462-cov-7.069370_pt1 | contig 21462 bp, 11 predicted proteins | sample MGYA00511077_ERZ773242 | MGnify/ENA primary metagenome ERZ773242 (study PRJEB29015, sample SAMEA2737754) | human gut metagenome | biome: human gut; feature: human-associated habitat; material: faeces | place: China | collected 2012 ... | reverse complement strand
ATTTAAGGTTAACAAAGGTTGGAGCAAGGCGTTGCTCCTTTTTTTATGTCTATACCTCTCGTAACTTTCCCTGTTTTTGCTAACTTTGCATGATTTTAAAAACAAAAGAATGATAGTTTGTATTGCCGAAAAGCCCTCTGTGGCACGTGATATTGCTGATATTTTAGGAGCCAGAACCCGGAAAGAAGGGTATATCGAAGGAAACGGATACCAAGTGACTTGGACGTTCGGCCATCTTTGCACTTTGAAAGAACCGCATGAATATACCCCCGGATGGAAATCATGGAGCTTGGGTAGTCTCCCTATGATTCCTCCGCGTTTTGGCATAAAACTGATAGAGAATCCTACTTATGAGAAGCAGTTCCATATCATCGAAGGATTGATGCAACAGGCTGATGAGATCATAAATTGTGGTGATGCCGGGCAGGAAGGGGAATTGATTCAGCGCTGGGTGATGCAAAAGGCCGGAGCACGTTGTCCGGTGAAACGTCTCTGGATCTCTTCATTGACAGAAGAAGCTATTAAAGAGGGTTTTGCGAAGTTGAAAGATCAATCGGACTTCCAGTCGTTGTACGAAGCCGGGCTTTCCAGGGCAATGGGAGATTGGTTGTTGGGGATGAATGCTACCCGTTTGTATACTATTAAGTACGGGCAGAACAAGCAAGTTCTTTCTATCGGCCGTGTACAGACTCCTACGCTGGCATTGATCGTCAACCGGCAGTTGGAGATTGAAAACTTCAAGCCGGAGCCTTATTGGGAATTGAAAACGGTCTATCGTGAAACTACATTCTCGGCGACGAAAGGAAAATTCACTTCCAAAGAGGAAGGACTGGAGTTTCTGGAAACGGTAAAACAATCGGATTTTGTGGTGACGGATGTTTCGGCAAAGAAAGGGGTGGAGTATGCACCCCGTCTGTTCGACCTTACTTCACTACAGGTGGAATGCAATAAAAAGTTTGCTTATTCCGCTGATGAGACTCTGAAACTGATCCAGTCGCTTTATGAAAAGAAAGTGACTACCTATCCGCGTGTCGATACGACTTTCCTTAGTGATGATATTTATCCGAAGTGTCCGGCTATTCTGAAGGGGCTGAGGGATTATGAAGTTTTGACTGCACCGTTGGACGGTGCCAAGCTTCCAAAATCCAAAAAAGTATTCGACAGCTCGAAAGTGACCGATCACCACGCTATTATTCCGACCGGAGTATATCCGCAGAATCTGACGGATATGGAACGCCGGGTGTTCGATTTGATTGCCCGCCGTTTTATTGCGATATTCTATCCCGATTGCAAGGTGTCTACTACCACTGTATTGGGAGAAGTGGATAAGATCGAGTTTAAGGTGACCGGTAAACAGATTCTTGAACCGGGTTGGCGGGTTGTTTTTGCCAAAGAACAGGTTGAGGAGAAAGAGGGGGATGAAGAGCGGGTATTGCCGGTTTTCGTGAAGGGAGAGAGCGGGCCGCATGTGCCGGATTTGAATGAGAAGTGGACGCAACCTCCGAAACCCTATACGGAAGCTACCCTGCTTCGTGCCATGGAGACTGCCGGTAAATTGGTGGATAACGACGAGTTGCGCGATGCTTTGAAAGAAAATGGTATTGGCCGTCCGTCAACGCGCGCTGCCATTATCGAGACCCTGTTCAAGCGAAACTATATCCGTAAGGAGAAAAAGAATCTGATAGCTACCCCTACGGGTGTGGAACTGATACAACTTATCCATGAGGAACTCCTGAAATCTGCCGAATTGACCGGTATATGGGAGAAGAAACTTCGTGAGATTGAAAAAAGAACTTATGATGCCCGGCAGTTTCTGGAAGAATTGAAACAGATGGTTTCGGAGATTGTGACAAGTGTATTGTCTGATAATACCAACCGTCGCATTACCATACAGGAAGCTGCGGCACAAATAGCAGAAGAAAAGCCGAAGAAAGAGCCCAAAAAACGTACCCGCAAACCGGCTGCTCCAAAAGAAAAGAAGCAGGAAGAGAAGAGCGCGGAAAAGGCAGTTGAAGGATCCGGAAAGGAGGGGGTGCCAGTTACCGGTGAGACGGATCTCTTGGTCGGTCAGCCTTGCCCGGTGTGCGGTAAAGGCACTATTATCAAGGGGAAGGCGGCTTATGGTTGTTCTGAATGGAAGAATGGGTGTACTTTTAGAAGGGCATTCGATTGAGATAGCTTTACAATTACTTGGGAGTTTTGCACGTTTCATGGATGTGAGACGTGCGTCTCGCAACTGTGTGACGATCGTTTCATAATTGTGAAACATGCGTCTCTTAATTGTGAAACGCTTTGAAGAAAGGAGCGAATACGGAAAACATCCGGCAGGTATACCGAATGATCACATCGTTATAGCAAAAGATGATAACCGTTTACAATAAACCTCTCTTTTTTCTGTTTATATACTAAGATTATGTGCCGCAAACTTATCTATATACTTCTACTTTTCCTGCTGGCTTCCTGCGGTGCAGGACGCAGTTTGAAGAGAGCCGAGCAAAGTTATGCCCGCGGCGAATACTTTGATGCAGCCAAATATTATCGGAAAGCCTATGCGGCCACTCCCCCGAAGCAACGGAAACAGCGTGGAGAGATCGCTTATAAGATGGCCGGCTGTTATCGTCTCATCAATTATAATGTGCGTGCCAAAGGGGCTTACATGAATGCCATCCGTTATCACTATCCGGATTCGGTAACCCATTTCTATCTGGCAGAGAGTTTGCGGAAGAATGGCGAGTATAAACCGGCTATTGCCTCCTATAAAACCTATCTCCAATATCGTCCTAATGATACATTGGCGTTGAATGGCTTGCAATCCTGCACTTTGGCACAGGAATGGAAGGAGCACCCTACACGACATATAGTGAAACGGGAAGCCGTTTTCTTCTCCCGGCGCAGCGATTATTCCCCGATGTATGCCGGAGACGATACGGATATCATCTATTTTACTTCCACCCGGAATGAGGCAAAAGGAAATGATCTGAACGGTATCACCGGTATGAAAAGTGCCGATATATTCTCTTCCAAACGTGATGAGAAGAAAAACTGGCAAAGGCCCGAACCGTTGGAATCGGAAGTGAACAGTGAGTTTGAAGATGGTGCCTGTTCTTTTTCGGCGGATGGTAAAACCATGTATTTTACCCGTTGCCGGACATCGCCCGAGGCACCTGTGTATGCCGAGATATTTGCTTCCGCACGTACCGGAGCCAATTGGGGGACACCGACTAAATGTGCCATTCTGAATGATTCTCTTTCTTCAGTGGCTCATCCTGCCATGTCTCCGGCGGGAGATTTTCTCTATTTTGTATCCGATATGCCCGGCGGATTCGGCGGACTTGATTTGTGGCGCATCAATGTGGTGAAGGACGGTTTCGGATATGTGGATAATCTGGGGCCTGATATCAATACGGCCGGTGACGAGATGTTTCCTACGTTCGGCCCTAAGGGGGAGTTATACTTTTCTTCGAACGGGCATCCCGGTATGGGGGGGCTCGATATCTTCTGTGCAGTGCTCGACTCTGTATCCGGTCGGTGGAAAGTGGAAAATATGCGGTCGCCTATTAATTCTGCCGGAGATGATTTCGGTATGACTTATGAGCCGGGGCGGCAGCGTGGTTTTTTCTCTTCCAACCGGGGAGATGCGCGCGGATGGGATCATATTTATAGCTTTGAATTGCCGGAAGTGAATCATACCCTTACCGGCTGGGTATATGATAAAGAAGGCGATGCCCTGCCGGAAGCTATGGTAACCATAGTCGGTGACGACGGTACTTATCTGAAAATAGATGTGAAGAGAGACGGGTCATTCGTTCAACGTCTCAATTCCGGACAGCATTATGTAATGTTGGCCTCTTGCCGTGGTTATCTGAACGGGAAACAGGAACTTGTAACGGATACGGCCCAAGTTGACCGCAGTTATGAGGTTGAATTCCCATTGGCCTCCATTACCCGTCCGGTGCTAATCGAGAATATTTTCTATGAATTCGACCGGGCAGACCTTACCCCTGCATCGACTACTGCGCTTGACGAACTGATTGCTTTGTTGAACGATAACCCGAATGTAACCATCGAGCTTGCTGCTCATTGTGACTATAAAGGAAATGACGCTTACAATGAGCGTCTTTCGCAGAGACGTGCGGAATCGGTTGTTCGCTATTTGATTAAAGGAGGTATTTCCGAAGATCGCCTTACGGCAAAAGGATACGGAGAGAGCAAACCGAAAGTTGTGAATAAGTCGGTGCTGAAGACAGCTCCTTTCTTGAAGGAGGGGAATGTGCTGACAGAGGAATTCATTAAGACACTTACTCCGGAGCAGCAGGAAATATGTAATGCGATTAACCGCCGTACCGAGTTCCAAGTATTGCGTACCACCTACGGATTGTATAAATAAAACTATCTTTTCGAAAACTTGTTCTTCCTTCCATTTGTTCTTATTAAAGATAACGTTAATTCGATATAAGGAATCATGCTGCATCGTTTCTCCTCCTTTCCGGAAAGAGGGAAAGCCATGCGGGATAAGAGTTATGTCGGACTCAGGTTAAAGATTTAATAAAGATAGTAAAGTGATGAAGAAATCAAAAAAAGGAATGGCGGCCTTGATGGCGCTTGCTGCTGCATTTTTAATGTTTGCACAGAAGTCCGAAGCATGTACACGTGCGGTGTATCTTGGGCCGGATAATATGGTGATAACCGGGCGTACAATGGATTGGAAAGAAGATATCATGTCCAATCTTTATTTGTTTCCACGTGGTGTAAAGCGGGTCAGTTATGATAAGGGAGAGGTGGTGAACTGGACTTCCAAATATGGAAGTATTGTTGCTTCTGCCTATGATCTCGGTATTTGTGACGGAATGAATGAGAAAGGACTCGTAGCAAGTCTGCTTTTCTTGCCGGAATCAATTTATACGCGTCCGAATGATACACGTCCGGTGATGGGAATCGGAATCTGGACTCAATATGTGCTTGATAATTTTGCTACAGTGAGCGAGGCTGTGGCAGAATTGAAAAAAGAAACTTTCCGTATCGATGCACCTCATCTGCCCAATGGAGCGGCTTCAACGTTGCACATGGCAATTACCGATGAAACGGGTAATACGGCTGTTTTAGAGTATATCGACGGAAATCTGATTATTCACGAAGGTAAACAATATCAAGTGATGACTAATTCACCACGTTATGATCTTCAGTTGGCTGTGAATGATTATTGGAAGGAAGTGGGTGGTCTGCAAATGTTGCCCGGTACCAATCGTTCGAGCGACCGTTTTGTGCGTGCTTCATTTTATGTACATGCCATACCGCAGACTGCCGATCCGAAAATAGCAGTCCCCAGTGTACTGAGCATAATGCGGAATGTATCTGTGCCATTCGGTATTTCTACTCCGGATAAGCCACATATCTCGTCTACCCGTTGGCGCTCTGTTTCCGACCAAAAGGATCGGGTCTATTACTTTGAGTCGACATTGACTCCCAATCTTTTTTGGATTGATTTAAAGAAGGTAGACTTTAGTCCGAAAGTTGGTGTGAAGAAGTTAACACTGACTAATGGCGAAATTTATGCCGGTGAAGCGAATAAGGATTTTAAGGAAAGCAAAGGCTTTAATTTCCTGTTCAGACTTCCGTAGACAGGGAGTAGTTGATAGTTAGTAGTTAGTAGTTAGTAGTTGGTAGTTAGTAGTAAGTAGTTAGTAGTAGGCTGCGCTATATGCCGCATGGAACTTCTAACTCCTTACTCCTTACTCCTTACTCCTTACTCCTAACTCCTCACTCCTCACTCCTCACTATTTTCCGTATTCCTTATAAAATTCTACTACCGCTTCGATTCCTTTTCGGAAGATATCCAATGAGAAATTTTCATTGGGAGAATGGATGGCATCTGATTCCAAACCAAATCCCATTAATACGGTTTTGATTCCCAATACCTGTTCAAAAGTAGAGATGATAGGAATGCTTCCTCCACGGCGTACTGCTAACGGTTTCTTGCCGAATGCAACTTCGAATCCCTTTTCAGCAGCTTGGTAAGCCGGAAGGGAAATCGGACATACATACCCTTGTCCGCCATGCATCGGAGTCACTTTAACTTGTACTGTTTCCGGGGCAATGGAACGGATGTAATCTGCAAACAGTTCTGATATTTTATGATGATCCTGGTGGGGAACTAACCGGCAGGATACTTTGGCAAATGCTTTCGAAGGAAGAACTGTTTTGGAGCCTTCACCCGTATATCCTCCCCATATACCGCAAACATCGAATGACGGACGGCAGCTATTACGTTCGAGGGTGCTGTATCCTTTTTCACCGAATAATTCTTTCACCCCGATAGCAGCTTTATATTTCTCTTCATTGAATGGGATGTGTGCAATCATTTCCCGTTCTGCTTGAGGTACTTCCTCCACATCGTCATAGAAACCGGGGGCAGTGATACGACCGTCGGCATCTATCACTTTGCTTATCATGCTACAGAGCACATTGACAGGATTGGCTACCGCACCACCAAAATGTCCGGAATGAAGGTCGCGGTTTGGTCCGGTCACCTCTATTTCCCAATAAGCCAGTCCACGTAGGCCGGTGGTTAATGAGGGCAGGTCGGCGCCCAGCATACTGGTATCCGATACCAATATGATATCTGCTTTCAGTAGTTCTTTGTGCTCTTCACAGAAGGCTTCAAGACTGGGTGAACCAATTTCTTCTTCCCCTTCGAAAATGAATTTCACATTGTTTCTTAATAAGTCGTTTTTGACCAGATATTCAAAAGCTTTCACTTGAATAAATGCCTGCCCTTTGTCGTCATCCGCGCCACGTGCCCAGATATGTCCGTCGCGTACTTCAGGCTCAAACGGTTTACTTTTCCACAATTCTAAAGGTTCGGCCGGCATCACATCATAGTGGGCATATACAAGCACTGTTTTTGCATTCGGGTCTACAATTTTTTGTCCGAATACGATCGGGTTTCCTTGAGAAGGCATTACGATAGCTTCATCAGCCCCCGCCTCCAGTAACAATTGTGTCCAACGTTGTGCACATGCCAGCATATCATCATGGTGCTCCGGTAGTGCACTGATACTTGGGATACGGATGAGGCTGAATAAATCTTCCATCATCTTCGGTTCGTTTACTGCAATATAATCTTTAATATAAGCCATTTTTTAGTAGTTAGTAGTTAGTAGTTGGAATTGGTAGTTGGTGGTTAGTAGCTGGTAGTCAGTAGTTGGTCTTCAAACAACACGCTGCATAGATTCTAACTACCAGCTCCTAACTCTTAAATTTGTGTCATTCTATCCAATAAGTAATAATCGAGTATTGTCATGGCAGCCATTGCTTCCACGATAGGAACGGCACGTGGTAAAACGCAGGGATCATGCCGTCCGCGTGCTTTCAGAGTGGTGTCGATACCATCGATGTTTACGGTTTCCTGTTCCATAAGCACAGTAGCTACCGGTTTAAATGCGACACGGAAAAAAATATCTTGTCCATTACTAATACCACCCTGGATTCCTCCTGAGTGGTTAGTACGCGTTTCGATGCGTCCGTTATGATTGTAGAATACATCGTTTTGTTCTGATCCTTTTTGTTTTAAGCCTTTGAAACCGTCTCCATATTCAAACGCTTTGGCTGCATTAATACTCAGCATGGCATTACCCAATGCCGCGTGCAGCTTACCGAACACCGGCTGTCCCAGTCCGATGGGGCATCCTTTGATAACACAAGTCAGTACTCCGCCAATGGTATCGCCTTCTCCTTTTATTTTATAGATAAGATCCTGCATCTCTTTTGCTTTTTCCGGATCCGGGCAACGTACCGGATTGGTTTCAATCAAGTCCAGATCGTAATCTGTATAATTCCCTTCCAACTTGATAGGGCCTACTTGTGATGTATAAGCCGTGATATGAATTCCTAATTGGTTTAATGCTAATTTGGCCAAGGCACCGGCTACAACGCGTGAAATCGTTTCGCGGGCCGATGAGCGTCCGCCGCCGCGATGATCCCGGATGCCATACTTCACCTTATAAGTATAGTCCGCATGTGACGGGCGATATACATTTTCCAGATTGTTGTAATCGTTGGAATGCTGGTTTTCGTTCCATACGATAAAGCCGATAGGGCAACCGGTCGATTTTCCTTCAAAGATACCCGACAGGAATTCCACCTTGTCCGCTTCTTTACGCGAGGTAGTGATAACCGATTGTCCGGGACGACGACGGTCGAGTTCCTTCTGTACGAACTCTTCATCGATCCTGATACCAGCCGGAAAACCGTCTATAACTCCACCGATACCTTTTCCATGTGACTCTCCAAAACTGGTTAGCCTGAATATATTTCCAAATGAATTAAACATGATGTTGTGTGATTTAAGAAATTGTATATTGCAAATATAACAATTTATCCGACACTAAAGTTATTACCTTTACTTTTATTTATCGCTGTTCCGATATTGTTGCGGACTCATACCGGTAAGGCGTTTGAAATATTTTCCAAAGAAAGATACGTTCGGGAAATTCAGAGATTCTGCAATTTCGTGTATCGGTATGTTAGTCGATTTCAATTGTGCTTTGGCATCTACTATGACAACTTCCGAGATAATATCCATAACAGTCTTGCCTGTAACATGTTTTACAGTGTTACTCAAGTGAGTAGGCGTTATATTCATTTGTTTTGCATAATATAGGATGTTCCTTTCTTCGGTATAGTGTTGAATAACCAGATGACTGAATGTTTTACATATTTCTTCGCTTCTGCTCAGTGCTGTTTCGGTTCGTATGGGACGTTCGTGGTACATATCGCTCAGCCGATAAAGTATAGAAAGAAGCATGCATTTTAGAATTTCCGGATTGTAGGGCGAATGACTTTTATAATATACCTTCATCATAAGTGTGAAGAACTCTTCATATATGCAGGCGAATTCTTTTGGTAAAGACAGTACCGGATGACTTTTGGTAATATAGATCAGGTCGATAATTGAATTTGTTTTACTTATGCTATCGATGAACTTAGAAGAAAATACCATGAAATAGAGCTTTAAATCGCCTTCTATTTTGTTTATTTGTATAATGCTTCCGGGAGAAAGTGTTACGAAATCATTTTCTTTAATCGTATAATCTGATAAGTTAATATTAGCTTTCAGGCTCCCTCCCATACATAATACAAAGATTTCTGCTTTAAGTCGGCACGGATATTGTGTATAAAGTCCTAATATACTATTATCTATATCTGCATTATTTCCGATCACAAAGTCTTCGGTTATGTCAATTTTTGGTAATATCTTTTCCATAATTGCTTAAATGTTTAATGTGTGCCCAAATATAGAAATAATTTATGAATAGGATTGAATATTTAAGTTATAGAACATAAAAAAAACGAGATATTTCTTGTATTTGTGTAATATATAGAGAAATAGGTAGAAGAATTAAGTAAAAGACCACAAATTAGCAAGAATAGACCTTGTGAGGATATTCAAAAATACCGTATTTTGCAACCGAATTTTATTGGGTTAAAATGTTATTTAGGATAGTTAATTAAAAAAACAAAAGTATGAAAAGAGCAATTACTACATGTATTTGTGCATTGATGCTTGGTGGATCTGTCATTGCGCAGAACTATCAGATTCCAAATTCGGATTTTGAATCCGGTTGGACTAAAAATGAGAAAAAATATACATTAGGAGGTGTATATACAGAAATGACGCCTGACTTTTGGCATTCATTTTTTAATGCTAAAGGAAAAGCAGCTTCTCTTGCTTTTCTTCTTGCGGATCAGACAGGTAAATTAGAACAGGTAGTTGGAAAAGATGGTAAAGGTTTTGCTGCAAAAATCATTGGTCGGCAGAATGCTTATAAAACTATTTCTAATGGCAATCTTACTACTGGTATTGTAAATATGGGGTCTTCTACAGCTGCAGATCCAAGCAATTATAATTATTCGGAAATTGGAAATGAAAATGGGCATTGTAAGTTTGCAGGTATGCCCGATTCTGTAAAAGTATGGTTAAAATTTGAATCTCAAGATGTATCTAAAGGAAATGCTTCTATGAGTATGATATTACATACAAATGTAGAGTATAAGGATCCATCGGATATAATGGGTGAAACAGATGAAAAGGCAGCTCGTATTGCTAAGGCATATTCTGAAATTACTCCTAATACAGAATGGGCTCAATATACAATACCTTTTGAATACAATGATAATGATTTGTATAAAACGTATGCAGACCAGAAATATATGTTGGCTTCTTTTTCAACAAATAAAACTCCAGGTGTAGGAACAACTGGTGATGCTTTAAGTATAGATGATATTCAAATGATCTATAACTCTAAGCTCGAATCACTTGCTATTGGTGATATTCCTTTGGAGGGTTTTAATAAAAATACTTATATATACACTATCAAGGGTGAGTTACCTGCTGTAGATGATATCGTAGCTGTTTCTGATGGTAGAGGAGCTAAAGTTGAGATTCAGAAAGAAGCTAATGCTATTAAGATTATTGTTACCGGTAATGATGGTGGTGAGAACCAACATATTTATTCTTTGGTGAAAGAAGGGGCCACCTTTAATGTTACTGACATTATGTTGAACGGTGTTGTTTTTGCTGATTTTGATCCTGCTAAATATGAATATAAGAATCTTAAGATGGTGAATGGTGACTTCCCGACTGTTACAGTAACTTCTGATCCTGCTTTGACTGCTGTTGATGTGCAGTTGAACGAAGTAAAGAATACTATTACAATCTCAGTGACGGATAAATTCAACAATAAAGATTATACTTATGTCTTAAAGTTTGATAATCCACAAATCAAGGGTGATTTTGAAGTATGGGAAGATTGTTATCCTGATGGTCAACATTTAGTAGGGCAACAACCTCAAGGTTGGACTGCTTCCAATGTTTACCAAATCGCTGTAGGAAAAGAATTTGTATATAGTGATAAGGGGCATACAGGAAGTAGTGCTAAAATTATGAATGATTTTGTTGGCTTGCTTGGAATTGGTGCAAACGCTCCTGCTTTTGTTACATTGGGTAATATGTGGGTCTTTGCCGATATGTATGGAATGATGATGGGTGATGACATGAGTAATGGTGGAGTAAACGGTGGTATTGATTTTGCTTATCGTCCGGACTCGCTTACTTTATACTATAAACGTAAATTGGGAACTGAAAAGCCCGATGAAGCAGCTAAGATTTTAGTATATCTTTGGAAAGGTACCTTTAAGTCGAAAGTGATTACCGGGCATCCTATGAAACCGGATTTTAGTGGTTTTGATGATCCTGTATATACGGAAATAGACGACCAAGAGCGTGCTATTCTTGGAAAAGATATAATTGCTGCTGATACTAAGGGGGACGGTGTATTGATTGGTAGCGCCGAATATACTATCAGCAGTGAAGCAGACGATTGGACAAGGATTTCTATCCCCATCATTTATGTGGAAGGTGAAAACGGGAAATTGGTTCCGGAAAAAATGAATATAATATTCTCCGGTTGTAATTATTGGGTACGCGCTGATATTGGCAAAGATAATACGCTGTGGGTAGACGACGCCACATTAGTATATAATGCAAAATTGTGTTCTTTGAAATTGGATGGAACTGATTTGGTCGGTTTTAATTCGGATAAATTTGAATATACATTGCCTTTTAGTTATCGTGATAAAGTAATCGATGCAGAAGCATGGGGCAAGGAAAAAGCATTGGTCAATGTTGCTGTTACAAAGAATTCTGCAGATGAAGTCGTAAAAACGATTACGGTTACTTGTGACAACACTGCCGATACTCAAAAAACTTATACCTATATTCTGACTTTCAAAGGAGAGGCAGTAGGGGAAATAACTGCTCCGGAAGATATGGAAAAAGTATATGGCGATGTGTTTGAGATGGCATTTACGACAACTAATTCGGATGTACCGATGACTTATACTATTAGTAATGAGAAAGTATTAAAATATGATCCGTTGACTAATCAGTTTAATGCGGTTGGAACTGGTTCTGTAATGGTGACAGCTCGTCAGGAAAAAGAGGGGGTTCTACCGGCTGTGTCAAGATCTGTTGTTGTAACTGTGGAGAAAGCGAAACTAACGATGACTCTTAAAGCTTGGTGCCAACGTGGTCGGGCAATGAGTTTTACTACTACGAATAGTAGTAATTTGGCAAATAACGGAGTTGAATTCGGTATTGATTTTGAATATGAAGGACTGAAAAATGGAGACGGAGAAGGGACTTTAAAAGAGGTGATTGATCGAATTACAGATGAGAAAGGACTTTGGGTGTCTAAAGGTGATGCCGGAAAAGATGAAGTTGTAGGAGACTTCCGTTCTATTTCATTTGCATTCCCAGGTTCTACGGAACCGATAACAAGTTTCTCTTCTAAAAATTATGAGGTTACCCTTGAAAACTTGCAAGCAGAAATAAAGAAAACATTCCTGACTGTCTATCCTTATTATAATATAGGAGAAGTGCAACATTACTTGTCGAAGAATGATGCTCAAGATACTTTCGTGGCCGGTTCGAAGATTGACTGGAGAATCTCTTACAGAGGATTTGTCTACGGAGAGGAAGAGGCTGTGATGGAGACGCTTGGTAATGATACCGTAACAGTTGAATGCGCTAAAGCTCCGGAAACAGCAGAAGTAGGAGATGAGATACCTGTAACGGTGAAGTTCCCGCAGACTGTTTTAGATAATTATGAGTTCAGAAGCTATACGGGATTATCTGTGAAAGCTCTGAGAGGATATGTAATTGAAAATAATGTAATAGCCGATAAGATTTACGGCGATCAACCTTTCGAAGTGCCTTTTGTGGTAAAAGACGCAAATGGTGAGCCGGTTGATTATACCCTTGCCGTGTCGGACATTAAGGTTATTTCGATTGCAGATAAAACAGTTACTATAAAGGGGGCTGGTGATGCCTATATTACGGTAAAGGCCGACGGCAATGATGAATATACGGATTTTGCACAGAAGGTTTATTTCTCTATCGCTAAAGTTCCATTTACGGTTAAGGCTAAAGATGTAGAGTTGGTTTTAGGAAAAGAGGCTCCCAGTATATTTGCATTTGAATTTACAGGATTTGTTAATGAGGATGATTCCGCTAAAGTATTTACAACAGCACCTTCCGCTACTCTTGAAACAGAGATTCCTGCAGATGCCAAAGTAGGTGATACTTTCCCGATTATTGTTAATCCGGGTGCATCTGCAAATTATGAGCTGACTGCTGTAAATGGTATATTGAAGCTTATTGCCGGAACCGGTATGCAAAACACTGAGCTGTCTGATATTCGTGCATACAGTAAGAATGGCGTTATTTATATAGTAAATAATGAAGCGCTTGAACCGGTCAGTGTATATACTACTCAAGGAGTGAAAATTTATGAAGGAATGGAGAACGTTATTTCATCCGGTATCGAGAAAGATATGATGTATGTAGTACGTATTGGTTCTCATGTAACTAAAGTAATGGTGAAATAAAGAGAGAAGACCGACTATTGATTAGTCGTTAATTCTTAGATATTAAACACAATTTGCAAAACAGGTGGTCTGGATAATAGAACTGACCACCTGTTTTTACATTTTGTGTGTTCGTATTTTAATAAGTATGATTTTTGTCCGGCGTAAATAGGTTGGTTGATTATACTTGCTTAATTCTTAATGTTGTCTTCCTGAAATAATGTCATGGCTATTAGGAATATGAGATTTCTTATCTATATCTTTTTATTAATTCGCTTATATATAGTGACTTGGGTGGGCTGTTTGGCCGCTATATATAATTATATACTTTAGTATGTGTTAATTCTATCCTTTAAGTTATAAGAGTATAAACTTTGGCTCTACAAGAGTATGCACTTCCGTATGCATGGAATCAATTGTTAAGGCAATCTCTACTTCTATCACTCCGGCTACTGGAGAAATACAAATCTTGCAGTATGGATTCGCTAAATTCATCCGTATAATCGTAACTCTTAGTGTCTTTCATGATTTTTTATTTCAACAACTTGCGATTTTGATTATCACCACTTTCCAATATACTCATTTGATGGATGGCTATTTGGTTAAGCTTAACAAGACGTTCCCTTTGTGTCATATTCTGTTCGATAAACACAGCATTTAGATTTTCCATATTCGACAAGCAGATAAGTTCATTGATGGTAGCATAATCACGAATATTTCCTTTTAGTTCGGGATTCGTTTCCCTCCATTGTTTTGCTGTCATACCAAACATCGCCACGTTCAGCACGTCGGCTTCATTGGCATAAATAACGTTTGCTTGTATCGGCGTGACTTCCATCGGAATAAGGTTTTGCTTTATGGCATCAGTATGTATGCGGTAGTTGATTTTCGACAATTCACGTTTCGCTGACCAACCGAGTAATCTTTGTTCTTCTGTCTTTAGCCGCTGATACTCCTTAACAAGAAGTAGTTGAAATTTAGGAGAGATCCACATACCAAAATGATATGCTATATCCCGATGTGCATATGTGCCACCGTAACGACCAGCCTTAGAACGAATGCCGATTGCACCGGTCCGTTCTATCCACGTTTTTACCGAAAGTACGAAATTGTTGCTTCCTGCCGCATTTTTAATTGTACCGAATTCGGTACAATTAAAATCGGGATTATACAACATTTCCCATTCGCCAAGATACTCGATAGTACTTTTAAGGCTAAGCCAACGGAAGATAATATGTTCTTGCAGTTGGCTTTTTGCCATGTCTGTAAGGCTGATGTAGTCTTCTTCATTGTATTTGACAACGCTAATGTCTGTATTTTGAACGGTAAGTTTTGCCATTGTAATTGATGCATTGAGTCTCAATCACAAAGGTCGCTATAATTTGCGAGATTGTGTCCTTTTTAATGGACTATTTGCAAAGATAGGATGCAGCTTTTTGGGGTAGTAGGCATATTTTCCGAATAATTATTATATCTTTATAAATGCGAAGAGTTATTTGACAGCATAGTACCGCAAATCGCTGAAAATTATACGGTTGCTAAATCGTTACCTCTATTTCTCAAATACTTCGCTAAAAGTTTATTCCTCAATCGGTTAAGTCAAATTGGTAAAAATCTAAAATAATAAAGTCGGGAAGGTGTGGTTCAGTGGAATGGATCACACCTTTTTGATTCTAAATAGTCAGATTTAAATCTACTTGTCAAAATTATAATTTTCTTTTGTTGAAGTGGAGTAGTAACTATTGGTAATGAGAAAATGACATACACTTTTTATTTATATAATTGGCTTATATATAGGTATTTGAGTGATATGTGTGTTCGTACTGTGAAAGTATATACTTTAGTATGCGTTAACTCTATACTTTTAAGTTATAAGAGTATAAACTTTTACTCTACAAAAGTATGTACTTCTGCATGCATGGATTTTATTGTTAAAGTAATTCATTAACAATGTTAACGAAATTCACCTCTTGTCGAGCTTATTTATCGCTATTTCTGTATTGTTGTGGAGTCATCCCAGTAAGCCGTTTGAAATACTTCCCAAAGAAAGAGACGTTAGGGAAATTTAGAGAATATGCTATTTCCCGTATAGGGAGATTGGTTGATTTTAGTTGCGCTTTGGCATCTACGATTACTACTTCTGAAATGAAATCCATGACCGTCTTTCCTGTCATATTTTTCACTGTATTGCTTAAGTGTGCCGGGGTTATTCCCATTTTTTTTGCATAATAAGAAACGTTTCGCTCTTGCGTATAGTGCTGGATAACTAAATGCCCGAATGTTTTGCATATCTCTTCGCTTCTGCTCGAAAAGGTCTCTTTTCGAGCCGGTTGGTCATGATACATATCGCTTAGTCTATACAGGATAGATAGAAGCATACACTTTAGGATTTCGGGATTATAAGGAGAGTGCTTTTTATAATATACCTTCATCATCAACAAGAAAAATTCTTCATAGATAGAAGCGAATTCCTCGGGAAGAGACAACACTGGATGGTTTTTAGTGATATAAATAAGGTCGATAATCGATTTGTTTTTATTGAGTCCATTGATAAACTCCGAAGAGAATACCATGAAATAAAGTTTTAAATTTCCCTCTATCCGGTTTATCTGAATGATACTTCCCGGAGAAAGTGTGACGAAATCATTTTTCTTTATGATGTACTCCGATAAGTTAATGCTTGCATCGATACTGCCATCCATGCAGAGCACAAAGATTTCGGCTTTAAGCCGGCACGGATACTGAGTATATAAGTTTAATATGCCAAGATCTATATCTGCATTACTGCCTATGACAAAATCTTCTGTTATGTCTATTTTGGGCAATTCTTTTTTCATAATTCTTTCGGTTTATTGATATCGCAAATATAGATATAATTTATAAATAGAATATAATTATTAAGTTATAGAACATAAAAATGTAATGAAGATATCATGTATTATAGTGATTTATAGTGTGAAAAAGAATATATGCTTTAGAAAAAGAGTATATATTTATAGAAATAGACCTTGATGGGAAATGAAAACTGTCGTTACTTTGCGGAGTTTTTAATCAATAATGAAAGGATATGGATAAAAGAAGATTACTTTTGGTTGTTATTTCTGTCTTTCTTTGTGTTTCTCAGGTTGCTTTTTCTGCAACGAAGAAGGAACTGACGAATTGGACAGATGGTGGTTCCGACTACGATAACAAGTATGCTTATGATACTTCGTGGTACGATGCCTCTGCTTCTGAGTATACTGTTTCTACTCCGGAAGAGATGGCGGCTTTTGCTTTTGCGAGTATGACTGATTCATTTGAAGGTAAGACGGTGAAGTTAGCTGCCGATCTTGATATGTCGAAATATGGATGGGTATCTATCGGAAAGGCCGGATTTAAAGGAACTTTTGATGGAATGGGACATACTGTCACCAGTATGGCTTATAAAGATGATACGCAGGCTAAGGCTTGGGGATTGTTTCATACGATTGACGGAGGTACGGTGGAAAATGTAGTAGTTGCCGGTAGTACTTTTACCAATGAGAAGAAAGGTACTGCTTCTGGCTGGAAACCCGAATGTCCGGCAGTAGGAGGAATTGCTGCTATATTGAAGGGAGAGGGTACGATATCCAATTGCGGATTTTCGGGAACGGCACATCTTTCATTTGATCAGGGAGCCGAAAATCTGGGACAGATGAACGGGCTGGTTGGTGGACTCGTAGGAGTTCTCGAATCGGGAACAGTTAGCAATAGTTATGTAATCAATAAAGAGCCGACGATTCCGAATGATACCATTTATGGAAATATTGCCGGGAGGTCTAACGGAACAATAACCAATTGCTATTATCTGGAAAATGAGACTTATCCGGGTGCAGTGAATGGCGCACAGGAACAGGGGACACTGGATGATGTGTCGGCTAAATCATCAGGAGATTTTGTTTCCGGTGAGGTTGCTTATTTGTTGAATACCGGTGCTAATGCAGGAACTTGGGGACAAGGAAATACTCTGCCGATACTTGCCGGAGAAAGTGTTTCGGCTGTTTATAAGATAAATTACCCGATGGAACAAGAACACGGGAAGGTCGATGGTCCGGTATATGTTTCTGCAGGTGAGCGTGTTACATTGGTTTCTACTGCGGCAGAGGGATATGCTGTTAAGGATTTGGCTGTGAGTGGAGTTGATTTGGTCAATTATTCTACCTTTACAATGCCTGCTGGCGATGTGAATGTCACGTATATGATTGAGGCTGTCTCTTCCAGTAGTATAACCGCTTTTCCTGCCGAGGAGATAAAAGGTGCTTCGTTTGTTGCTAAATGGAATAAAGTGGACGGAGCTGTTAATTATAAGATAACAGTGAAGAAAGAGGGTGTCGTACTGGATGCTTATAATGCACTGGCAGTGGGTGATGTCACCTCTGTATTAGTGGAAGGTTTGAGACAGAATACCACCTATACTTATACTGTACAGTCTGTAAAGGGCGAAATCGTATCTTCTGCATCTAATGAAATAGTGGTAACTACCGGTGATATAACTGCAAGGGTCATTTCGGTGGACGGACGCGAAATTCTGATTGGATGGGAGGTAGTAGATGGTGCCGACCACTATGGAGTTACCGTTGCCAACAAGAGCGGTGTTGTAAATAGTGCGGAAACTACGGATTATGAATACCGTTTTACCGGATTGGATATTTCTGCAACTTATAATGTCGTTGTAGTGGCATATAATCAAGAGGGCGATGCAATTTCCACTTCTGCTCCGGTAGCAGTCACTACCGGGTTGGATTATGGAACTCAGTTGACAAACACTACATTCGAAGCTTGGGAAAAAGAGGGGGATGAGGCCGAGCCTGTAGGATGGAACTCATTTATGAGCGGTAGCGGTAGCTTGAGTAGCTTTACGAAGAATGTGCACATGGAGAAGTCGGAAGTTACCCGTCCGGGAAGTACCGGTAATCTGAGTGTCCGTATCTGGACCAAAGCTGTAGTAGGAGTTCCTGCCAATGGAAATCTGACTTGTGGTAGAATCAATTCAGGTAGTATGTCGGCAACCAATCAGGCCAATCATAACAGAACCTGGATGGAATATCCGGAGTTTAACCAACCGTTGAATGGAGCTCGTCCCGACTCATTGACTGTATGGGTGAATTACTCTTATAGCGGTAATACGGCATGGACGGCCCGTGTAGCTGCTACTATACATGACGCTTATAATTATGCTGATCCGTCTGCGACGACCGATTCGCTGCATGCGGTGGCAAAGGCGGAAATGAATTATCCGGCTGTCGATCCGGCAAATGGCGGATGGCAGAGACTTTCTATTCCTTTTGATTATGAATTGAAAAGTTTGGATGCTTTCTATGAAAAGATGAACAACAGCCAGTATTGGAAAGATTCATTAAAAGTAGATAAGTTTGAGAGACCGACTTCGGCAGATTATATGTTGGTGACGTTTACTACAAATTCTACTCCGGGTAAGGGGTCGGATGGTGACCAAGTGCTCATTGATGATATGTTACTTATTTATAAGCCGGTTTTAAAGTTGACAAAGAGCACTTATCAACCGGATGGAAGGATAATAGTGGATTATACATTGTCCGGAACCATGTCTCCTTCTAATGTAAATAATGTACCGAATGTCGTTTCACTCGAATTATCTGATGCGGCGGGAAGTTTTGAGAATCCGACAGTATTGAGCCAAATCACAACAGATAGAGGCGGTCAGCTTACAGCTGATGTAACCGAAGATCTGTCAGTGGGAAATTATAAGATTCGTGTAGTAACTACTAATTACCCGATGGTGTCCGAAGAGTTTTCTGCTGCTACCGGCCTGCCTATTGTAAATGTTGCAGGAGCAACAGAAATTGAAGAAAGTGCATTTGTTGCCAATTGGAAAGCACCGTCCATAGAGCCGGCCGGTTATCTGTTAACTGTTAAGCAAGAAGGTGTTATTGTTGGTGAATATGATGACAAAGAAGTTGGAAACCGGACCAGCTTTAACGTAGAAGGTCTGGAAACCAATAAAGTTTATACCTATACGGTAAAAGCTGTTTATGCTGCCGGAACATCGATTGCTTCATATGCTGCAGAAGTGACTACCGTTGCCGTAGTACAGGCATTGGCCGCAACGGAAATAGAGGAGAGCTCATTTATAGCCAATTGGGAAGCTCCTGTCTCTTCACAACCTACTGATTATCTGCTGACGGTTAAAGAGGGTGATGTTGTATTGAAAGATTATGAAGATAGAGCGATAGGGCTTGTAACAGATTACAAATTGGAAAATTTGAAAAAGAATACGAGCTATTCTTATACGGTGAAAGCTGTTTATGGCGAGAATATAGCGAAGGCTTCTGCTGCAATAGAGGTGACGACTTTGGTACCTGCTGTTAAAGCATCAGCTGCTACTGGTGTGGAAGACAATGCATTTGTGGCTAATTGGGTGGCTTCTACAGAGGCAACCGGTTATTTGCTTACAGTGAACGAAGGGGATGCTATCGTAGATGGCTTCAGTGATCTGGAAGTAGGTGTGGTAACCACTTATACGGTTGAAGGCCTGAAAGCAAATACTACCTATATTTATACCGTGAAAGCTGTCTATGGAGATAAGATTTCAAAAGCTTCCAATACGATCGAAGTAACTACATTGGTTGCCAAAGTGAAAGCATTGGATGCATCGGATGTTGCAGAAACCTCCTTTGTGGCTAATTGGGAAGCCGTCACTTCTATGGAACCGACCGGCTATCTGCTTACCGTAAAAGAGGGAGATGTTGTTGTAGAGGGTTATAGTGATTTGGAAGTAGGTGTGGTAACCACTTATACGGTTGAAGGTCTGAAAATAAATACTGCCTATACTTATACCGTGAAAGCTGTTTATGGCGAGTTGGTATCGGAGGTCTCTAATGTGATTGAAGCAACCACATTGGTGCCTGCGGTGAGTGCTTCGGATGCATCGAATGTTGAAGAAACTTCTTTTGTAGCTAATTGGGAAGCTCCTACTGCGATGGAAGCAACCGGTTATCTTCTTACCGTAAAAGAGGGAGATGTTGTCGTAGATAGTTACAATGATCTGGAAGTTGGAATCGTAACGACTTATGTGGTGGAAGGTTTGAAAGTGAATACCACTTACACGTATACCGTGAAAGCGGTTTATGGCGAACTGGCATCGAAAGAATCCAATGAAATAGAAGTAACCACATTGGTTCCTGCAGTGAAAGCTTTGGATGCAACAAAGGTGGAAACTACTTCTTTTGTAGCTAATTGGGAAGCTCCTACTGCGATGGAAGCAACCGGCTATCTCCTTACAGTAAAAGAAGAAGGAGTTATTGTAGCAGGTTACGATGATTTGGAAATAGGAGATGTTACAGACTATAAAGTAGAAGGCCTGAAAGCAAATACTACTTATACTTATACTGTGAAAGCGGTTTATGATACTAAGTTGGCGTTAGCTTCCAATGTAATAGAAGTTACGACTTTGCAAGCGGTCGGTATTGGAAATGAGACAATGAATAATGCAATTTCTGTTTATCCGAATCCGGTGGTGGAATATCTTTATATCAATGGAGTAACCGCAGATAGCCGATATGTCATTTATAATATGTCCGGTAAGATGATAGAGAAGGGAAATCTGGAAATCAACAAAGTGGATGTTACCAGACTTACCCCCGGAATGTATTTTGTTGAAACGGAATCCGGTAAAGCTAAATTTATCAGGAAGTAAGCGGAATCGTTGATTCGATATTTACTGTAGAGAACAGGGAGGGGCGCTACGGGCACTGAAAAATACCTTTCAACCCGTTTAGCCCCTCTTTTTATGAATGAACCGAAAAAGTTGCAAGAGAATGAGCCATTTCATTCACTTGTAACTTTTTCGATTATCAATGGGAGTCATCCTGGGTACCTTCTGCCTGCTTGAAAAGATGTAGCATCTTTTTCAAAAAGACATAGCACCTTTCAAAAAAGGACGTAGCATCTCTCTAAAAAAGATGTAACAGGTTTTAACGGAAAGCTGTGCAGGTTTCAAAAAAAGATGTAGCATCTTTTTTCCGGTGAATGTTTTTTATT
>ERZ773242.1562-NODE-1562-length-21507-cov-3.902247_pt1 | contig 21507 bp, 21 predicted proteins | sample MGYA00511077_ERZ773242 | MGnify/ENA primary metagenome ERZ773242 (study PRJEB29015, sample SAMEA2737754) | human gut metagenome | biome: human gut; feature: human-associated habitat; material: faeces | place: China | collected 2012 ... | reverse complement strand
TTGGAACGGGTTGGTTTATTCTGTTGTACGGCCATGGACCTTACTCCTCAATTACTTACGCTTTAAGCTGGCTAATACGGCAAATGGGTTTGGTTTTTGCGCTTCATCAGGCAGTTCCCCAAAGACCATGTCCGCCTCGGACACTTCACAGTGTTCAGAATCATGCACCGGAACGACTGGCAGGGAGAGGATGACTTCATCTTCAACCAGCGCCAGAAGATCGATTTCACCGAATTCGTTAACCTCAATCGGCTCATACGCTTCCGGGAGTGCTTCAGCCTGTTCGTCAGAACGAACCGGACTAAAACAATACGTTGTGTGAACATGCTGTACAAACGGTTTCCCGCAACGCTGACATTCGAGCGTTACCGTCACCTTTGCATCACCGGTTAACACGGCGAGACGCTGGTTGTCGATAGCGAACGACATGGAGCATTCTACATCACTGTCCACACTGACTACAGATTCGGCAATACGCTCAGCCTGATCGGAAGAATAGATTCCTTCGTAATCGAGGCGTTTTTGAGCCGTACGAACCGGATCAAGAGTCAGGGGTAATTTTACCTTTTGCATAGGGCGCGCATATTAACTTTGTAACGTCATAGAGTCAAAGAAAAAGGCAACCAGAGCTGCCTTTTGCCAATTATTCGCACACATTGCGGCCTGTAGTTTAAAATGGCTGGCATCGATACGCTATATCTGGTGATAAAAATATGCCAAATCTCGTCCTTGCTTCCACTTCACCTTATCGCCGAATGCTGCTGGAAAAGCTCGGGATCCCGTTTGAATGCGCCACGCCGGAGGCGGATGAAACGCCACAGCCGGGCGAGTCACCGCGTCATCTGGTGACCCGTCTCGCGAAAGAGAAAGCACAGTCGCTGGCCGTACGTTACCCCGCTCATCTGATTATAGGCTCCGATCAGGTTTGTGTGCTGGACGGCGAAATCACCGGTAAACCGCATACGGAAGAAAACGCCTGCCAGCAGTTGATGCGAGCACGTGGCACTATCGTAACCTTTTATACGGGTCTTGCGCTCTACAACTCCGCCTCAGGCCATCTGCAAACGGAATGTGAACCCTTCGACGTGCACTTCCGTCATCTCAGCGAGCAGGAGATTATGGATTATGTGCGTCGGGAACGTCCGCTGAACTGTGCGGGGAGTTTTAAAAGTGAAGGACTGGGGATTGCGTTGTTCGATAAGCTGGATGGACGCGATCCCAACACGCTGGTGGGGTTGCCGCTGATTGCGCTGTGCCAGATGTTAAGGCGAGAAGAGTGTAATCCACTGACGATGTGACTTTTGCCCAGCGGCGCTTCGCTTGCATGGGCCTACTACGCTGCGGCCTGATGCCCTCACCCCGGCCCTCTCCCACAGGGAGAGGGAGCAAACATTAAAAACGGCAACATTCGTTGCCGTTTGACGTTTACCTTAGCCGCGCAAAACCTTAAGACAGCGTTTAAGCTGCTCATCCAGCGGCGCTTCAATACGGATAACTTCACCGGTATTAGGATGGGTAAACTTCAGCGCTGCCGCATGCAGGAACAGACGCGATAGCCCCGTCCCCGCCAGCTGCTTATCAAATTCACGATCGCCATAGCGGTCATCAAACGCAATCGGATGGCCCGCAAACTGGGTATGGACGCGAATCTGGTGGGTACGCCCCGTCACCGGACTACAGCGCACCAGCGTGGCGAATTCGTAGCGCTCTTCGACTTTAAAGCGCGTCTCAGACGGTTTCCCTTCCTGATTAACGCGAACAATGCGCTCGCCGCTTTGCAGAATATTTTTCAGCAGCGGCGCCTGCACCACTTTCACGTGGGACTGCCACTGGCCGCGCACCAGCGCCAGATAATCTTTCTGCATCCCTTTTTCGCGCAGCTGTTCATGCAGTGAACGCAGCGCAGAACGCTTTTTCGCCACCAGCAGTACGCCGGAGGTGTCACGGTCAAGACGATGAACCAGTTCGAGGAAACGCGCTTCCGGGCGCAGCGCGCGTAACCCTTCAATCACGCCGAAGCTCAGGCCGCTCCCCCCGTGTACCGCCGTTCCGGACGGTTTATTCAGCACCAGAATGTGGTCGTCCTCATAAAGGATAACGTCGCTCAGGGCCGCGACTTTTTGCAGCTTCGGAGAAACGACCTCTTCTTCACGCTCTGCAACACGTACCGGTGGAATACGGACTTCATCGCCCGCCTCGAGCTTATACTCGGGCTTCACGCGTTTTTTGTTCACCCGCACCTCGCCCTTACGCAAGATGCGATAAATCATACTTTTTGGCACGCCCTTCAACTGGGTGCGCAAAAAATTATCGATACGTTGCCCCGCCTCATCGTCGGCGATGGAAACCATTTTTACGGCTGGAGTCTCTGTTTTCATGGTTGGCGATTCTAAATAGCGTCAGACATTAGCGCCACTCATTTTTCTATGCTTATATTTACTTTTATCCGGACCACTCCCCTTTCGCGCAATCGATTTGGTGGTTATTAAACCAATCACCCCGTTGAAGTGAAGAAACTGTGAGTAACCGGGTGATAATTGGTAAAAGTCATCTTGCTATAACCCGGCGAGCAGTGGAATAATGAATCCGTTTTCCGCGTTAAATCCGGGTTTTGTAAGGATGTCGACGGAATGACCAATTTTGTCTGACCGATCATCCACGCAGCAATGGCGTAAGACGTATTGATCTTTCAGGCAGTTAGCGGGCTGCGGGTTGCAGTACTTCCCGGTATAAGGATTGTTCTCTGGAGAGTTTTCCCAGGCAATTCCCCTGATAATTGCGCTGTGTTTCCGTATGAAACACAGGCAACCGACACTCTGCGCCTCTTAAGCGAGCGACAACCGTGAGGTTGGCGACGTGAATAGACACGAGGCCATCGGTTCATACCCCGGAAAGCGTCACCTTGCCCGCAGCTTTGTCGTCAATGTAAGAATAACGAGTAAGTTACGATGAAAAGAATGTTAATCAACGCAACTCAGCAAGAAGAGTTGCGTGTCGCCCTTGTGGATGGGCAGCGCCTGTACGATCTGGATATCGAAAGTCCTGGACACGAACAGAAAAAAGCGAACATTTACAAAGGCAAAATCACCCGCATTGAACCAAGCCTTGAAGCTGCATTTGTCGATTACGGTGCTGAGCGTCACGGTTTCCTTCCTCTTAAAGAAATCGCCCGCGAATATTTTCCTGCAAACTACAACTCCCATGGCCGTCCGAACATTAAAGATGTTCTGCGTGAAGGTCAGGAAGTTATCGTCCAGATCGATAAAGAAGAGCGTGGCAACAAAGGCGCCGCACTGACCACCTTTATCAGTCTGGCAGGAAGCTATCTGGTATTGATGCCAAACAACCCACGTGCGGGTGGCATCTCTCGCCGTATCGAAGGCGATGACCGTACCGAGCTGAAAGAAGCGCTGGCAAGTCTTGAACTGCCAGACGGCATGGGCCTTATCGTGCGCACCGCAGGCGTCGGCAAATCTGCCGAAGCGTTGCAGTGGGACCTGAGCTTCCGCCTGAAGCACTGGGAAGCCATTAAGAAAGCGGCTGAGAGCCGTCCTGCTCCGTTCCTGATCCACCAGGAAAGCAACGTCATTGTGCGTGCCTTCCGTGATTATCTGCGTCAGGACATCGGTGAAATTCTGATTGATAACCCGAAAGTGCTTGAGCTGGCTCGCCAGCACATCGCCGCGCTGGGTCGCCCGGATTTCACCAGCAAAATTAAACTGTACACCGGTGAAATCCCGCTGTTCAGCCACTATCAGATTGAATCCCAGATCGAGTCTGCCTTCCAGCGTGAAGTGCGTCTGCCGTCCGGCGGTTCTATCGTTATTGATACCACCGAAGCGCTGACCGCTATCGATATCAACTCCGCGCGTGCAACCCGCGGCGGCGACATCGAAGAGACTGCCTTCAACACCAACCTTGAAGCCGCTGATGAAATCGCCCGCCAGCTCCGCCTGCGCGACCTGGGTGGTCTGATTGTTATCGACTTCATCGACATGACCCCGGTTCGCCACCAGCGTGCGGTTGAAAACCGTCTGCGTGAAGCGGTGCGCCAGGATCGCGCACGTATCCAGATTAGCCATATCTCGCGCTTCGGCCTGCTGGAAATGTCCCGTCAGCGCCTCAGCCCGTCACTCGGCGAGTCCAGCCATCACGTCTGCCCGCGCTGTTCCGGGACAGGTACCGTGCGTGACAATGAATCGCTCTCCCTCTCTATTCTGCGTCTGATTGAAGAAGAAGCGCTGAAAGAGAACACCAAAGAGGTTCACGCCATTGTTCCGGTGCCGATTGCCTCCTACCTGCTGAACGAAAAACGTGCAGCGGTGAGTGCAATCGAAGCGCGTCAGGGCGGCGTTCGCTGCATCATCGTGCCAAACGACGAGATGCAAACTCCGCACTATCATGTACTGCGCGTGCGTAAAGGCGAAGAGACAAGCACCCTCAGCTACCTGCTGCCGAAGCTGCATGAAGAAGAAATGGCGCTGCCATCTGATGAAGAGCCTGCCGAGCGTAAACTGCCTGAGCAGCCTGCATTAGCAACCTTCATCATGCCGGAAGCCCCGCCGGAAGCGACGCTGGAAAAACCAGCGGCAAAACCTGCCGTGCAAAAGGCAGCCCCTGCCGCGCCAAAAGCGCAGCCTGAGCAGCCGGGTCTCCTGAGCCGCTTCTTCGGCGCGCTGAAAAAAATGTTTGCTGGCGAAGAAGTTCAGCCTGAGCAGCCGAAAGAAGCGCCAAAAGAAGCGAAACCAGAGCGTCAGCAGGATCGTCGTAAGCGTCAGAACAATCGTCGCGATCGCAATGACCGCAACGACCGCAACGACCGTAGCGATCGTAACGAGCGCCGTGATAATCGTTCCGAGAACAACGAAGGTCGTGAACAACGCGAGGACAACCGTCGCAACCGTCGCGAGAAGCAACAGCAGAACGTTGAAGATCGTGAGATTCGCCAGCAGGCGGGCGATGAGTCCGAGAAGAGCAAACAGCGTGACGAGCAGCAGCCTCGCCGCGAGCGTAACCGTCGTCGTAACGACGAGAAACGCCAGGCCCAGCAGGAAGTCAAAAACCTGAACCGCGAAGCGCCTGTTGAACAGCAGGACACGGAGCAGGAAGAGCGTACTCAGGTTATGCCGCGTCGTAAGCAGCGTCAGCTGACCCAGAAAGTACGTGTGGGTGCTATTCAGACGGAAGAAAACGACGTTATCGCGGTTGAAGCAGCAGAAAGCACAACGGGTACCCAGGTTGCAAAAGTTGACCTGCCAGCCGTAGTGGAAAATCAGGTTGAGCAGGACGAAAGCAGCGAAAACCGTGACAACGCAGGTATGCCGCGTCGCTCCCGTCGTTCTCCGCGTCATCTGCGCGTGAGCGGTCAGCGTCGTCGTCGTTACCGTGACGAGCGTTACCCGACTCAGTCGCCAATGCCGCTGACCGTGGCGTGCGCGTCACCTGAGATGGCATCCGGTAAAGTCTGGATCCGTTATCCAGTTGCTCGCCCGGAGCAGGCTGTTGAAGAACAGGCTGTGACCGAAGAGGTGATTGCACCGGTAGCAGCGGTGGAAGATGTCGTGACTGAAGCAGCAACCGTGGTTGAACCGCAGGTTGTTGACACGGCGGCACCGCAGGCTGTGGAAGTGGAAACGACCCATCCTGAAGTGATTGCTGCGCCGGTTGATGCCGCCCCGCAGATCATTGCCGAAGAAGATACCGTGGTGGCTGAAGAAGTCGCGGAGGAAGCTGAACCGGTCTCCGCAGCAGAAGAGCCCGCAGACGTTGCCGTCGAGACGGTGACGGAAGAGGTTGTTCAGGACGTCGAGATTCAGGTTGAACCTGTTGTCGAAGAGGTCAAAGCGCCTGAAGTGAAATCCGAGCCGGTTGAGGTCGTTGCCGCTCCAGCGCCTGCTCACGTAGCTACCGCGCCGATGACTCGCGCCCCGGCACCTGAGTATGTACCTGAAGCGCCACGCCATAGCGACTGGGTTCGTCCGGCATTCAACTTCGAAGGCAAAGGTGCTGCCGGTGGTCACAGTGCGACGCACATGGCTACTGCGCCAGCGACCCGTCCTCAGCCTGTTGAATAACGCACGCTAAGTAAGACTGAAAGCCGACCTTCGGGTCGGCTTTTTTATGGCTGTTGCAGGGGCTTTCTCATTCCGGTGACCTCCGGCATTATCTGCCGCATCAGCTCCAGAAAACGCCGCAAGCGCGCCGGATAATAACGAGACCAGGGGTAAACCAGATGTACCGGTAACGCTGCCGGCTGCCACTCTGGCAGTAAATGCACCAGTCTTCCTTCCCGAATATCATCCTGTACCGTCCAGCTGGATACCACCGCAACGCCAAGCCCGGTGAGTGCAGTATTGCGCGCCACATACAGGCTGTCGGTACTCAGGCGTGGCGTAATGGTAACCCGCGCCGGGGCGGATGATGCATCGTGGAAAAGCTCCACATGGCGTTGATAAAAAGAGCTGATGGCAATCCAGGGAAGCTGTTGCAAATCTTCCGGCGTTTTAACCGCGGGATAACGGGCCAGTAATTCCGGTGACGCCACCACCGAGCGCGGCACTTCAGCCAGCAGCACGGACACGGTTGCCGGATCGACTTCCACACCCACCCGAATAGCACAGTCAAGGTTATCGCCGAGGAAATCAACCGAGCGATCGTTAAGCATCCACTCAACAGAAAGCTGGGGATAGCGCTGCAAAAATTCGGTTAACGGTTTCAGAAGCTGATCCTGGCCAAACGCGTGCGGGGCGCGCACCCTCAGCACCCCAACCGGTTCATCTTCCGTCTGCCCTACCTCGTCTTCCAGCGCCAGCCAGCTGTCAATCACCCGTCGGGCATGCTGATAGCAGCGTTCGCCGTCATCGGTCAGCCGGGTCGTATGGGTCGTGCGCAGCATCAGGCGTACTCCCAGCATGGTCTCAAGCGACTGCAACCGTCGGCTCACCGTGGCCTGGGTTGTTGCCAGCTGACGTGCCGCCGCAGAAAGAGACCCCGCCTCCACAATGCGAACAAACGTTCGCATCAGTTCTACCCGATCTATACGCTCAGACCTTTTCATACCATTTTTACCCATACGCCACACGTATAAGCGTTTTACCACCGCGCCCGCTACCGTCGCAAGGCGAACTGATAAAAAATAGCCGCACACGACGAATGAGGAACATCTTATGAACACAACCACCACCCGGGCCGTGAGCCGCTGGGTCATCTTAATGCTGGCGCTCGGTGCGGGCTTCAGCGTGGCATCCATCTATTATGCCCAGCCTCTGCTGCCGCTGATGGGCTCAGACCTGCACCTGAGCATCGAAGGCATGGGCATGGTTCCGACGCTCACCCAGGCGGGTTATGCCTTAGGCATCCTGTTTCTGCTCCCGCTCGGCGATCGTCATGACCGCAGAACGTTGATCCTGATAAAAAGTGCGGCCCTGGCGCTGTTCCTGCTGGGTTGTAGCCTGACCGGACAGCTGCACTCCCTACTGCTCACCAGCCTGCTGATTGGCATGGCGGCGACCATGGCGCAGGATATTGTCCCGGCCGCAGCGATCCTCGCGCCGGAAGGTAAACAGGGAAAAACGGTCGGCACGGTGATGACCGGCCTGCTGCTGGGGATTTTGCTCTCCAGAACTGTGAGCGGCGTGGTGGGTGAGGCCTTTGGCTGGCGCGTGATGTATCAGCTGGCCGCCGCAAGTATTGCCTTTGTCGGCGTGGTGATGTGGGCCGTGCTTCCCCGCTTCGCCGTTCACTCCACGCTGAGCTACCCGGCGCTGATGCGCTCCATGGAACACCTCTGGCGTCGCTACCCGGCGCTGCGTCGGGCCGCGCTGGCTCAGGGTTTTCTGTCGATTGCCTTTAGCGCATTCTGGTCAACGCTGGCGGTCATGCTGCTGGAACGGTATCACCTTGGCAGCGCCGTAGCGGGTGGATTTGGTATTGCCGGAGCCGCTGGCGCGCTGGCCGCACCGCTGGCGGGTGGTCTTGCCGATAAGCTGGGCGCCGGTAAAGTGACCCAGCTGGGTGCCGCGCTGGTGACCCTCTCGTTTGCCCTGATGTTCCTGATGCCAGCACTGGGTGTACACGGTCAGTTGATCCTGATTGCCCTCTCCGCGGTCGGTTTCGATCTCGGCTTGCAGTCCAGCCTCGTGGCCCACCAGAACCTGGTCTACAGCCTTGAGCCGCAGGCCCGTGGACGCCTGAACGCCCTGCTGTTTACCGTCATTTTCATCGGAATGGCGCTGGGTTCGGCATTAGGCAGCAATATCTATACGCTGGCAGGCTGGTCTGGCGTGGTGGCTCTGGCAACCCTGTGTGGTGCCATTGCGCTGGCTATCAGAGTGGTTGAAAGCGCCAGGGTGCTGTCCGCACAGGCTGAAAGTGTGTAAAAAAAATGCCCAACCCGGACGGGTTGGGCAGTCAAAACATGCCCAGTTTCAAGACATGTTCCAAAAGGTCTGAGTCTTATCTGTTCATCTGGAACAAAGACATACCCTGCATATCGCTAAAGGCTTTATACGAGGCCTGCAACGCCGCCTGCTGCATGGTGTAGGACGAAATCACCGAGTTCCAGTCCACGTCAACCAGGTTACTCATCTGCTGGGTCTGACCCAGCGCGCGGTCTTCACCCAGAGCGTCCAGCTTGCCCAGCTCATCCAGCTTGATGCCGAGGTCGGCGCGCACGGTCAGCACGTTGTTGAGGGAGTTGCTCAGGCCACGGTTGGCTTTATCAATAGCCGCCGTAAACGCCTCGGCTTTCGTTTCATCCTCCCCAATCGGCGTATTCAGCGCATCAATTGCGGCGTCGAGGATCTTGAACAAATTCGTTTCCGGCGCACTACCATCTGGCTCTGGCTTCGCATTGCTGGTGAAGCTATCGAAAACTTCAGTGCCCGTATGGCTAATTTGCATCGTGCGCGCGGAGTCAACCTGCTGGCTGATTGGCGTTCCGCCGCCCTTATAATCACCCGTCGCCTGGTCGAAAGCCGCCGCTTCGGTCTTGTAACCGGAAAAAATATAGCGACCGTTACCGTCCGTGCTGTTAGCGAGGTTCATGAGCTGATCGCGAATACCTTGCAGGTTCGTTGCCAGCGAAGCGCGGTCATCGTCACTTAACGTACCGTTGCCCGCATTGACAATCTTTTCCTGAGCAGCCTGGATGGCGGTTGTCACTTGCGATAACACGTTCTCTTCCAGCGACACTTTCGTCGTAGCGAAGGAGCGTGCCAGCGCATACTGGCTGTTTTGCGTTTGAGCCTGAGAGAGCACAACGGCCTGCGAGGCGGCAATCGGATCGTCAGACGGACGGTTGATGCGCTTACCCGTAGACATCTGCTCGCCGTAGCTGAGCCAGAGACTTTGGGAGTTCGTCACGCCGCGCATGCTTTGCTCATACATCATTTGAGTACTAATACGCATTTTTTATGCCTCAGCCTTAGCGGATATTGATCAATGCATCAAACAGCGTGCTCGCCGTTTGCAGCACCTGCGCATTCGCCAGATAGTACTGCTGATAGCGTTGCAGGTTGCCATACTCTTCATCCAGGTTAACCCCGGAGATTGACTGCTGTTGTTTGGTCAGCTGCGTTACCACGTTAACTTTGGTTTCGCTGCTGGTTTTCAGCGACGCCGTGGTGCTGCCTACCGTACTGACCAGCGCGGCATAAGCATCGTTAAAGGTTTTGTTCCCTCCCACCAATTTGGCGCTCTGTAAATCCAGCAGCTTCTGGCCATTGGTATTGTCGCTTTCGCCGCTTCCTTTCGCGGAGGCCATCGCCAGTTTGGATTCGTCGCTGATCGCTACGTCCATATTCACAATGACGTCATTCACCGGTTTGACGATGAAACTGTCTTTATTATCGGCTGAGCCGCTAATCTTAACGTTGAGACCATCAAACGACAGATTACCGCTGGCGTCAGGCTTGGCCGTGAAGCTGGTATTGTCCGACAGACGCGTGATTGTCCAGTCAGTACCGTTGTACTCAACTTTATAGTTTGTCGCCTGGACCTTTGTACTGTCCGTCATCGTGGCCGTAACGGACGCGCTTCCGGTGTTTTTACCGTTACTCAGCACTGCCGGCGAGCCAAAATCAAACAGCTTGCCGCCTGGATCCCCGTTGGCATCAAAGCCCGCCTGGTGCTGGGTATTCATGGCATCGGCAAACGCCAGCGCCATCTGGTTAAGCGTGTTTCGCGCCTGATCCAGATCCTGAGAACGGAACGTTAACAGCCCGCCAAGCGACCCCGTGGTGATCTGTTTTTCTGAGATCTCCACGTTGCCCGCTGCGGCATCCACATACGCAATTGTTGTACGCGCTGGGTCCGCACTGGATTTCACCGCCGCCAGCTGGCTGGCGTTGCTGCCCTGTACCAGGGTGTAACCGTTGGCGATAGAGATGTTGTAGGTGCCGCTGTCCTGTACGGTGACGTCCACACCGACAATCTTGTTCAGTTCACTCACCAGCTGATCGCGCTGATCGAGCAGTTCATTCGGGGATGCGCCCGCACCGACGCCAGTCAGCCGGGAGATCTGATCGTTAAGATTGGCAATCTGTTTCGCGTAGTTATTGATCTGATCGACGCTGGTAGAAATCGCCGTATTGACCTGCGCATCCTGATCGCGGAGATATTGATCGTTGGTTTTAAACTGGTTTACCAGACCATCCGCCTTCCCGAGTACCGTCTGGCGTGCAGCCGGATCTTCTGCGTTACTCACCAGCGTTTGCAGGCTTTTAAAGAAATCCTGGAGGTTGGCAGAAAGCGAGTTCGTGGTATCAGAAAGCACGTCGTCAATTTTTGACATCTGCTGGTAGCGCGTGGTCAGCCCACTGCTCTGGTTCTGCGCCGCGCGCAGCTGGTTGGTGATAAACGCATCATATTCACGCTGAACACCGGAGACATAGACCCCGTTACCCACCCAGCCACCGCCGGTCAGGGTGCTGTTTGATGCCCCCAGAATGGTGGTCTGGCGGGTATAACCTGCCACGTTGTAGCTTGAAATATTATTACTGACGGTATTGAGTGCCGACTGCGCAGCACTGAGGCCACTCATGGCGCTGTTAATCAAACTGGACATGGGGGTTCCTTTTATACGTTCAGACACGAGTCCTGATGAAGGTTATCGGCAACCTCCACCGGGACTTGAGAACTTTCAGAACAGATTTTCGAGATCTGTGCTATACGCTTTGCTGACCTTCTCAGACATGGATTTCAGCTGCTGGATCATGCTGGTCAGCTTGCGCGCATAGTTTGGATCGGTCGCGTAGCCAGCATTCTGCAATGCCTGAGCGCCCTGCTCTGGCGTGGCGGCCTGGGTCACGGCGGTGTAGCGCGGATTCCGGCTCAACAGCCCGACATAATCCGACAACGCTTCCAGATACGAGCTGTAGACGCGGAATTTGGCTTTCACCTTCACTGCCGCACCATTCTCATATTCGGTGGTGGTGATTTCCGTGGTCGGCCCTTTCCAGCTGGAGGTGGCCTTCACGCCAAAGATGTTGAAGCTCGGCTCGCCGTTCTCCCTGCGGATCTGACGTTGCCCCCAGCCCGACTCCAGCGCCGCCTGCGCCAGAATCAGATGGTGCGGCACGCCGCTCTCTTCACTGGCAAGACGCGCCGGGAGGGAGAGCTGCGCCAGGAAGTCTTTGCTATCACCGGAGAGCGGCTCGTCACGCGTTTCTGTCGGCTTCGGCATCGCCTTACGCACCATCTGCGTCAGCGCCTGATTTTGATAACTGGTCACCTTTTCCAGATCAAACTTCAGCGGCACATGCGGCGGGGCCTCTTCAGGCGGGAGCCCCTGAGCGGCTGCGGTCTGCTTCACAATCATGTCCGCCAGGCCGAGCCCCTTTCCGGCGGTCATTTGCTGGGCAATCTGCTGATCGTACATGCTGGTGTAAAGCCGCGTGGAATCACTGCTGAACATGCCATCTTTCGGCAGGGTTTCACGCATGCTTTTCAACATCATCTGTACGAACATGCCTTCCACCTGACGGGCAACCGGGCGGATATTCGCCGCCGGATCCTTGCCCGCTTTGGTTTTCAGCTCGTTGAGCGACTGGGCATCCCAGGCGGCACTGGTCAACAGTTTGCTATCGGTCAGCATTTAGATGATTTCCAGTCTGGCGCGCAGGCAGCCTGCACTTTGCATGGATTGCAGAATGGACATCAGATCCATTGGCGTTGCACCCAGCGCATTCAGAGCACGCACCACGCTGTTCAGGTTGGCGCTGGAGCGCACGCTCTGCAACGAACCGCCGCTCTGCCGTAAATCAATCTGCGTTTGCGGGGTCACTACCGTCTGACCGCCGCCAAACGGGGTATCCGGCTGGCTGACGTTGGCCGAGCGGTTAACCGTGACGGAAAGATTGCCCTGCGCCACGGCGCAGCTGTCCAGCGTCACTTCGCGGTTCATCACCACCGAGCCGGTACGGGAGTTGATAATGACTTTCGCATCCTGAACCGGCACGTTCACTTCCATATTCTGGATATCGGCCAGCATCCGCACCTGGTTGCTGCTGCCGGTTGACGTGCGGATCTGCACGGTGCGGGCATCCAGCGCGGTGGCGCTGCCGTAGCCCCGGCTGCGGTTGATGGTGTCAGCGATCTGCTGCGCCATCGTGAAGTCTTCGTTATTCAGTTGCAGGTTAATGGTGTTGCCGGTACCGAACTGGGTCGGCAGCTCACGTTCGATGATCGCGCCGTTGGTAATACGTCCCCCGTTCAGCTGGTTCACCTGCACGCTGCTGCCGCCCGCCGACGCGCCTGCCCCGCCAACCAGAATGTTGCCCTGCGCCAGGGCATACACCTGGCTGTCGACGCCTTTCAGCGGCGTCATCAGCAGCGTACCGCCGCGCAGACTTTTGGCGTTACCCATCGACGAGACAACCACGTCGATGGTCTGCCCCTGACGCGCAAAGGCCGGATAAGACGCGGTCACCATCACGGCCGCCACGTTTTTCAGCTGCATGTTGGTTCCGGCCGGTACGGTAATACCGAGCTGCGAGAGCATGTTGTTCAGGCTCTGGGTGGTGAACGGCGTCTGGGTCGTCTGGTCACCCGTCCCGTCCAGCCCCACCACCAGGCCGTAGCCAATCAGGGAGTTTTCGCGCACGCCCTGCACGCTGGTGAGATCGCGTATACGATCGGCCTGCGCAACGGTAGCGACCAGCGACAGCGCCACGGCGAAGAGAAATTTATACATAGGTCACCTCGCTTACATCGGCGATAAGTTAAGGAAGAAGCGTTGCAGCCAGCCCATATTTTGCGCTTCGTTGATGTAGCCGTTGCCGACGTACTCAATGCGCGCATCCGCCACCTGGGTGGACGGTACGGTGTTGGTGCCGCTGATGGTGCGAGGGTTAACCACACCGGAGAAGCGAATGAATTCCGTACCCTGGTTAATGGCGATCTGTTTTTCGCCCACCACGTGCAGGTTGCCGTTCACCAGAACCTGGTCAACCGTTACCGTCAGCGTTCCGCTGAAGGTGTTGCTGGCGTTAGCGCCACCCTTACCGTTAAAGGTGTTGCCGCCGGAGGCTTCCACATCCGCACGGGCGTTGCCGAACAGCCCTTGCAGATAGCGCGGTACGGTGTCGAAGCCAAAATTGGTTTTGCCGTCGCGGCTGGCGTTCGCCGACGAGCTCTTACTCGCACTGACGTTTTCCTGCAACACAATGGTCAGCGTATCGCCAACGTTACGCGGACGACGGTCTTCAAACAGCGGCTGATAACCGTAGTTAATCGGCTGCGCGGTCTGGAAAATAGAGCCGTTCACCACCGGCGCGGGGCCGGGAACGGGTTGGGCGGTAGTCGCACCCTGTACCAATGGTTTAGACGGGATCCAGGCACACCCGCTGAGGGTGACGGCCAGAACAGTCAGGATCGGATAACGAAACGCCGCGTTTTTTTGCATTGCCTTCATCTTCGAAAACAGGGAGCCGGTGCGACGTTTACCGCACCGGGCTACACCTTAGAGTTGCGTCAGTTTTTGCAGCATCTGGTCGGTCGTCGACACTGCTTTACTGTTAATTTCATAGGCGCGCTGGACCTGGATCATATTCACCAGCTCTTCCGCCACGTTAACGTTCGAGGTTTCCACATACCCCTGATACAACAGCCCCGCCCCGTTCAGGCCCGGGGTACTTTCATTTGGCGTGCCGGAAGACTGCGTTTCGGTGTAGAGATTCTCGCCGATGCTTTCCAGTCCGGTATCGTTCATGAAGGTGGTCAGGTTAAGCTGTCCAACCTGGACCGGCGCGGCCTGACCTTGCTGAGTGACGCTGACGATACCGTCACGACCAATGGTGATACTCAGCGCGTTCGCCGGGATGGTGATCGCAGGCTGAACCTGGAAACCGCCCGCCGTCACCAGCTGACCATTCTGATCCACCTGGAAAGAACCATCGCGGGTATAGGCGGAGGTCCCGTCAGGCAGCTGCACCTGGAAGAAACCCTGACCTTTAATGGCAACGTCTTTACTGTTGTTGGTCTGGGACAGGTTGCCCTGGCTGTGCAGACGCTCGGTGGCGACCGGGCGCACGCCGGTACCAATTTGCAGACCGGACGGCAGCGTGGTTTGCTCAGAAGACTGCGCCCCTGGCTGACGAATCGTTTGATAAAGCAAATCTTCGAAAACCGCACGCTGGCGCTTGAAACCATTGGTGCTGACGTTTGCCAGGTTGTTGGCAATCACATCCATATTGGTTTGCTGTGCGTCCAGACCGGTTTTCGCGATCCATAAAGAACTGATCATAGGAAGTCCTGTTAACTCATAGCCAGAAGTTGGTTAGCCTTGCCTGCGTTTTCATCGACGCTGCTGATGATTTTCATCTGCATTTCGAAGCGGCGGGCGCTGGCGATCATGTCGGTCATGGCTTCTACCGGTTTGACGTTACTGCCTTCCAGCACGCCGGACATCACGCGGATGGTCGGGTCGGCCTGTAACGTGGCGCCACGCATGGCCTGCGCCGCCTGGGTCAGACGGAACATCCCGTCATCACCACGCTGCACTTCGTTGCCTTCCGCTTTCACCAGCTTCAGACGACCGACAGGCGCAACGGTGTTCGCCGGGTCGCCCGGGTTTAACGCCGAGATCGTCCCGTCTGCCGCAATGGTCAGCTCTGACCCTTCCGGCACCGTCAACGGACCGGCTTCGCCCATCACCGGATGCCCCTGAATCGTCAGCTGCCCGGTGGCGCTCACCTGGATATTACCGTTGCGGGTATAGCCTTCCCCGCCGTCCGCCGTTTGCACCGCCAGCCAGCCGTCCTGCTGAAGGGCAACGTCCAGCGGACGCGCGGTGTAATCCATCTGGCCTGGCGTCATGTCGGCGCCCGGCGTGGAGGCGGTGACCAGCGTACGCGTGGGCAATGACAGCCCTTCTACCGGCACCGCACGCAGCGCGTTGAGCTGCGCACGAAAACCTGGCGTGGAGGCGTTTGCCAGGTTGCTGGCGGTAACAGCCTGCTGATTGAGCGTCTGGCTTGCTGCGCCCATCGCTGTATATATTGCGTGATCCATTGCGCTTTCCCGTCAGCTGCTTAACGCAGGTTAACCAGCGTGTTGAGGATCTGATCCTGGGTTTTGATGGTCTGCGCGTTGGACTGGTAGTTACGTTGCGCGACGATCATGTTCACCAGCTCTTTACTCAGATCGACGTTGGAGGCTTCCAGCGCGCCGTTGGTCAGCGTGCCGAAGTTACCGGAACCCGCGGTACCCAGCAGGGCAACACCGGAAGACTGCGTGGCAGACCAGACGTTATCCCCTTCGGATTTCAGGCCTTCGTTGTTAGCGAAGTTTGCCAGCACGATCTGGCCCAGCACCTGGGTCTGTTCGTTCGAATAGTTACCGACAACGGTACCGTCATCGTTGATCTGGTAGCTCACCAGATCGCCCGGCTTATAGCCGTTCTGGCTCGTCGCCACGATGTTGTTTGCACCGGTGTTTTGCTGCATGGAGTTGGCGAAACTCATGGCAAACGTGGCTGGCGTCGCGCCCGGAACGGTACCCGTGGTGATATCAATACTCCCGCCATCCGTCAGTACACCACTCTCATTAAAGATCAGCGTAGTTTCTTCCTTCACCGCGCTGCCCGCTACGCTGCCATCCTGCGAATACACCTTCCAGGAGTTAGCTGGCGTCGCGTTTTTGACATAGAACAGGTTCATGTTGTGCGCATTACCCTGGCTGTCAAACACCGTCACGGTACCTTTCTTGTTGTAAGAGTCAGGGTTGGCCGGGTCGAAGGCGACGGTTGGCGCGGTATCGGTGGAGTTCAAGTTGATCTGCTGAGAGGCCGTGGTGGTGGACTTCGCCGCCATCAGCGTCGTTGGGATGGAGATCGCCTGCGGATTCGCACCGGTTTGCACCGTAGGCGGCGTGCCGGCAACCGGATAACCGGTTAACTGAAGTCCCTGCATGTTCACCAGGTTACGGTTTTCATCCAGCTTGAACTGGCCGTTGCGGCTGTAGAACACGGAACCGTTGGCATCCACCATACGGAAGAAACCGTTCTGGCTGATGGCGACGTCCAGACCGCGACCGGTGTTGGTGGTCGTCCCGTCGGTGAAGTCCTGGGTGATACCCGCAACCTTCACGCCCAGGCCCACTTTAGAGCCTGCAAACATATCTGCAAAAGACGCAGAACCGGATTTAAAACCATAGGTCGCGGAGTTGGCGATGTTGTTGCCAATGACGTCCAGGTTGGTGGCCGCAGCATTCAGGCCGCTGACCGCTTGAGAAAAGGCCATGACTTACTCCTGATAAGTATGAAGGCTTAGATAATCTGCCGAACTTCGTCGAGTGTGGTGGTACCGGAGGTACCCAAATCCAGTTTGTTGCCATCGCTACCTTTGATGACGCCCTGAACCAGGGCAAACTGTAGCGGCTGAGCCACCAGCTGAGTGGTGCCGTTGCTGGCGCTAATCGCAACCTGATACGAGCCGTTAGGCGCTTTAGTGCCGTCGGTCAGGCTGCCATCCCAGGTAAAGGTATGAACGCCCGCTTTAAGCTCGCCAATCTCAATCGTGCGCACCACGTTGCCGCTGGCGTCTTTGATTGTGGCGGTGACTTTGTCGGCCGGCTGCTGCAACTCAACGCCAAACGGCGTCGTGGTGGTGGTGGACGTGCCATCGGTAGTGCTGGTGCCCGCCAGAATCGTGGTCCCCGGGATCATCACCCCATGACCGATCAGGTTGGCGGCCTGCAAGGACTGGCTGTTATCGATTTGACCGGAGACCGAGCCGAGCGTGGTGTTCAGTTTCTCAATGCCGCTGACGGTACTGATCTGCGCAAGCTGCGTGGTCAGTTCGTTGTTCTGCATCGGATTGGTCGGGTCCTGATTTTTCAGCTGCGCCACCAGCAGGGTCAGAAAGCTGCTCTGTAAATCGGAGGCATTGCTCCCGGTGAGAGAGCTGGAACCGGTCGCACTGCTGGTGCTGTTGACGCCGGTATTTGTCGGGTCATTCACGTTTACGGCGATGGACATGCGTGTCTCCTTTACTGGCCGAGAGTGAGTGTTTTGAGCATCATGCTCTTCACGGTATTGAGCACTTCGACGTTTGCCTGGTAGCTGCGCGACGCGGACATAGAGTTCACCATCTCCCCGACCACATCCACGTTCGGCATTTTCACGTAGCCGCTGGCATCCGCGAGCGGGTTGCCTGGCTCGTAAACCAGCTTGTCGGGTGCCTGGCTCTCAACCACGTCCGCCACTTTTACGCCGCCCGTTGCCGCACCCGGTGCAGCATCAACCTGGAAGACAACCTGTTTAGCGCGATACGGTTGCCCGTCAGGGCCGGTCACGCTGTCGGCGTTGGCCAGGTTACTGGCGGCCACGTTCAGTCGTTTGGACTGCGCCGTTAATGCCGAACCGGCGATATCAAAAATATTCAGCAAGGCCATTTACTAATTGCCCCCCTGTAGGACGGTCATCATGCCTTTAATTTGCCCGCCGAGTAGCGTCAGACCTGTCTGGTATTGCAGGCTGTTATCGGCAAACTGTGTGCGCTCCCGGTCCATGTCGACGGTGTTGCCATCAAGCGAGGGCTGATCGGGAATACGGTAAAGCAGGTCGGTCGTTGGCGCGGTCATCGCCTGAGCGGGAATATGACGTGAGGATGTCAGGGCCAGTGAGACACCCGTTCCTTCGGCACGTCCACGCTCCATCACTTTTTTGAGTTCACTGGAAAAATCAATATCGCGCGCCTGGTACCCGGGAGTATCCGCGTTGGCGATATTGGCGGCTAAAATCTCCTGCCGCTGGGCGCGTAAGTTGAGCGCTTCCTGCTGAAAACGTAACGCGGCGTCGAGTTTATCGAGCATGTCTCCTCCGCTGATGAGAAAATTTCAGTTCACAGCTTAAATCTCACCCCGTCTCCCCTATCGACGGAATAAGCGCAAAATGCGTCGCTATTTGTTGCGTTGATGGAAAACCACTGCGGGTAGAATTTGCTAAATTCTGGACATGGTGGAACGTGCGATGCGGACTTTTAAACGTGGCCTGGCGGCGGCCCTACTGCTTTTGAGCCCTCTGGTGCAGGCTGAGGGGTTAGAGGATCAGCTCAATGCATTCTTTGCGCAGAAGCTGGCCGGTTTCAGCGATGACGTACGCGTGACCGTGCTACCGAACTTGAGATTCAAATTAACGCCGACCTCTTCGACAGTGCCCGCGTGATTGCCTCAACCTTAGTCAGTAGCAACCATCGCCTGCTCAATGGCCGCCGTTTCCCGACTTTATTTATCGACGAAGCTGCGCAAGCACTCGAAGCTGCCTGCTGGATAGCTATCCGAAAAGCAGACCGGGTGGTTCTCGCCGGAGATCATTGCCAGCTTCCGCCTACCATAAAATGTATAGAAGCCGCTCGTGGAGGATTGGAATATACATTAATGGAGAAGGTGGTTCGGCAAAAACCATCCTCTGTCTCGTTGCTGAAAGTGCAATATAGAATGAACGAAGCTATCATGCAGTTCCCTTCCGACTGGTTTTATCAGGGAGAACTGGAGGCTGCCCCGGAGGTACGTTATCGGGGAATCCTTGATTTCGACAGCCCCATGAGTTGGATTGACACTTCTGAAATGGAATTTCACGAGGAATTTGTAGGCGAAAGTTTCGGACGCATCAACAAGCAGGAGGCTAATCTGCTCCTGGAGGAGTTGGAAGCCTATATCAACCGGATCGGAAAGGAACGGATTTTAGAGGAAAGGATTGATTTCGGGCTGATTTCACCCTACAAAGCACAAGTGCAATATTTGAGAAGCAAAATTAAAGGAAGCAGCTTCTTGCGCCCTCTCCGAAGCCTCATCACAGTAAATACAGTGGACGGTTTTCAAGGACAGGAACGGGATGTCGTTTTTATCAGTCTCGTCCGTGCCAACGAGGAAGGGCAAATCGGATTTCTGAATGATTTAAGACGAATGAATGTAGCGATCACACGAGCACGCATGAAACTGGTGATTCTGGGAGAAGCCGCCACACTTACCAAACATCCTTTTTACAAAAGACTTATGGCATTCATAAAAAAGGAGGATTAAAATAATCCTCCTTTTATGGAGTCCCCTTTCTCACGAAACCGAACTCCGTTTTTTTAACACAAACAAAACAAACAATATTTTTATTACTACTTCCACCAAGTAGTAGACTGTGTACCTTAAGACCGGAACGCCAGCTTCAGAAGAATAAATATATATTTCATCCTTTCTATTGATAATTTTTAGAAGATCTGATTAAAACTGCCCCTTAGCACTAACTTAGGAAAGACTTTTCAGCAAAATAAAAGGGGAAAGTTAACCTCTCCCCTTTTGTATCAAACTTGTATAATCCTATCAAATCAATTGTTCTCCGGACGAAGTTTGCGTACAGTAACAGCAGTTTGCCACATTTCGCTTTCACGCAACTGGCGGAGTTCTTCATTCAGTTTCTCACGATAATTCGGCTGTGAGTTACTGTCAATAGAAATTTGCGCTTCGTTACCGGTCTTCACACTGTGATACAGTTTTTCAACTACCGGTTTGATAGCGTCGTGGAACGGGCCCATCCAGTCAAGAGCACCGCGTTGAGCAGTAGTAGAACAGTTTGCATACATCCAGTCCATACCGTTCTTTGCAAACAACGGCATTAACGACTGAGTCAGTTCCTCTACTGTTTCATTGAAAGCTTCGGAAGGTGAATGACCGTTTTCACGCAACACCTCATACTGTGCCAACAACAGACCTTGAATAGCACCCATCAACGAACCGCGTTCACCTGTCAGGTCGGAAGTTGCTTCACGTTGGAAAGTTGTTTCAAACAGATACCCTGAACCGATACCGATACCCAAAGCAATTGTTCTATCGTAAGCTTTACCCGTAGCGTCCTGATAGATAGCGTAAGAAGAGTTCAAACCACGACCTTCGAGGAACATGGTACGCAATGAAGTACCCGAACCCTTAGGAGCAACCATGATAACATCAATATCAGCAGGAGGAACCACCCCTGTACGATCATGCCAAGTGATAGCAAAACCATGAGAGAAATAAAGAGCCTTTCCGGCAGTCAGGTAAGGTTTCATTGTCGGCCATACAGACATAACAGCCGCATCAGACAACAGACACATGATGATTGTGCCTTTTTCGCAAGCTTCTTCGATTCCGAACAAAGTTTCACCCGGAACCCATCCGTCAGCTACTGCTTTATCGTATGTCTTTCCCTGACGCTGACCAACGATTACATTAAAACCATTATCACGCAAATTCAATGCTTGTCCGGGACCCTGAACGCCATAACCGATTACAGCGATTGTTTCATTTTTCAATACTTCACGAGCTTTCTCCAATGGAAATTCATCACGGATCACTACATTTTCAATAGTACCGCCAAAATTCAACTGTGCCATTTTTCTTTTTGTTTTTAGTTTTGATGGCTTACGCCATCCGTTATTAATTGATTTTATATTCTATTTTATTCAAATATCACTTTCGACCGGCAAACCACTTCGCTGCCGTTCTTCTTCACCTCTACGTGAAACTCATTTTCATTGGCTTCATCGCAGAAGAAAGTCAGTTCGTCTCCAAAATAACTTTCAGCCACATACGCCATCTCAAAACGACGAATGCGCTTGGTTTTATACAAATCGATCGGAAACAAGTCGAGTATGTGCTCGATGTAACGGATACTATTCACATGACCGTTAATATCAATATCACTGTATTTCGCAGTCAGCGTGGCCAACGGCTGTGTATTAGTCACTTTGATACGCGAAGGCTTCTCTATCGGACAAGGCTCATCGCATACATAGTCTATAATGCTTCCCCCGTGCAATGCCAACAGGTCAGCCGGTTTACGAGTATTCAAACTGATCATCGCCCACACGGAACGAGCGTAACCGATTTTCTTGCCTTCTTTATTCATAATGGCAAAATTACGATCGGTGAACAGGCGATAAACATTTTCCACCCAAGTCTGAACCGAAAAGTCCTCATACTGATAAGGCATTTCATCCAATTCGATTGCCAGGCGGGAAAGTACCCACGTCTAATTGT
>ERZ773242.1544-NODE-1544-length-21713-cov-3.692262_pt1 | contig 21713 bp, 24 predicted proteins | sample MGYA00511077_ERZ773242 | MGnify/ENA primary metagenome ERZ773242 (study PRJEB29015, sample SAMEA2737754) | human gut metagenome | biome: human gut; feature: human-associated habitat; material: faeces | place: China | collected 2012 ... | reverse complement strand
GTACGCAGAAGTCAATGACGAAAACCGCTTGGTCATTCTGAGTCATTACCCGATGCTATTTTATAAAAACCAGCACCACGGAGCGACAATGCTGTACGGGCATGTACATAATACCAGCGAGTGGGAACTCGTTGAGAAGTGGAAGAAAGAGCAGTGGGCAATGGGCATTCCAAGCAGGCTGATCAATGTGGGCTGCATGATGGAGTATATGCGCTATACCCCGCGCACTCTGACGGAACTGCTGGATGCCAATCCTATGCCGGAAATTTTCAGAGTCCGCAAAGACGGAAGCGCAGTTGAAGTATCTAAGTAGATGCGAAGGGATGGATTCTCAGGATGAAAGTGACACCGCTGAAAAAACAGAGCAAGAAAAATCAGCGAAATTTTTATGCAGCGAAGCGCGGTTCGTGGAACGGCGTTTCCCCAATCACCCTCGTTGTGCAGAGCAAGCGGATTTATGACCGGAACCGCGCAAAACAGGAAAGCCGTCAAAGTGCAGATCGCTGACAGAATCGTGCAGACCGCACCAAATTCCATAAAACCCACAATATCTTTTTTGGTTGCACAGTAGCAACCAGCAGTATGAAGCAGCAAGCTCCAAAAACCTTGCCAAAAAAGCTGAAACCATTGAAAACACTAGGAAAACCGTTGATATCTTAATTGGTGCAACTTGCCATAAATCGCCGTATTTCGTGAGAAATGCGGCGATTTCTCTATCGTTTTGTTCGGATTTTGCTGTTTTGCTCATTTGCAATTCATGCTCCCCGTGGAGTCTTTACCCTGATTTGCTGGACATAGCTTCCATATTAAAACGCTTCAGAAGTTCTGATTGGAATGCTGCCGTTTGACAGCTTTACGCGCTATTTGCAATAAAGTATGCAATAGCGCGTTTTTTTGTTTCATGCCGTGTGGTTTCGTCGCTGCGGAAAGGTCGGCAAAACAATATCTGCAAACTTGGCGCGAGGGGCAGTACCATTTAATCTCGGTGCTGCATCCATCTGCCCTATGTTAAGATAATCGCTCATCATGCCGATGGCCTCGCGCTCGATATCTTCGTTTTTGTGAAGATATTTGCGCGTTGTTTCAATCGACGAATGTCCAAGAATTCCCTGCACGATGTTGAGCGGCACTTTGTCTTCCACCAGCCGCGTTGCCAGCGTGTGCCGCAGCGCGTGGGGATTGACCTTGCGGATCTCGCAGCGTTTGGAAACCGCGGCCAGCCGGATCTCAAAACTCTTGGGGTCGAGATGTGTCCCGGCCTTGGACGGGAACAGCAGCCCGTCCGGATTCGGCCATGTGGAATTTGCCAGCGTGAACAGATGCCGGATCAGAAGCTCGCACAGGCCGTCAGAGATCGCAATCTCACGGTTCGACGTGCTTGTCTTCGGTGTATTCTGGACGATGAGGTGCGTTTTCTTCTTCGGATCGTAATTCAGAATCTCAATGTTCGGATTCTCCGGAGAAACGGCCGCTGTTGGAACACGGATCAGATTTTTCGTGACCGAAAGCGTTTGCTTCTCCAAATCCAGATCGGAAATTTTCAGCGCCAGCACCTCGCCGACGCGGAATCCGACGAACAGGGTCGTCAGAATCGCGACGCGCTGCGTTTCCCGCATGACCTCCTCGATGAAGACCTGCATTTCCGACGGACTCAGGACACGCATCTCCGGCGTAATAACCTCCGGCCTTGTCGTGTCAACCGTGGGATTACACGGCAGTTGGTATTTTCTCATGGCGTACGCGAAAAAGTCCTTCAGCAGCATATGCTGGTTCTGAATGGTCTTTGCGGATAACCCGCCTTTGCGTCCATCCAAACGACCGCCGTTTTTCTGCTTTCTTTGATAGTAGTCCTGTATGGTGTCCTGGGTGATCTGGTAGAGCGGCAGGTTTCCAAAGGCTTCCGCGAAGTGGATTCGATATGTATCCAGATAGCTTGCATAGGTGGACGGCTTTCTGGCAGGCGGCGATTTGTAAAGCTCAAGCCATTTAAGGAAGGCTTCTGAGAACAGTATTTCCGCCTCAATGGGGTGACCGAGTTTGGCCCGGAGTTCTTCGAGATGGGCGGATTCCGCTGCCTGTGCTTCCTCCTCCGCCTTGATACGCGCCTGTTCTTCTTCCCATTGTGCGCGGCGCTCTTTGCAGATCGTCTTGGTACGGCCCTTGAACGCTTTGCGGTATGGACTTCCATCCTCTTTTCGGCCGTATGTAACCTGATAGACCCATGATTTATCCTTTTGCTGATAGAAGCTGCCTTCTCCGTTGGAACGACGTGCCATGCTATCAACCTCCAATTTCTTTATAATATTTGGAGATTTGACGTTAATTCATAATCGTATGCGAGGACTTCATCCACTCATAAAAGGGTTCCTTTGGAACGCGAAAAGAATTGCCGATGCGAATGACCGGAAATGACTTGCTGTGGATCAGATTGTATGCCGCGTTGATGCTGATGTTCAGGATCTGCTTGATATCCTGTACAGTCAAGGTTTCATTTTCTCTCTTTTCCATAGTGGAATCCTCCTCATACGAAGTAAAATATGAACTTTTCAAGGTGCAGAAGCTGACTCGTATAGTTATTGTACGACAGCTCTGCGGGCAATGCAATGCTGCCGCACTATCCGCGGCGGCATTATTTTGAAAGATGTTTCTCTTTTCATCTTCCTAACGCCGAAAAATACCGTCGGCGAAAGCGTACAGATTTGCAAGCTCGTCTAATGCCTGCTGGCGTGTTCGCTGAACGGTTCTGGGGGTAAGATCCATACTAGCGGCGATCTCACTCCAGGACTGCTGCTCAAAATAATGCTTTCGGACGACGTCCTGCTGCCGCTTGTCCAGAAGCCCGATGTAATGTAAAAGTCGGTCTCTCTCGTGGCATAACGCAGTGTATCTGCTTATCAGCTCGCCGACGGCTTCTTCGTTCAGCTGTGCGGCGATGTGCTGGTAAGAAAGAGCGATGCCGGGCACGTCTTTTGGGTATAGATCCGTTTGGCTGCCGTCTGCGTCGCGGGTTTGGAACGTCATGGCTTCGATCAGTTCGGTTGGCGAGACTTGCTTGGCGTGCTGGAGCTCATACCGCAGAAGCTCGATTTGCTGCTCCTTCTTCCGGTAGCTTTCCAGTCGTTCCAACACTTCGTTCAAATATTTGTTATCCATATTTATCCCTCCAAAACCAAAGAGACCGGCCGCGCAAAATATGGGTATATATAAAAACAGATGCTGCAGTTGGCGTTGCAGCATCTGTTTTCGTTTTTTCCTATGTTAAGAATACCATAGATATTTGCGACAAATCAAGTGCGTTGGAGTGGAATAGTTGTGAAAAAAGTGCGACAAAAAAGCGACATGAAAGTCGTGTTTATCCACGCTGCGGTAAGCATGGATGGCTGGAAGATCAATAATACTTTATACTGGAAGTGGAGGTTACATTCTCCAGGAAACTACCGCTGCTGTTGTAAACATCCGCACTCAGCTCTGCTTTGTAGTAATAGCCGGACATGACGTAGTAATTTTTTTCAATCATCAGAATGGACGAGCCGCTGGTATCCCAGGAGGTTACATAATCCCAATTGCGTTTATCCGTGCTTTTGTACAGGGTAACAGTCATTTCGGCGTTAACACCACGCCGCAGCGTGATATTGCCTGCGGATGTCGAAAGCCCTTTGCTTGTGATATTTAGAGAAATGGAACAGTTGCTTACATAATCATAACGATACGGAACAATGTCCGAAGAGGCGGCCTGCACCGGAATGACCGACGCGATCAGGATGACCGCCAACAGCAAGGGCAAAAGTCTGGAACGAGTTTTCTTCATGTTAGGTTCTCCTTTGGTTTAATATGAACTGAAACAAAGCACTTTTTCAACTATTCCACATACTACATCCAGTGCGGTATTGCTGCTGGTTAGTGCATACATTTTCTGAGCTTCTATGCCTGTCCAGACGGCTTGATAGGTGTCGTCTTTCTGTACAAACATGACGCTTTGATCATGGATCGTGTTATACCAGACCTCAGCGTCTTCTGTATCAATTGTAACGGCGCCACCGAAATTCTCCAGTGAATAAATCGTAATGATTATTTCGGAATTTGCATTATTGGTGAATAGATACTGCTCAGATTGTGCTCCCTCGTTCTTTGCGACAAGTTCATAATCAGAGGGAATACAATTTTCAATGGTAGGCATCATGCTTTCTTGCTGAGCAGAGGAGGCACTATTATCGATGCGGAATTCCGTACCAAACTCGAAGTTGGTGATCAAAAAGTTCAGCGTTTTTACCCGCACGGTTTCTGAAGCGGCAAAAGCGGTGCCGAACAAAAAGAGCGGAACCAGAATCCATAAAGCAACCCGATTGAGCGCCCGTGTCACTTTTTTTGCGGCGGCTTTCCATTGTGATTTGCGGTAGGCCTTTTTGATGGTGCGCAGACACCGTTTGCTCAACGTCTCAGGAACGGCCGTGTTTGGGTCTGCAAGGAGTTCTTCGTTTTGTAGGAGCAACTTCTTCCCATTTTCTTCTGCGACTCTATCCATAAGCAGGGCAAAAACGGCATCTTCATACCGCTCATACAACCGTTCATTTTCATCCATGGTTTTTACCTCCTTCCCGGAGCTTTTCTGCAAACACGCGCCGCACCCGGGTCAATTTCATGCGGATACTGGAGGGCTTGCATCCAAGCGTTTGCGCGAGCTCCGCGTCGCTCAAATCCATCAGATACTTTCCCATCAGCAGCTGCTGTTCTTCTTCCCGCATTTCCCGGAATATGGCCAGAAGTTCTTCATGGCGTTCTTTTTCCAGATATATCACTTCGGCTCCGGAAATGTGCGCATGGCAGCAGTCTTCAGAAATATCGTCCAAAGGGACGTGACGAGCGGCTTCCGTCTGGTTTCGTTTGATTGCATTGACTGCGGTATTGCGGACAGCCACTGCAATGTAGTTGACTTGTGCATATGGCGGCAGCCGCTGCAGCGTTGCTTCGTTTTTCAAAAGGGCCAGCACGGCAGTCTGGACAATGTCCTCCCGCTGCACAAGATTCGTTGTATACTTTCCTGCAATATAATACATCAGGCGTTCATGTTTTCGATATATATCTTCCATGAAGCCCGGGTTCTCTTTTTCTTTTGTCATGCTCTTTGTTCTCCCGAACGTTCATATTACTAAGACACAGGAAACGCTGATCTGCAACAAGATTTTTTTGCTTTTTTCGGCGCATTGAGTAAGTGTCCCTGTAGCAATTAGTTTTACTATAATATTTGCTGATTTTCAAGGAGATACTATTGCATATCTAATATTTCACACATTTTATTTTTAGAATAAGTATAATGTCAAAAAATGCGAAAGAAGGTGTGCACTTGACAAGGTTTGGTGAAATACTGATGCAGCTTCGTCAAGAGAAGCATCTTTCGCAAGCAGAACTTGGACGTATAATCTATGTATCTGGCGGTACAATATCAAACTATGAGAACGGTGTCCACTATCCGGACGTTGAAAAGCTATTCAAACTGGCAGACTATTTTGAAGTATCCATAGATTATTTACTGGGACGATCCACATCGAAACTCTCGCCAGATATATTTGGGCGAACAGTTTTGGACGACACAACCATCGGTGATATCGTCCAGTCGCTGCAACATCTATCGCCCGACAGAAAACACGCAGTTTGTACAATTGTTGCAGATATGGAGATTGCATCTATGGTTCACATTGCAGGAAAGAAGGAGCGAGCTTGATCCCGTTTTGCATTCTTGTAATAGAAGATAATGACGATCGCGAGTTTATGGCATCTCTGTTTGTCCAATACCAGAGGCTCCTATACAAAGAGATCTACGCTATTTTAAAGAATCCTTGGAATACAGAAGACGTGCTGCAAGCTACATTAGTTAAACTAATCGATAAGATACCAGAGCTTCGGCAAAAGAAAGAGCCGCAACTGATTGGTTATATCAGCGCGACTGCTCGAAATACAGCTTATAACTTCTTGCGGGCGCAAAAGAAAATTGCTCCGTTTTCTTTTGAAGACTATATGCAGCAATCAGAACCGATTGCTGCATATAGACAGATGGAAGACATGCTGATCTCGATAGAAGAAATTGAAGAATTAGCGCAGCGGTGGCCTCAGCTTGATGATCGAAGCAAATATCTGTTGGAGGGAAAATACATACTCTGCAAAAGTGACGAGACCATGGCCGAGGAATTATCCATAAAGCCTGCTAGTGTCCGAATGGCGCTGACACGGGCAAGACAATGTGCATATCGACTTCTCATCGATGATTCAACCCCGGGCTGTTCAAAATGAACAGCTCGGGGTTTGTTGCAATTCAGGCAATTTCGTGTCAATTATTAGTAACAGATGCATTTTCTGAATTTCCGCTGAGCTGTGTTTACATTATAGCTTGACCCGCACCCTTTACTCTCAAAAAGAGTAAAGGGTGGCGCTCATGCTAAGTGAAGCAATCTCATCTGCTCAGCACAACAATCCGGATTCCCTCTTGGCACTGATTGAAAAATTCAAACCACTATTGAAGAAATATGCATATAAACTTCGTTATGAGGATGCATATTATGATTTACAATTGGACTTTATTCAAATTGTTCTCTCAATCAATCTTGACGCACAAAATCAGAAGAGTGAAGGTGCACTTGTCAACTATATTTGTAATTCAGTGAAGCATGCATACTGTAAAAGATTAAAAGCCGTATTGAATCACCCAATTCAAACAATTGAGTTTGAATCATCAATGAATCAGATTTCAAATTTGCTAATGCTCCCTTCCTGCCAAGACTCTTCTGTTTTTTCGTTGGATATTGCAAGCATCCTGTCGGAAAGGGAATATCAAATAATCGTCCTTGCATATAAATATCAACTTTCTTCTGCCGAGATTGCAAGAAAGCTGCACACAACGAGACAGAATGTAAATCAATGCAAAAAACGAGCAGAGCAGAAACTTCGCACGTACTATGAAAAGTGAGATAACAATTACAGCTACAGGCGAAAACCTGTAGCTGTAACTTGGTTATGTATTCTTTTTGCTTTTCAGACCATCTAAGTATTCCTTGAATTTTTTCGGCAACGGTAATCCGAAGTGATTCACATTTTCAAAAATACTGATGATTTCATTTGCACAATAGAACAGGATTGTAATGGAAGAAAATTTATCTCCACTATCCAAAATCCACGTGTCAACAATGTAGCTAAGCGCCACAAGGCACACGATTAGCACTTTTGCGGCAATGCCTTTCGCACCAATTTTGCTTGATATTCTTTTCTCTTTTAGAGCCAAACAGATACCTGTGATGTAGTCAATCACAATTAGAACTAGCAAAACATGAAATGTATCCGGAAGGTCGTTGTAAGCATCTTGAAGGAAGTGATTCATTTTGATTATCTCCTGTTGCATTTTATATTTTAGATTGTTATATAAATTAATTGCAGTTGCCAATCTGAAAGATAAAGAGAAAAAGTAGCGGAGAATTGTAAACAGCGCGTATAGCAAGAAAAGCACCAAAAAAACAAGCGTAGGAGGAACGAATATGCACAGACAGATTTTTGCAAGTGTTTTCGTATGGATACTTGTGATATTGATATCGGGTTGTTCCCAGGAGCCCCCAACAAATCAGGGAAAGGGAGAGACCGCACCTCCCGATACGATAAACGCAGCTGCAGCTGATACAACTGCAGCACCAGATCCCAATCCACTCCCGGATGCGTCAACGTCGGCATTGCAAAGCAGCGAACGATATGACGCTGCACAGCCCTTGCAGGCCTGGGAGCTGACAAATGCCTGCGGTGCGCAGGTCGGCATGACGCAGGCGGAGGTCGAAGACCTTGTCGGGAAGCTCACGCCGGGCGATGCCAGAAATCGCTTTTACGATGAACAGAGTCTTTCATATCGCTTCTGGGATCGCAGCGGCGGCGAACCGACACTGATGGAGATGGAATGGAACGCTGCGGTGGAAAACGATGAGATCATCTTTGAGACCGCGCAGGATGCGCCCTCGTTCCGGGGCATCTGCCTTGGAGATACGATTGACACCGTACTGGAAAAATTCCCGTGTGCCGACCGGGAACTGAAAAAACAGCAGTCGCAGGCTCTGTATGGGCAGGAGGGCGATGCGGATTACGCGAGTCTTCACCTGATTGCGGACAGCTATTACTCCCTGTCGTTTTATGTGGATGGTCAGTGGCGCGCATCCATCGACTTTTCCCGTGTGCAGCAGCGCGTGTTCCGCATCGTGATCTATGGCGATGGATATTGGCAGCCGGGTGAATAACGATGGGCACATCTGAATCAGCCAGGCAGACATGGAGAGAACATCATGAAACAGATCTACAGGATCGCCTTTTTTATATTGGTACTGCTGCTGGCAGTTGGCTGCCGGAAGCAGCCGAAGATCAGCAGACAGTCAGAACCGGTTCAGTCTGCGGCGGAATCGCAGCAGGAGGTCCAAACAGAGCTGCCAGCACCGGCCGCGCGAACATGGCAGGACATTCAGGCACTGCTTCCTGATGTTTCAGCCATGTCCGACTTTCCGACTGCGGAAGAAGCATGGCGCCCGGAGCCGATCGTCGTGCATTGCGAAGGCGCAGAATACTGGATCGATCAGTCTGAAAGCTGGGAGTCGTCAAAAATCTGTATGCGAAAAGATGGGCAGACAACGTGCATTTACGCCGCGCAGGACGGAAGTCTGTCCCAGCTTGCAGTGTTCGATGGTATGCTGTACTTTGCACAGACCGGCGGCATTTATCGGATGCCAACGGAAAGCGGCGCGGCGGAACTCTGGATTCCGGACGGCGGACGATTCGTGTTGACCGGCGGCGTGATCTATACATGGCTTCCAGAGCAGAAATTCTGTGCGATAGCTGTACAGAACCCCAAACAGGCCGTGCCCGTCTGGGTGCAGACGCAGTCGCTTCAATGTAAACAATCTGTCCCGGTAACAGGCGGTATCGTACTCTGGCTGACAGAGAACAGCGCGGATGCTGCGTGTGGCCAGCTTTGGGTCGTGCTGCTGCGAAACTACGGGCAGTGGGAACTTCTGCATGAGGAAGCAGCCCTGATGCCGCAGATCATCTTTTCCGATGATTCCAACGTATGGTTCATGCGTGAGACAAGCAACGGCCAATTCCTTTACAAAATCAACTGCGAAAGCGGAGAATTTACCTGCGTTGGAAAGTTGCCGGAAGCACCGGACGGATGTTACAGCCCCGGCACGCCTACATTGGGCTTTCAACGTGTCTTGATTCGCTATCAGGGGATGGAGTCAACCATGGAGTTTTATGCGCTGGATGACAAGCTGAACCTAGGCGAGCATTTGCTGTCGTATGGCGCAGACGATTCATACGCCATTTATTTTCTGCACCTGTTTGAGATACAGGAAGCACAGCAAGGCTTTTATTTTCGCGGAAAATCGGAAGAAACCGGGTTGTATCTTGTCTCCAGAATTGAATACATAGAACGTGGACTTTCACAGGAAGCTGTTTTGGAAACACAGGGGCAAGTGCATGTGGACGGATTCTTTCGGGGGAAATGTTAAAAAACACGGACACTAAATTTTGAAATATCTGTAAGTGATTCCGATAACTTTAGTCGAAGATCGCAAAAACCGGCCTTTGACTGTAATAAGCCGGCATATTTTCTCAACAAGGGTGTAAACTTTTCTACCAGTTTAACTGCGGCGTTTCCGTTTCCATTTGCCGCTAAAATCACCATTTCGCGCAGAGCCATTACAACACCCACTTTTTACTCAGATAAAAGTTAAAAAGTGAGATTGTGGTTGTATGTAAATAGGTCAATCCGCGATTTTTTCATTTGCTACGTGCAACAAATGAACGATGCCAATTTTTTATGTTTTATTGCAGATGTAAATGGGACAAATGAAAAAACATATGAAGTACTGTCCCCATTCGACAGGCGTTGCGACATATAGAAGAGTGTAGTGGGAAAGTGGTCTGTATGTCCAGATACATAAGAAGTTGGTTTGCACAAAATCAAGCAAAATTGTCTAAGGAGGCTACACTGTGAAAAAAGCAGTCAGATGCGCCCGCCAGATTTATTGCGCGGCACTATTTGCCACGCTTCTGTTTTTTCCGTGCGCCTGTATAAAGCAGTCCGTACAGGAAGTTCATGTACAGGCAGACATCACAACAAATAATTCCGCCCAAGGGCAGCAGACCTCAGAAGTCTCCGGTATGCAGCCAGACGATGATGCTTCGAAAAAAACGGATGCGCCGCTATCTTTTGAGTCAGTGGAAATCGTGCCCAGTCAATCAGAACTGCAAAGTGGGGGCGTATTAAACGAGAATTTGCGGTTCTTGGAATCCAAGCAATATGGGCTTGTCGTAGCATCCTATTATGCCACCGTGCCGGGTATCGATGTTTGGGACGCTAGACTTGCTTTGTTTGGTGAAGAAGGTGTCAAAAAGGCAGTTTCCATAGAGGTGCCTGATAATCTGGACTTTAAACCGTTCCGCGCCGATCCGAATCCGTCTGAGACATATCTTCTAATCTGTAAATATGATAGCGATGCACCAACCTACTATTTATATGACGGCACAATACTACACGAAATCTCTGTGCTGAATGACCGAGCCTTCGGTACAGTTGAGCCGTCTCACGTGCGTTGGCACAGCGATGACGAACTGATTTATGACATAGAAAACCTTGAAACGGGGAAATATACAACGTATCTCTATCAAATCCAGACGCAGAAAGAAATCATCCTACTTGCTGACTACGATCCGTTCCCGTTTCGTGCGGCAGATACCGTCAAAAATCGGTTTCTTCTGATTCAAGACACGTATGCACTGCGGGTAGAGCGCGGTGGTGGAGTTTTTCTGCGCTTGTTGCCAAACGGAGATGAGATTAAAATTCCCAATCTTTGCACACCAGATGAAACGTATTTTCACATCACCCAATTAGGCCCGCACAGAGCTCTGTATTATTCTGCAGATGAAAATGGTCGGTATACGACACTTGCGTTTATCGAATGCGGGAGCGGTAGTTGTGTAAAACTGAAACGAATTGCTTCGGACAATATGAATGAACAGGCTATCATGCTGTTGAACGAAAACACCGTCGCCATCCCGGCAGTTGCCGGGACAGCAGGCGGTGGCGAGCAAAACTATTTGTTTGTATATTCCGTCTGTGACATTATTTCTTCATTGCCTGACACGGTTTTGAAATGATTTAATAGACAAATCCAATGTGCAAATGCGGACCACTACTATTACCAGTGTTTCCGCTATAACCCAGCAGATCTCCGCATTTCACATTTTTTTTACCAATTGGGTATTTCTTGACGTTCATGCAGGCATTCTCTGTCGAGCCCTCAATGGATTCTGTATATTTGGACTCTTGAGAATAGTCCATCACGCTTTGGAGATGTCCATACTGGATCTTTTTCGGCTTGCGATGATCATCGGTTTCCCACTGAGCGGCAGGCGTAAGGTTTCCGCAAATTCCAAGGCTGACATATGCGTCTTCACTTGCTGCAGAGGTCATTGAACCAACGCAATACTTTGCTTCGAACACACCATCACACATTGCGTAAACCGGGGTTCCTTTGTTAACGGGATAATCTTTATGGTCAGAGTATGCGTAATTCAAATGCGTATTAATTGGATCTTTGATCGTTGTAGTTGTGGCTACTGGTGTCATCGTCATATCACTAGCCAAATACCACGCTCTTTTTTTGCTGCTGGTACCGCCCACGTTGTACTCAATGAGCGCGTAGTCATTATACTTGTAGCCGGTGTATGTAACAGCTTCTCCAGCATCTACCGACCCGGCCTCTACATAACCCGAATCGCTGGGACCTGTGTAAGTCTTTCCGCCGTCTCTGATATAGCGCGTCCCTCCGGTGCCGCTATTCGAAACCAGCGGTTTCTCACCACTGTAATTCACAGAGGCTTCTTGAACATAACCGCACTTTTTGTTGGACGAACCAGAAACAGCATAGCGGATATAGCACCAACTGCCTTCTACCCAAAAAAAGTCGACAGCTTCGTTAATGGCAACGTTACCTACTTCAGGATAACTGGTAGAGGGTCCATAATATACTTTTTTCGCTGTTCTCATTTTTGCCATAATATTTATTCTCCTTTTGTCTTTTAACTTTGCTTGCAAGCATTTAAGAAAGAGGCATATAGCTGTTAGAATGTAAACGGCTGTTTGCTTTGGATTGATTATTTTGTAAAACTGTAATAAAATTTACACAAGATTCAGTCGGAGAAAAAACATGAGAAACCACCAAAAAGCAATCCTTCTTATGCTGCTGTTCGCATTGGCCTTTGCAGGCTGCTCGTCTGCAAAGCGGCAAAAAGCAGCGGACATATCCATCTCCGGCGCGCAGGAAGAGTTTCCCTCCGTTCCGGAAACCATACCGGAAACGGATGCTCCGCAGGAAGCAGAATTGGGCATTTTTAAACTTTCTCAGCCGGAAGCAGAGGAGCCTAACGGAAATACTTTTGAAACGACATCCGTTCCCGCGCTGCGCGCACCGGAAAATGGCGAGACGATAGAGCTCTTGGAAACGAAAGCCTTTGGTGCGCTCACTGCCCGCTATTATGCCTGTGCGCCGGGAACCATCGAGAGCGGCGCATGGACAGATTTCCTTGAAACGGCCGCGCCGTCGGAATCTGCGGAGATGTCCGTGCCGGAAGGCCTTGGCTTCGAGCCTTTTTCTGCCTGCGCGAACAGCAGCGGAACAAAAATTCTGCTCTGCGATTACGACCCGGAGACCGGTCTTCTGCCGGTTTATGATCTTTACGAAGACGGCAAGCTCACAGAACTGAATCTGAACGGCGGCGCGCCAATTGACCCGGAACGCATCCGCTGGTACAGTGATTGGGAGCTTGCTTACGATGTGGAAACCACGGGCGGTTGTTGGACGACGTACCTCTATGACACGGTGTTTGGAACGCAGACGGCGGTACTGACCGATTATTTGCCCTATCCGTTTGAAGCGGCGGATAACGCGGGAACGGAGCGTTGGATTTTGTGCGGCGACCATCGCGGCCTGCGCCTGACGCTGGGCGGCAGCGTGTCTGTGCGGCTGCTTCCGGATGGGCAGGATACGCCCATCGAGGGGCTGAAGCTTCCGCTTGACCGGCCGTTTTCCTGCGTGTATCTGCCGTCTATGCTGGCGGCTTATTACGAGCAAAATGAAAATGGCGCAATTGCGGTCTTCGGCTTTATCGACTGCCGCGGAGATGGTCATTTTCTGAACCGTGCGCTGCCGGACGGTATGCAAGATACCGCGCCGCAGATTCCGGATTCCTACACGCTCGTCCTGCCTGTGAAGGATCATGCCGGAAACGAAGGACTCTGTGTGTATCAATATTTTGCGCCCTGACAGAAAGGAAATACTATGAAAAAACGAATGTTGCTGCTTGTTCTGGCGCTGCTTTTGACTGCTTTGGCGGCTGGATGCACACAGGAAGCGCATCACAGCGAAATCACCCTGCCGGAGCAGGAAAAAGCGCCGGTCACGGAGGAAGCAACGGTCGAACCGGAAGCGCCAACCTATCTCAATCTGACCGTGCAGGCACTCTATGAGGGGCTTCTGGACGCGGACTGTCCGGAGGCGCAGGCAGAGCAGATTGCCGCGTGGCTGGACGAGCATCCGGGCTATACGAGCAAGGTGGAGGGCGCGACCTGCGAGTATGCCATAGCGGAAAACGGGCTTGAGCGCGTGCGCTTTCTGATCGCAGACAGCGACCGCTTTTCCCGCTACTTTGACGATGCATCCAAGACGGTCGTCTATCAGCTCTGGCTCGTGGACGGCGCGGTTCGAGAGGGCGCAAGCGGCGTTCTGACACCGCTGGAGCCGGATTATCGCCTGTATGAAGACCATATGCTTGCGGGCTTTTACATAGGGCAGCCGACGTGGGAGATCGATCTTACCACGCTCGACGGGTTTTACGCGGTCAAGCCCGCGCTGCTGACGGGCTTTGCAAGCGAATGCGACTGGTGCGACGAGCACTATACAAACGGCGCTGTAACGCTCTGCTTCATTACGACCGGAATGGAGTATCTGGTGCACATCCATGTGCAATCCGGCGACGCAGATTATTTGGGCGTCCGCGTCGGAGACAGCGTGGACGATCTGATCGAAACAATGGAAAAGCAAAAGGACAAAGCGTATTGGGTCATTTACCGCGAGAGCCACCAAATCGCCGGCTATGGCTTGGGCATCGACTACGCGGAGCAGGACGGCCGCATCACGGAGCTGGAACTGTTCTCATTTGTGTAAAATACCTCGCTTCCGTTGCGTCTGATGGTTTTCATGTGAATGCATAAAAGTCTAAATGAAAAGCCGGCAAGACAAGCAGTAACGCTTGTCCTGCCGGTAACTGTTCTATCCGCTGACGCAGCTACATAAGTTTGTTACGGAAGCTTATATGCGACAACTGCAGTGCCATAGTAAGTGTCATCACGACCGGTATCTGTGACTTTTCCGGCAGATACTCCGGATACATTATTCAAGTAGCCGTTTGCAACACGCATTTGAGACGGTGTAGAACCATCAAGATTGATCGCATAATCACAGCCCAAATCGCACATCAGCTTCGCGCCATTCAGAATAGAAATGCTTTCACATACAACCATGAGGAAGGAGCCGTCGCTTTTATGACCAAGAAAAGTTCGAGCGTTATTATTAGAAAGGGTGCCAGCGAAATTACTCGAGTTATAGTGACAGGTGGGGTCCTCCGGATCGTCTTCGTTATAGATAATGTGATTATCAGAAGACTGGACAGAACCTTCAAACACGTTTTGACTATCAAAAACCAATGCTGCGCTGCCGGCGATAATGGATTCGCAGTACGGAAGAGCAAGGCTTAATTTGTAATTCGTTTCAAACCATCGAATCACAACACTGCCATCATTTTTAATGCAGAAACAGGGATAGCCTCGGAAACCGCAATTGACAGTGTTGGTATTGCACGATTCACCATCCTGATATAGCTCGTTATTAACATAGTAAATACCATAGAAAGAGGTGCCAGATGCTTTCCTGCTTGCCATTACGTTGCCGTTTGTCTTGGCCATCACATTTGCAGTGCTACCAATTACTGCTGTGGGAGGGTTCATTTCGCTGAGATGCTTCTTCGAGTCCGTTAAGCATACAGCGGGGGCGATACTTTCTGAGTTCGGATTGGTCTTGAAAACGTGGATAGGTTCAAAGGTTGTTCTTCCAATGGTGTAGTAAATCTTGTTGTAGTGGTTGATAGGATTTTTGCTGAGTGTTCCGTAAGACATATTTTTTACCTCCTTAAAGTTGATCTGCAGATCTATTATCAAAAGAGGCAAGCAGATATAAAATGTAAACAGGCACGTTAAGTTATTTCTAAAAATATTCGATTGAAGTGAAAATGATAGATAGTAAGCAGCCCCAGCTCGGAATATTCCGAGCCGGAGCTGCCGTTTGTCCATCAAAAATCCATGTCAAGCCGCTTTCCGAAATCGCAGGCCGGTTGCCCTTACGGACAGCTCCTGCGACAGAAGACGCAGCGTTTCAAATTCATCGTCGAGGCCGTCAAGCTCCCGGCGAAGAATTTCTTCATAGTGCTGTTTCTTCTGTTCCAGCGTGGCAATCTTGTTGACCCACCGTTCCATGACGCTGGGGCTGCGGCTGCCGCTCTGGATGAGGTAGTCGGCCTTCTCCTGATACAGCGCGATCTCTTTTTTGACCGCGGAATAAAATTCCTCTGTCATTTTATCGCGCTGCTTGGCATCGTCAATGATGTAAAAGCTGTTGACGCTCAGGGAATTGTCGTTCTGGTTCATATCGCTGAGCTGCTCAATGAACGTCTCAAACGTATCCACTTTGTCCATGTGCTGACGCGGGATAAAATACAGATGCCCGGTCGAGCTGACCTTGGTGGCCTCCAGCATCCGCAGATAGCTCAGGCAGATCGTTTCGATCTGTCTGCGGTTCGCACAGACCTGATAAAGCTCGAACAGTTCCTCCGCGCGGCGGCAATAGTTCAGGGGATCAATATCGGTATCAAAACCGATGTTGTCATACCCAAACCGATTGTCGCGTCGGTCGTAAAAGATGTTTGCCAGCTTTTCATACTGGTTCGTCCGCTGGTTGAGTGTTTCCTTGACCAGCTCACGGGAATAGACGTCCTCGGTGTGCGCGTTGTCGCGGCAGTAGACCGCGTAGATATGATGCGCACCGGGATTCTTTACCGTGATCCGGTCTTTGATATCGCCCGTCGCGGAGCGGAACGCATCCGACACGGAAATTCGCTTGCTGCCGGAGTACGGGATGTTCAGATCCTCGCAGAGCTGCGCCAACGTCTCCTTCTCCACCAGAATATTGGCAAGCGAGAAATAGAGGAATTTGCCCAGCACGGAGGTCTTGTCGCCGTTGGCTGCGCCAAGGATGTCCTGAAAATTCGTAATATTTGTCATGTGCATTTCCTTTCTAAGCCGTCTTTCGCTTCGTCCAGTCCAGCAGGTAATCGTCCACGCCCTTGAATCGCGGGTTCCAGGTACATTGATAGTACCGGATACCCGGGATCGCCTGCACCTCGCGGCGCAGGGTGCCGATCGCCTGCCGAACCTGCGGATTTGTAAACTGATCCATGTCCATCGCCTCCATGACCTCCGTGACGCCGAGCGACAAGAGCGTTTCCCGCAGCCCCTTGTGGGCATTTACGCCGCCGAGACACACAAAGAGCGCATCGTTTGCAAAGTAGCTTGCAATATCGCCCTTGAGCGGCCCCTCGGTGAGATAGGCGCGCTTCTGCGTGGTGTCGCCGGTGACGTGGATCCACGAATAGCTGCGTGCACCGTTTTCCATGCGGCTCGGCCGGCTGGACAGCCAGCGGTATTTTCGCGCCGCATCGTCGTCCAGCCGGATCTTCATACCCTGAATGAGACCATCCTTGTTCCGCACCGGAATGAGAAATCCATTCGCGCCTGCAAGCGTCCATGTCCCGTCTTTTGTGTAAAAGCCGGGCAGCCCGTGCAGTTCATGATCGCACCGGAGAAGCGACGCCAACAAGCGCCGTTCGGCTTCTGTTTCCGGCATGGACTTATAGCCGTTGCGGGCAATGATCTCATCCGGGAGTCCTCGCTCATGGAGGTTTTCTCTGTGCCGGTCGGAGAGCGTCAGAAGTGACAGCATTTCCGAATAGGCCGCATGGCGCTGTTCGAGCGCATACGGTTCCCGGCTCGTTGTGTTTGGGGAGCTGGGCTGTAAGGGCAGCTTATACACGTTGCTCTTTGCAGCCAGCTCCAGATAGGCTTCTTTGTTGGATAGACCGTTCAGCCGCGCATACAGCGTTACGCTGTTGCCGCTTGCGCCGCAGAGATTGCAGCGGTATTGATCGGTTCTCGTGTTCAGACTCAGATGATGTTTGCCGCTTCCGTGGTCGCCGCAGAAGGGGCAGCTTGCCTCGACCTCCTCGCTGTGAAGCGTTCGGTCGTTGAGGACAAGCCCGCACCGTCTGGCGGCTTCCATGATCGGCAGCTTCTGATAAGCCAGATGGCGCGCCCCCTTTCTGTGAAGTAAGGTTACGCCGCCTTCGGCATTGCAGTGCTGCCAACCCGCACGGAAAGCTCCGCATTACGGACGCATTTGGCGAGGATCATCTGACTGGTCGGACGGATGTTGCTGAGATCGTCCACGGATTCCATGTTATCGAAGAACACCGGGTAATTACGGCCTGTGAGCCGCTTCACCAGTTCGGACACCTCCGCGCCTGCCCGAACCTTCTCAGAGAGTGAGAGGCGGTCGTAGCGGCGGCCGTTGTAGGTAAACCGGAACACATCCTTTAATTCGCCGGTCGTCTTGACCACATCGTAGAGCGAGATCTTCACACGGTTCAGCGTAAGTTTCGAGAACGTCAGTTCCGCGCGTTTGCTCATGTAGAGGATCACATCTTTCATAATGATTTTCTTTTCCGTGATCTCCTCCTCAATGGCTTTGATGCGCGTATCAAAATCCTCCGGCGCAGCGCTCAGAACCTGCTGCGCGGCGGCAAGCTGCACCCGGCAGTCCTCCAGAAACGCTTTGCACTCCGCAAGACGCTCACTGTCCGCGGGGCTCAGCGTGCCGCATTCGATGCTGGCCGTAAGGTTCTGGATGCGTGCGCGCAGCTGCTCCAGGGTCTGCTGGCGCTGCATATTCTGCTGTGCAGCAGCGGCCTGAAGCTGTTCTCGCTTCTGGTTCAGCGCGTTGATCTCAGACTGGTATCTGACCAGATCATCCGCTTTGAACTGCTCGAACGTATTTTGACTTTTCTGCTCCAGCTCCTGAAGCTCCGCGATCTGACCTTTCATCTGCGTGCCGTCGGCAGCGATTTTCTCCGTTTCCGCCTGTAAAGCCTGACGGAACGCCGGATATTCCTGCTGCGAGAGGACACGGCGGCAGACCGGGCAGCTTGTACCCGGCTGAAACCGCTTCAAAAGCGCGACGTTCTGCTGATAACGCTTTCCAAGCGCCTGCACCTTTGCCGTATCCTCCGCCAGCGGGCCTGTGTATTTTGGCTGGTAGACCTCGGACGACCGAGCGCCCAGCTTCGCATGAAATTCTTGCAGCTTTGCGTCCAGTTCTGCCGTATCCGGCGTTTCCGGTGCTTCGCCGGAAAGCTCCTCGTACTGCTCGCTGGCCTGCACGAGCTGCTCCTGCAAGTCCTCCAAGTTGACATTCTCGAATCGCCGCGCCTCCAGTGATGCGATCTCCCTCTGCAAGTCCTGTATCTGCGCGGTCAGCCTGCTGGAGAGTTCTTTGCTGCTCTGCCGCTGCTTCTGCGCCAGATCCAGCTTGCCGCTCAGATAAACCGCGTTCTGTTCCAGCTCCCGAATTTCTTCCCGGCGATTCTTGAGAAACGTCTCGGGAGACGGTAATTGAAGCCCGGACAACCGCTGCTGCGTCTGCTCATTGAGCAAGGATAACACGTCAGCTTGCTGAACAGGTGGCAGATACCGCTCCAACAGCTTTTTCCCATCTTCACCCAATTCTTCGATAAAGTACAGGGGATTGAAAATGGAGAGAAACACATCCCGTTCACCGAACATCTCGTTGAGATCCGTCTGCCGGATGGCATAGCCCTCGTAGGTGATGCTCATGCGATCCTTCTGCCGGCTGCGGGTCAGCTCGTGCGCTCTGCCGGTATCATCCGTAAAGCGCATCGTGATCTGCAAGTCCGGGTTCGTCTCATTGTGCAGCCGGTCAATGCCGCGTTCCCCGAAAAAGGGAAGTCCTGTGACGGCAAACGCAATGGCGTCCGCAAGACTGGATTTGCCGCGGCCGTTGCCGCCGGTCACAATGGTAGGATTGCCGAACGTGATCTCCATAGGCGCTTCATAGCATTTGAAGCCGGAGACGGTCATGCTGCTGATCTGAAAGCCTTTGATTTTTTCCATTCGCCCTCCTTACGCTGCCTGCTGCACGACCTGATAGCCGTCCAGCGTATAAAATGCGACGTTTCCCTGTTTCCGCATCGTGATCTGCGCGTCATAGAGCTGCGCACCGGGCATGATCATGGGATGACTGCCCTGTGCGTAGACCTTTGCCTGCTTGCCTTCTGCGTTTTGCAGAACGGCGCAGACCAACGGCTGGCCGGACATATCCTGCTGATTGCTCACCGACAGCACAACGTACTGGCAGACCTGCCGCGTCGTAAACGGAAGCGGCTGCTGAGACTGCTGTGTTGGCCGCGATGATTGCTGCGGTGCTTGCTGCTGCGTCTGCGGCGTGGCCGTCGGTGCGGTATTCTGCGCCTGCTGTCCAGCCTGCCCGTCGCGCTTATAGCTGAGCTGTGCCTGTGCTGCGCCCGGAGATGTGGGAAGCTGATGCAGCTTATCCAGCAGTTCCAGATACGCGGCATTCAGCTTGGGCCGCTCGGTATCGCAGATCACATAGGAGTTGCCCTTCTGCTCGATCCTGACCCAGAGCGGCTTTGTCATCTTGTAGAGGACACGTCCAATGCCCCATTGCACGGCGGAGCGTTTCATGGAGTCCGACAAGCCGCCCTTAATGGGTTCAATGTCGGAATCCTCCGCGCCGTCCCACTTTGTAATAAAGCCTTTGCCCTCAAAATAGATGGAAATGCCGCAGATCTGTGCGTCCTTCTTTCCGTTTCCGTGCCACGGCTTGTAGTCGTTGTACCAGTTCTCCGGCCCCACGACCTCATCCAAGCGGTCCTGAATGGCGCGGTTTGTAACATACGGAATGGCAAGGCCGCTGGTCTTGTCTTTCGACGTCACCTGAATCCGCCATTCCAAGTCCTCCGGTGCAAATGGCCGGGCCAGTTCTTCCCGGATGGTTTTTGCGTCTTTTGCCATACGTTACCCTCCAATAAAGTCTTTCAAGGTCTTTCCGTTGGGGATCAGCACGTCGGAATAATAGTACGACGGGTCTTTGTCCTTCAGGTGCTCCAGAAGATCGCGGTATTGCATCCCCAGCTTGTTGTTCAGCGCATTGAAGCTGTGATCTCCATTTGGGATGGACAGCAGGAATGCCGGCAAACTCGCAAGCGCATGCGGCGTTTTGTATTGTGGCAGAGCGTTTCTGCCAATGCAAATAGTCCCCATGGAACCGCCGACGTTTGAAAACGGATAGCGGTACATTACGGTCTCCATCGTCGGTCTTTCGTCCGCGACAACGCCCATCCTGCATCCGCTGATCTTGCCTTCCGTATCGACGTGGAACGCAAAGACCAATCTTGGCAGAGGAAAGTTCGGATATGCCGTCTCATGGTAGCTGATGTCTGCGTATAAGCGCGGGTACCAGAGACAATATTCCTTGTTCCCGTTCGGATGGATTTTGACATGGATACAGTCTGACGGCAGCAGTCCGCTGTTGACATAATTCCATCTGGTACTGTTTTTAATGCAGTCCAGAAGCGCATCTTCCTGTATCTCTTTACACTTCACGATACCATCCGTGTACGTCTCGATGAGAATCTGTCCGTCCTCTGGAATGATCCGGATCCGCAGTTCGTCTTTGTTCATGCCGCCTCCAATTCCGGAACATACCGCTTCGCAAGCGTCTGTTCCTTTTTGAGCAGAATTTCCAGCTTCTGCACCTCATCTGCGTACCATTCGTCGATAGCAAGCAGAGCTTCCAGCAGTCTGTATTCGCTGTTGAAATATTCATCTGTTTCCACAATGAGGCCGCTTGACCACTCTGAGCTGATCTTCTTCTGATAGCCCCAGCCCATACCGCCATCACAGCTGCATTCGAATAATTCAACACTTAACATTCGCTCGGCGTTCATGATATACGGATTTTCCGAGAGCTTCATGCTGTGAAGACTTCCGTATTCCCGAACCAACCGGTAGTATTGCATCATGCTGCGAAAGCTGAAATACCAATGACTCCGCTCATATTCTTCATTGTAGCCGAACGATGCATAGTCGCAGGCTGCGTAGAGCAGTTCATAGTAGATCTCATATAGATCGTACTCCGAATTGGTGATACTTTGTTCCAACAGCCGATCCAGTTTCCCATATTCGTAGAACATACGAGCCGCTCTGACTGTTTGAAGCGAACCGCAAGCAAATTCATAGTCCATATTCACGCCTCCTTCAACAGAATTTTCGCTGTGCAGCGGCTTTCGGGTTGGAATGGTCAAAAGTGCTGCGTAGGTGATTCAGACGGTGTTCCCGGTCCTCTGCTTCAGACAATGCACTGTACAAGCTGTCAATATCTTCTACGGATGTCATTTCGGCCGGAAATCGTTCGTTGGTTTTGCAGGTGGAA
>ERZ773242.1540-NODE-1540-length-21750-cov-3.051026_pt1 | contig 21750 bp, 18 predicted proteins | sample MGYA00511077_ERZ773242 | MGnify/ENA primary metagenome ERZ773242 (study PRJEB29015, sample SAMEA2737754) | human gut metagenome | biome: human gut; feature: human-associated habitat; material: faeces | place: China | collected 2012 ... | reverse complement strand
CGATCTATACCGACGGGGCCTGCAGCGGCAATCCCGGCCCGGGCGGCTGGGGCGCCGTGTTGAGATACAAACAGCACGAAATCGAGCTTTCGGGCGGAGAATCGGAAACGACAAATAACCGTATGGAGTTGACCGCCGTTATAAAAGCGCTGGAGAAATTAAACGAGCCCTGTCTTGTCACGCTGACGACCGATTCCAAATATGTTTCGGACGGAATATCAAAGGGCTGGGCAAGATCATGGCAGAAGAACGGTTGGAAAAAAGCGGACAAAAAGCCGGCACTTAACAGCGACCTTTGGCAAAGTCTCCTTGAGCTTTGCGACAGGCATGAAGTGAAAATCGTTTGGGTCAAGGGTCACGCGGGCCACCCGGAAAATGAGCGCTGCGACACACTTGCCACGGGATATATAAAAAGAATGAGGGAGCAGCATGACTGAAAAACAGCGAGCGGCGCAATGCGTTGAAATTTTAAAAAAGGTTTACCCTGACGCGCGATGTTCTCTCGACTCAAAATCCGCTTTTGAGCTCCTTGTGGCCACACGCCTTTCGGCTCAGTGCACCGACGCGCGGGTAAATATGGTGACTCCTGCCCTTTTTAAACGCTTCCCCACACCCGAGGAAATGAGCAAAGGAAGCTATGAAGAGGTCGGCGAATACATAAAATCCTGCGGTCTTTATAAAACCAAAGCCAAAAGCCTTGTGGAAATGAGCAAAATGATTTGCGAAAAATTCGGCGGCGAGGTTCCCGCAACCCTTGAGGATCTCATAACCCTTCCCGGTATCGGCCGAAAAACCGCCAACCTCATCATGGGAGACATTTACGGAAAGCCCGCCGTTGTGGCCGACACCCATCTTATAAGAATAAGCAACCGCCTCGGATTTTGCGACACCTCCGACCCCGTAAAGGTGGAAATGAAGCTCAAGGGAATTCTCGACCCCGAGGAATCAAACGACTTTTGCCACCGAATAGTTCATTTCGGAAGAGATACCTGCTCGGCAAGAAATCCGAAATGCAATTGCTGCCCGCTGTCCGAGCTTTGCAGAAATCACGTCAAATAATATGCAGTAAAGGAGACTTGAAAATCAAGCCTCCTTTTTTGTTATTCGACCTCTGCCCAAAGATTATCTATCCATTCGGTATTGACCGTACCGGCAGGGCGCTCGTCGGTGTAATAGTTCAGAAACTGTATTCCGATTTTTTTGACCTTGGTAATGTCAAATCCCTCCGATGCCGTACATCCCGCAAGAGGTATCACAATATGATTCCATTCCCCTGCCGTCAAATCCGCCGTTTTAATACTTTGAACGTTTAAATCACAGAAGCAATCGTTCCACGAGCCCGAATATGTGTTGTCCTCATTAACGAAATCCCGAGACGAAAGTATGATGCGTATATCGGACACCTCGGCCATATCCGCCGCAGCGGGTATAAAATCAAAAGATATATAATCCACATTCGAAAAATCTGTTGTTCCCGGCATTTTGTAATAAAGGCCGACGCCGCCGGTGTTCTGCGCCTTGAGACTTGCGGCGCCCTGAGTTTTTGACGAATAATCGGCGGTTACGCTGTCTCCCGTGTAAGCATTCCAATTTCTCACGGTATCGCAGTTTGAAATCATAAAACTGCGAGACGTGTCGGCATTGTTTATGGGTTCGCCGCTTTCGCTGTAATAGCAGACAAAATTATCCACATTAAACTCCACGCCGTCCCCGTTTGAAATATTAAACCAGGTGAACCTCATGCCGGTGATGTTGCTCCAATCGGCCGAGTCAACCGCCCTTGGAATATCCGAAAGGGCAAAGTCGAAATCATTGTTCCAGCCCTTATAAATGTTGCTTGCAGGAATGTTGAGGTCAAAGCCGTCCTGCCCATCGGTTATAAAATTGATTTGGAAAAAGTCCTGTCCGCGGTCGGAGGAAGCATAATCTATTCCGCTCCAAAGCGAAAATCTCACGCGGTTATAGGGCGTTACATTTGCCGAAATGCCGTCGGTGTAGTACATAAAGGCCATGGAACCCACACCCGCCGTGTTGTCACGGCAATTATCGTTGTTGTTGAGACACATACTTGTGAGTCCTCTCGAATCGTTTTCCGAGAAAATCGTAGTACCGTAGCCCGTCGACCAACCGAGCGTTGAATTGCAATCGGTCAGCCAAAGCTCGCCGTTTTCGACGTGTGGTCCAACTTCAAGATAGCACACAAAATTATCGATGTTAAACTCTACGCTCTCCCCTTGAGAAATGTTGAACCACGTAAAACGCATACGGCTTATATTTGACAGGTCTGCGGTATCAACCGCCCTCGGAATTGCCGAAATATCAAAAACAAAATCATTGTTCCAACCCTGTCTTATACTGCTTGCGGGAATGTTAAGGTTATATCCGTCCTGCTCGGTTCCGTCAACCTTAGTGACCAGGTTCACCTGGAAGAAATCCTGCTGACGGTTTGAGGAGGCATAATCAATACCGCACCACATAGAAAATCTGATTTTGTTATAAGGTGTGAGATCGGCGCTCTGACCCGGTGAATAGTCAAGTATGGCCATAGCTCCGACCCCGGCGCCCATTGAGGTACAGCCGTCGGGATTTCTCATGCACATACTTGTGAGCCCCCGAGAGTCATTTTCCACAAAAAGCTCGGTAGAGCCTACTGCTCCGAATCCGTCGGTGGAATTGCAGTCGGTCAGCCAAAGCTCGCCGTTTTCCATGTATGGACCCACCGTTGTCCCGCTTATTGTCGTTTCAAGCAAACACCACCAGTCGACATGCATACGGCTGTTGCCGCTGCGGTTTAGAGATGATGGCGAAAGCCATGCCACCCCGTCTCCCGTATTTCCGCTGTCTCCGGGAGCCGAATCAAGCACAAGAAATGTATCGTCGCTCGGGTCATACTCGGCAAGCACAATAAAATGACCGTATGCCACATGGGCAATCGCAGCCTTTCCGCTTTGGGAAATATAATTTTTAAGGGTGTCGCTATAAACCGTCGCCCATGTTCCGTCATCGGTCACCTCAAAGCCGTAGGTGTCTCCGAAGGCCGATTCAAGCCTCGGATAAACAACGGTGCGGTCGGTTCCGCCGCTGGGAAAGGTTGAACCGTTATAGCCGTTAATGTTATGCGCCCACGTTGCTATGCTGTCCACGGCCTGAGGAATATCATCAATGCCGCTGATGTAATTTATGGCGTTGACAGCCGAAAGAATTCCGCATCCTGTACCGCCTATCGTTCCTTCACCGTAGGTTTGGTACCTCCAGCGGCCGTCATACTGACTGTATGCTACCGCATCGGCCACCGAGGGAATTGTCATTGCGAAGAAGGTAGACATAAGCAGAGTCAGGCAAAGCATTGCAGATAAAATTTTCCGTGTTCTCATTGTGTATCGACTCCTTTAGCAAATTAAATCCTACGAAGGATTTGGTATATTATACCAATCATTTTGTTAATTGTCAATATTTTACAACGACTTAAATAAAACTTTTCAGAAAAAAACAAAACCGAACCCGTCGAAACAGGTTCGGTTAAACATTTTATACAAAAATCAGCCGAAATATCTCTTAAGCAAACCGGCAAAAGCCTTGCCATGCCGGGCCTCGTCGCGAGCCATTTCATGAACGGTGTCGTGAATCGCATCGAGATTAAGAGCCTTGGCACGCTTTGCAAGGTCGGTCTTTCCCATGGTTGCGCCGTTTTCGGCCTCAACACGCATTTCAAGATTTTTCTTGGTGGAATCGGTCACGACCTCACCGAGAAGTTCGGCAAATTTTGCGGCGTGCTCGGCCTCTTCGTAAGCAGCCTTTTCCCAGTAAAGACCGATTTCTGGATAACCCTCTCTGTGAGCCACACGAGCCATTGCGAGATACATACCGACTTCGGAACATTCGCCGTTGAAGTTGGCGCGAAGATCATCGATTATGTCCTGAGGTACTCCCTGTGCCACGCCGACAACGTGCTCGGCAGCCCAGCTCATCTCATCGCTTTGCTCGACGAATTTCTCGGCGGGAGCCTTGCACTGAGGACATTTCTCGGGAGGAGTGTCTCCCTCGTGAACATAACCGCAAACAGAACATACAAATTTTTTCATAATTAAAACCTCCGAAATTTTAGTTTATTTTTTCAAGACAGGCTGTGCACCTGCCAAATAAAACAATTTGGGTATAATCAACGTCACACTCAAGCCGATTTTGAATTTCAAGAGAAAAGTCTGAAAAATCAGGCTCGAAAACATCAATGATTTTGTGACAGTTTCTGCAGACAAAATGGCAGTGATTACTTGTGTCGCCGTCGAAATGCTCCTTGCCGTCAACTGTAAAGCTGATAATTTTACCGTCGGACGAAAGCCCCTTAAGATTACGATAGACCGTTCCGAGACTTATGTTCGGGAAAATTTTTCGGGTGCTTTCATAAACATCGTCGGCGCAAGGATGATCCTTTCGGGACGCCAAATCCTTTGCAATGGCTTCCCTTTGCCTTGAATATTTTTTCTCAACCGTTATTTTGTTCACCTCTTTAATAACGATAATCATTATCGTTATTGATAATATATCATACTTTTTTCTTTCTGTCAAGAGGTTTTTAAAATTTTTTTGAAAAAAAAGCAGGAAAGAAAAACTCTTTCCTGCAAAAAAGCACAAGCTCTTATCTTAAAATGAATTCCTCGCGCTTGGGACCGTTTGTGACAACGCCGATGTGAACGCCGATTTCCTTCTCGATGGTGAGAACATATTTCTTGCAGTTTTCGGGAAGATCGTCGAAATTCTTGATTCCGCGAATGTCGGTTTTCCAACCGGGAAGGGTTATATAGACCGGTTTTGCAATTTCAAGCTGAGCATTTACGGGGAATTCCTTGGTAACTTCTCCGTTTATCTCATATCCCACGCAAATCTTAAGCTCATCAAGATAGCCGAGAGCGTCAAGCACGGTCAGAGCGACCTTGGTGGCTCCCTGAGCACGGCAGCCGTATCTCGTTGCCACGGCGTCAAACCAGCCCATTCTTCTCGGACGGCCGGTGGTGGCGCCGAATTCGCCGTTGTCTCCACCGCGGCGGCGAAGCTCGTCGGCCTGCTCACCGAACAACTCGCTTACAAAGGGTCCCGCGCCGACGGCACTTGAATATGCCTTTACGACGGTGACGATTTCCTTGATGTTATAGGGAGCAATACCCGCACCGATTGCGCCGTAGCCGGCAACGGTGTGGGAAGAAGTGGTGAAGGGATAGATACCGAAATCCGGATCCTTAAGAGAACCAAGCTGACCCTCAAGAAGAATATTTTTGCCCTCGTCCTGAGCTTTTTGAAGGAATTCAAAGGTGTTGCAGACATAAGGAGCAATCTGATCCTTATAACTCATAAGGGTTTCGAAAATCTCATCCGCATTAAGGGCAGGCTTATGATAAAGATGCTCGAGCAAAAGATTTTTAACTTCAAGCACCGATTCGAGACGGGCACGAAGTCTTTCGGGATAAAACAGCTCGCATACCGGAATACCGATTTTGGCATATTTATCGGAATAGAAAGGCGCAATACCCGATTTGGTGGAGCCGAAGGACTTGCCCTTAAGGCGCTCCTCCTCATACTGGTCGAACAGTACATGATATGGCATGACCATCTGTGCACGCTCGGAAATGAGAATTTTGGGGTCTATTCCCTTTTCCTTAAGCATATTGAGTTCGTTAACAAATGTGGGAACATTGAGAGCCACGCCGTTGCCTATGACATTGACAATGTGGTCATAGCAAACGCCCGACGGAAGCAAATGGAGCACCGTCTTGCCCTTGTCGTTTATTATGGTGTGACCGGCGTTGGCGCCGCCCTGAAAGCGGACAACAATGTCGGATTCGGCGGCATACATATCGGTAATTTTGCCCTTACCTTCATCGCCCCAGTTTGCACCAACTATTGCTCGTACCATTTTTCATCAATCCTTTAATAATATTTATGGAAGCCTTTAAAAAGGCACACTATACATTCAAAACGGCCTCTTCGCCGAGAAGCTCTTTGTTCGGTTCAACAACCTCACGGCGAACCTTTTCCACATATTCGGCGGTTTGCTGAGGGGCTCTTCCCACATATTTTTTGGGGTCGAGCGTACCGGACAGCTTTTGCTCGTCCATTCCGAAGGCAGGGTCGGCGGCAATGCGCTTAATAAGGTCGTTTTCGCGGCCGTAAACCTTGACCTGTTCGCCCGCCTGCATGGAAAGAGTACGGATTTTTTCGTGAAGCTCCTGACGGTCTCCTCCCGCAAGCACCGCATCCATAAGGATGTTTTCGGTGGCCATAAAGGGCAGCTCCTTCATTATATGGCTTTCAATGACCTTATCATAAACCACAAGACCGTCGGCAACATTAAGATAAATATTGAGAATTGCGTCGACCGCAAGAAAGCCCTCGGGAATACTTATGCGCTTGTTGGCCGAATCGTCAAGAGTGCGTTCAAACCACTGTTCCGACGCGGTCATAAGCGGATTCAATGTGTCGGCAAGGACATATCTTGCCAAAGAGGCCATGCGCTCGCTTCTCATGGGATTGCGCTTATACGCCATGGCAGAGGAGCCTATCTGATTTTTTTCGAAAGGCTCTTCGATTTCTTTAAGGTTTTGGAGCAGTCTTATGTCGTTGCTGAATTTATGAGCCGACTGGGCAATTCCCGCAAGCACAAACATCATCTGACTGTCAAGCTTTCGTGAATAGGTCTGACCCGAAACATCAAAAACGCCGGGATAACCCATTTTTTCGGCAATAAGAAGATCAAGCTTTTTGACCTTTTCGTGGTCTCCTCCGAAAAGCTCGAGAAAACTGGCCTGAGTTCCGGTTGTACCCTTCGAGCCGAGCAGCTTTTTCTTTGCAAGCTGTTCATCGATACACTCAAGGTCCATAACAAGATCCTGGATCCAAAGGGTCGCTCTTTTTCCCACCGTCGTCAGCTGGGCAGGCTGAAAATGTGTAAATCCGAGGGTGGGCATATCCTTATATTTTTCGGCAAAATCGCAAAGCGCATTTATGACGTTCACAAGCTTTTTGCGAACGACCTCAAGAGCCTCGTGCATAATTATAACATCGGTATTGTCTCCGACATAGCAGGATGTCGCGCCGAGGTGGATAATGGGCTTTGCGTCGGGGCATTGAACCCCGTAGGCATAAACGTGCGACATAACGTCGTGGCGAACTTCCTTTTCTCTTTTTTCCGCCACCTCATAATTCACATCGTCAATATGAGCCTTCATCTGCTCAATTTGTTTGTCGGTAATGTCAAGGCCGAGCTGCTTTTCGCTTTCGGCCAAAGCAACCCACAGCTTTCTCCAAGTGGTGAATTTCTTATCGGGAGAGAAAATATATTTCATTTCCTTTCCGGCATACCGCGAATTCAGCGGACTTTCGTATATATCTTTACTCATTATCGACACCTACCGACATAAATTTATACCATTCGGGCAAAACGGAACAAATCCGCCGTGCTGAAATATTATACCACACCCACACCTCGAGTGCAATACCAAAAAGGCACAAAAAAGCTCCGACAAAAAACACCGTCGGAGCAAAATCTATTTGTTGAAAAAATATTTGGAGCCAAAGGGCAGCTTGGCGAAAAAAGTCTCGTTTTCACCCACAAATGAAAATTTGTGCTTAAAAAACACAATACAGGAGCTGGCCGCGCATCCGAGAGACACGGCGCCCGCCCTTATCCAAACCACCGACAGCACTCCGAAGCAAAAAAAGGTCAGCATGGAGCGGCTGCGGTTGGGATATATCTGAATTACAAGGGAAAAGAAAATATAAATGACCGCAAGCAAAACGACAGGCTGCCAAAAAGGAAGAAGTCCGAGCAAAGTACCAAATGTAACGGTTATGGCCTTTCCTCCCCTGAAATTTCTGAAAATCGGAAAGGCGTGTCCCAAAACGGGAGCCGCCAAAACAATGGCAAAGGTCAAATTCTTCACATCGAGAAAATTACAGGCAAGAAGAATCGGAAGCGTTCCCTTTAAAAGGTCGAAAAGAAGCGCGGGGATTCCGATTGCGGCACCCGCCCTCGAAATGCAATTAAATGCGCCCGGATTTTTGTCGCTGCTGTCTTTTGTTATGTCAAGTCCTTTTATCCAAAGAGGAAGATAATAGCAATAAAGAACGCTGCCAGATAAATATCCGAAAAGCACAAAAAGCAACCAGAGCATCAAATCACTCCTCAACCTTTTTTTCTATAAATTCGGCAATTTTGTCGGCGGATTTTCCTGCCTCCTGCTTTTTCTGTGCCTTTATCATGGCCTTGCACCGTTCGGGACTTTCAAGCAGCTTTATACCCGAAACAGCCTGAAAAAGCACTCCCCTCGCCGAAACGCTCATACCGTTTTTAACAAAAAGCCTGCGGTTTCTGCTTTCGCAACCGGGAATCGGCTTCATATGAACCATGGGAACGCCCATAACCGTTCCCTCGGTGGAGGTTATTCCTCCCGGCTTTGTGTAAAACAAATCACAGGCCTCCATATACCGCGCCACCTTATCTGTATGTCCGATTACCTTAACGCGTTTATTTCCGAGATATTTATGGGAAAGGCTTGTAAACAGCTTTTTGTTCGAACCGCAAATAACGGCGAAATTCACCTTACCGTCGGTGTTAAGCAGCAGGAATTTAAGGAGTAAGCCTATATGCCCCGCACCCATGCTTCCGCCCATTATAAGCACAAGCTTTTTATCGGCGTCAAGACCGAGCATTTTTCGGCACGTGTCCTTGCCCTCCCTTTTAAGAAAATCGGGAGAAACGGGAATCCCGAAAGGCACAAGCTTTGAAGGCTCAAAGCCCCGCTTTTCAAATTCCTCGGCACAGGCCTTTCCGGGAATCATGGTAAAGTCACAGTCCTCCTCCTCAAAAAAAGGAGTACAGGTGTAGTCGGTCGCCACGGCAACGGTAAGCGGAACCGAAGCCTTGCGGTGCTTAAGCTCGGTCAGGCAAAGAGCGGGAAACGTGTGAGGTGCGACAATTGCGTCAAAGCCGTTGTCATTTATATACTTTTCCAATGGCTCCGCAACCTTGGCGCAGGCAACGTAAACCGGAGATTTTATGCCGAGCACACGGTCGGCATTGCTGACGGCTCTTCCGAGTCCGTAGGTCACGCCGAAAACAAGAGGAGCGTTTTTAACCACTCCTATGTATGTTCCGCATACCGCTTTCGACACCTTTTGTCCCGCGAGAGCGAGAAAATCGGTCAAAATCGCCTCATGCCCCCGTTTTTCAAGAGCCTCGGCAATGGCTGCTCCGGCGGAATTATGTCCTCCGCCCGTATTGCACGAAAGAATCAGCACCTTCATTTTCTCATCTCCTTTTCAAGTTTACAAAGTCTCGATAATCAAAGCTTTTTCTGGAAATATGTCACACCGAGAGACTTGCCGAATTTGACGCCCACGTCGGTCAACGTTCCGATTTTTTCAAATCCGTTCTTTAAATGAAATTTTTCGCTGGGTTCGTTTTCCTCGGTGACAATGGAAATCAGGTTTTTTATGCCCGCTTGCCGCGCCCGTTTTTCAATTTCCGAAAGCAGGGTAACGCCAAGCCCCCTTGAGGTAAATCCGTGCTCAATATATATGGAAAAATCCGCCGTATACCTGTATGCCGAGCGAGGATTAAAAACGTCAAGATAAGCGTATCCGACGACTTTTCCCTCCTCTTTTGCCACGACAAAGGGATATTTATCGGAAATACCCTTTACTCTTTCGCCGAACTGCTCAAGCGTGAGGCGTTCCTCCTCAAAGGTGGCTGTAGAATTTTCTATATAATAATTATAAATTTCAAGACAAGGCTCAATATCCTGTTTTTCAAGGGTAGTTATATTCAATGCAATCACCTTCCGAAAGCCTTAACATTCCCATCGGTATTTTTTCATGTCCACGCACCCGTTCGGCAAAAATTCCACTCCTTCGTCCAAAAGAAGCTCTCTTTGCTCAAAAAATCCGGGGGCAAGCCTGCCGACGCTGTTAACGACACGGTGACAGGGATATTCGCCGAAACGGTCGGAATATTTAAGCACTCTGCCCACAAGACGGGCGTTTTTCTCACGGCCGATAAGACGGGCTATCTGCCCGTATGAAGCAACCTTTCCGCAGGGAATTTCCTCAACGACCGACAGAATTTCGTATATCAGCCTTTCATCGGCAACCGTTTTCACGGCTTATTCCCATTCTATGGTGGCGGGGGGCTTATCGGTAATGTCATAAACCACACGGTTGATTCCGTCGACCTCGTTTGTGATGCGTCTGGAAATTTTCGAAAGAAGCTCATGGGGCAGCCTTGCATATTCGGCCGTCATGAAATCTCCCGTCACAACCGCGCGGACGGCAACGGTATAATCGTATGTTCTTCCGTCTCCCATAACGCCCACCGAGCGGCTGTTTGTCAACACGGCAAAATACTGACTGGCCTCGCTGCCGGAATTTCCTATTTCCTCACGGACAATCGCGTCCGCATCACGGAGAATGTCGAGCTTTTCTCTTGTCAAATCGCCGATAACGCGAATGGCAAGACCGGGACCCGGGAAGGGCTGACGGTCGACAAGAAAATCGGGCAGATTAAGCTTTCTTCCGACCTCTCTTACCTCGTCCTTAAAAAGACCGCGAAGGGGTTCGACAATGCCCTTAAAGCCTATGTCCTCGGGAAGTCCGCCCACATTGTGGTGGCTCTTTATGGTCGCCGCCTTGCTGTTACCCGATTCGATAACATCGGGATAAATGGTTCCCTGAGCAAGAAATGCCGCTCCGCCGATCTTTGCCGCCTCCTCGTTAAAGGTTTCGACAAAAAGACGTCCGATTATTTTTCTCTTCTGTTCAGGCTCCCAAACACCCTTAAGCTCGCCAAGGAATTTTTCAGATGCGTCGACTCTGATAAAATTAAGATCGCGTTTTGTGAATATTTCCTCGATTTCGTCGCCCTCGTTTTTACGCATAAATCCGTGGTCGACAAATATGCAGGTGAGCTGTCCGGGAATTGCCTTTGAAAGCAGCGCGGCGCAAACCGAAGAATCCACTCCGCCCGAAAGACCGAGCACAACCTTTTGGTCGCCGACCTGCTCTCTGACGGCGGCAATTTGGGTTTTGATATAATCGTCCATGGAATAGTCGCCCAAAGCACCGCAAACATTATAGAGGAAATTTCTTATCATTTTCGTTCCGTTCTTGGTGTTAACCACCTCGGGATGAAACTGAAAACCGTAAAGCTTTCTTTCGGCATTTTCCACGGCGGCATTGGGGCAGTCGGCGGTTTTGCCGAGATTGACAAATCCTTCCGGCAGCATGCTCAGATAATCGGTATGACTCATGAGAACGGGCTGTGTTCCCTCAAGACCTTCGAAAACCGGCGATTTTGCCGTCATTTCCATATCGGTGGTGCCGTATTCGCTGACGGTACAGCTTTCCACGGTGCCTCCGCAGAGGTAGGTCATGAAACCGTAGCAAATTCCGAGCACTGGTATTCCGAGTCTGAAAAGCTCATCGGAGCATTTGGGAGAGGCGTCGTCATAAACGCTGGAGGGACCGCCCGTCAGAATGATTCCGATGGGATTCATGCTTTTGATTTCTTCAATGGGGGTATCGCCCGGCTTTATAAAGGAGTATACTCCGCATTCTCTGACTCTGCGGGCAATAAGCTCCTTATACTGACCGCCGAAGTCCAAAACTAATACCAACTGATTTTTCACAAAATTCACCCTTTAAAAAATATAGTATAACGTTTAAAAGTTCTTTATCTTTCCTTAAATTTGTTGCTGCGAACGGGGTGGCGGAGCTTTCTCAGCGCCTTGGCCTCGATCTGACGGATTCGTTCGCGGGTAACGTTAAACTGACTTCCTACCTCCTCAAGGGTGTGGCAGCGGCCGTCGCGAAGTCCGAAACGCAGACGCACGACCTCTTCCTCTCTCGGAGCGAGTGTGTGAAGCACGGCGTCAATATCCTCGTTTGTTATGGATTTTAAAGCTGCGTCGTCGGGTGCGGGAGCGTCCTCATCGCGGATAAAGTCCACAAGACGGCTGTCCTCCTCGGGGCCGATGGGGGTTTCCATGGAAACGGGCTCCTGTGCGACGCGCATTATTTCTCTGACCCTTTCCACCGAAAGGCCCATATATTCGGCAATCTGCTCCTCGCTGGGGTCATATCCGTTTTCATGAAGCAAACGGCTGTGAGCCTTTTTGAGTCGGTTGATGGTTTCCACCATGTGAACGGGTATGCGAATGGTGCGGGCCTGGTCGGCAATGGCTCTTGTTATGGCCTGTCTTATCCACCAGGTGGCATAGGTGGAAAATTTAAATCCCTTGGTATAATCGAATTTCTCCACCGCCTTTATAAGACCTACGTTGCCCTCCTGAATGAGGTCAAGGAAATGCATTCCCCTTCCCACATATCTTTTTGCAATGCTGACGACAAGGCGCAGATTGGCTTCAGTCAGACGTTTTTTCGCCTTTTCGTCTCCTTCGTTTATCTTGATTGCAAGCTCGATTTCCTCCTCTGCAGAAAGCAGCGGAACACGGCCGATTTCCTTAAGATAAAGCTTAACCGGGTCGTCGAGAGCGACATTATCGGTAATTATTTCGTCCTCAATGGTGTCCTCGGGAATTTCCTCGACCTCAAGCTCCTCGGCTGTGGGCTCGAGAAAATCGAGATCGAGAAGAGGAACCTCGGCATCGGGATTTTCCGCCATGGCGCTGTCGTCAAGCTCGTCGATATTTTTCAAGATATCTTCTTCCTCGGGCTCCTCCTGCTCGGGCTGATTTGCGGCCGATTGCCCGTCAAGCAGATCGTCGAAAAGGTCAAGCTCGTCCTCTTTTGAATTCTTTTTCACATCGGCGTCGGTCTTTTTGGACTTGGCGGTCTTTTTAACCGTTTTCTTGTCGGACTGATTCTGCTCGATGTCCTTAATTTCTTCGGTTTCTTTCTTTTTAGTTGCCATCTTCTTTAACTCCCTTAACTTTTTGTTTTTTTATTCTGTCCATTGCGGCAAAAAAATCGTCGTCATTGTCAAAGCCCTCTTTTTTTGCGCTTTGATTTAACTTTTCCTGCCTCATTATATAATAGCAATCGGCACATTCCTCAAGGGTGTTCGCCCTCATGGCTCCCTTGGAGGAAATTTCGGCAATACGGCCGATTTCTTCCGAGGTAAAATCGGAATTAAGCGCCGTAATGTCCACCGAGCGCCCGCTCTTGGCGCGGCTTAGCAGAACCGAAAAGATTTTCCGATTAAATTCCGTCACAAAATCGTCCTCGGTAACCTTTGACGCCACCCGCAAAATATAGTCGGGATTTCTGAGCAAAACCGAAAGCATCCCTTCCTCGGCATTGGCCGCACGGAGGTTCTTAGGCTTGTCCCTGTTTACCGTGTCCTCGGTTTTCGGACGAATGATTTTGCCGGTTTGTTGCTTTATCTTTTTGCGGTATTCCTTTTTACCGAAATTCTCGGCCATTTTGAGAATCGAGTCCTTGGAGACCGAATATTTGTCCGAAAGCCGTCCGGCGTAAACCTCCCGCTCGACGGGAGATGTAACATCCGAAAGAATACGCGCCGCGGTTTCCAAAAATCTGATTTTCCCCGCGTCGTTCGTCACGTCGACCTTTTCAAGCGCACGCTCGATTCGGTATTCCACAACGCTTAGAGCATTGTTCATAAGCTCCTTAAACTTTGCCGTTCCGTCGCTCGGGTAAAGCTTCATAAATTCGTCGGGGTCCTTTCCCTTCGGAATAACGATAATTTTTACGGCGCAGGATGCTTTTGAAAGAATCCCTATTGCCCGCTCTATCGCCTTTTGACCCGCGTCGTCCGAGTCAAAGCAAAGCAATATCTCCTTTGTATACCGCGAAAGGAGCTGCGCCTGTTCCTCGGTGAAGGCCGTTCCGAGAGGAGCTACCGAATTGAAAATTCCCGCCCTTTGCAGCGCAATAACATCCATATACCCCTCGCAAAGCACAAGTCTTTCCTCGCAGGAATTTTTCGCAAAATTCAGCGCATAGACATTGTGGCTTTTTTTATAGACAGGGGTATCGGAGGTATTTATATATTTGGCTCCGTCGCTTTCGGGCAGCTTTCTTCCGCCGAAAGCAATCACATTTCCCCGAACATCTATTATGGGAAACATGATTCTGTTGCGGAATCGGTCGTAAAAGCTGTTGTTTCTTCCGCTTTTCGACACAACGTTTGCCGCCGTCATCTCTTCATATGTAAAGCCCTTGGATTTAAGGAGATCGCGAAGTCCGTTCCACGAATCCGGTGAAAATCCGCTTCATGTCCCTGTCCGAAAGGCCTCGGCTTTTGAAATAATCATATCCCGCCTTGCCCGCCGGCGAAAAGAGGGTCGTATTGAAAAATTTCGCCGTTTCGCGATTTATGGAATAGATTTTGTTTTTAAGCCTGTGGACTCCGTCGTCGGCGCTGTCAATGGGAACGGTCATTCCGGCACGCTGGGCAAGAAATTTCACGGCGTCGACATAGTCGAGATTTTCGATAAGCCGAATGAACCGTATAACGTCCCCGCCCGTTCCGCAGCCGAAACAATAAAATGAGCCGTTTTCGGGATAAAGCGTGAAGGAGGGCGTTTTTTCGTTGTGAAAGGGGCAAAGTCCCTTGGGATTGCGCCCGCCCTTTTTTATGTTTATATATGACGAAACAACATCCTCAATCGGATTTCGCTCCTTAAGCTCAAGGAGAAAATCCTCATTAAACGCCATAAAATCGCCTCATTTCCATGAATAGGGTATAAACAGATCCTCATACACACGAATTGCATATCTGTCGGTCATTCCCGCAATATAATCGCAGACCGCCCGCTCGACGCCCTCTTTTTCAAGTATGAGCTTGCATTCCGAGCTCAGCATATCGGTGTGGTCAAGAAAATAATTATAAAGGGTTTTAACAAGAAAGGCTGCCTTTCCCTCCTGGCTTTTGGCAACGGGATTTCGGTAGACCCGCTCAAACATAAATTCGTGCAGATCGTCAAACTGCTTTGAAACCGAACTGTCGACGCTTATGTCTCCCGTGCCCTCGCTGCCCGAAATAACCGCTCCGACAAGGGTGTTTATCCTTGCGCTGCGGCGGTCTCCGAGAGCGGAGATAATATCCCGAGGAATGTCGCTTTCCTTTAAAACATCCGCGCGAACGGCGTCGTCGATGTCGTGATTTATGTATGCGATTCGGTCGGCAAGACGAACCACTCTCCCCTCGAGGGTCTCGGCCACGCCGTTCGTGTGTTTAAGTATTCCGTCCCGAACCTCAAAGGTCAGATTGAGTCCTCGGCCGTTCTTCTCAAGGCGTTCCACGACGCGGACGCTCTGTTCGCTGTGGCGAAATCCCAGGGGGCAAATTTCGTTAAGCGCCCTTTCCCCCGCATGTCCGAAGGGAGTGTGACCGAGATCATGGCCAATGGCAATCGCCTCGGTCAAATCCTCGTTAAGCCGCAAGGCGCGTGAAATCGTCCGTGCAATCTGCGAAACCTCAAGGGTGTGAGTAAGTCTCGTTCGGTAGTGGTCACGCTCGGGATCGAGAAACACCTGGGTCTTATATTTAAGACGGCGGAAGGCATTACAATGGATAATACGGTCACGGTCCCTTTGAAAACAGGTTCTGACCGGGTCGGGCGGTTCAAAGGAAACACGTCCCTTGGACATCGAGCTTTTTCTCGCATTTTCGCAAAGCAAAATATCCTCGGCCTTTTCCCAACGTTCTCTCAAGTTTTCGGACATACTTTTCACCCTCTCTTTTTCTTTCATTATATTTATTCGCAAAAATTCTTCCAAAACCTTTTTTTTACGCTTTTTTTATTTTCGGGCGGAAAAAGAATGCCGCAATTATACCGAAAATAACCGCCGCCGTTATGCCTGCCGCCGTGGCTGTCAGTCCGCCCGTCAAAATCCCCAAAGCGCCCTGCTCGTCCACCGCTTTTTTCACACCGCCGGCTATGGCATATCCGAACCCGGTTAAGGGCGTGGTCGCTCCGGCACCCGCAAATTTCACAAGAGGTTCATAAACGCCGACTGCCGTGAGAGCAACGCCCGACACAACATATGCCACAAGAATTCTCGCAGGAGTCAGTTTGGTAAAATCAATAAGCAGCTGTCCTATTACGCAAATAATGCCTCCGATAACAAAAGACCATACATACTGCATTTTTCTTCCCCCGTTCGGTCATATTTTTAATATCTTTAACCTTGTTTTCCGTTTTATTCTTTTTTCGGACAAATTGTTTTATTTAAGTCCTCTGCCGCTGCGACATAATATTTTTACCGCCGAAATTATAATTCGGATGTGACAAAAAATATTTTGGGGTGATTTTTTTGGCTAACATCTCTTCGGCAGGTATTTTTTCCGAAAAGCAGGGCAGCACAGTTGCACGCACCGTTATTACACAGCTCGGATGCGGAATTCTTTCCTTCTGTATGTCCTCGACGGCGGTTTTTTCGGAATACTTTCCCTTCGGGGCCGCTTTTGCCTGCGCTCTCCCGGGCGAATATTCCCTCGTATCCCTTTTGGGAGGAATCACCGGAGCGATAACGGCAACGGGAGCTTCCGGGGTGAGATATATTACGACCATTATTTTGTCGGTCGCGCTAAAATGGATTTTCACCGAGCTTTTTAAGCCAAAAAACAAAACGATATTCTGCTCTTTAATTCCGCTGGTGTCCTTTTGTGCAACAGGATTTGCAACGGTATTTTTAAGCGGACAGGCCTTTTTGCAAATATTTGTTCATCTATCTGAAGGAGTTCTGTCGGCGGGAAGTACCTTTTTCCTCATATCGGGGGCCGAGATTGCGCTGAAAAGAGAACACACCGCCGTCACACCCTTTAAAATGACTTCGGCGATAATTGCCCTTTCGATAACCGTAATATCCCTTACGCGGTTTACCGTCTTCGGCATCTCCCCCGTGCGTGCCGCGGCGATTGCTCTCATAATATTCGCTGCCTATTACGGCCACGAGGCGGCAGGCGCCATATTCGGATTGACCTTCGGGCTTTCTCTTTGCCTTGTAAATCAAAGCGAAACATATTCCGCGCTGGGTTTTGCCTTCGGCGGTCTCATGTCGGGAATTTTCGGACGGCTTTCTAAGATTTCCTGCTGTGTTGCCTTTGTGACAGCAAACGGAATTATATTTCTGCGGGACATTACCGACACCGCTTCCCTTACCGTTCTTTACGAGGTTCTTATCGGAAGCGTGCTGTTTTTCGTGACCCCAAAAAGCCTGTATTCGGAATTTCTAAAATTTATTAAGCCCTCCGCCGAAATACAAAACAAAAGCGGCGCCGAAGAATCGGCCGTAATGAGGCTGAAGTTTGCGTCGGAAGCTCTTGAAGAGGTGAGCGAAACCGTAAACACCGTTGCGGACAAGCTTTCGGCAATAACCGCTCCGAGCTTTGAACAGGTCTTTGACAAAACCGAAAGCGGCTGCTGTAAAGGCTGCGGACTTCGGGTGCATTGCTGGGAAGAAAGTCGCGGCAGCACACTTGAAGTTCTCCTTTCGGCGGTAAAAACTCTTAAAACAAAAGGAGCCTTATCGACCGATGATTTGTCCGAAGATTTCCGCACAAAATGCCCGAGGTGCGGCACGCTGCTTAACTGTCTTTCGGAAAACTTTTCGGATTTTCTTTCCCGTTCGGCGGCCGAGCGGCGGCTTTGCGAGGTGCGTTCGGTTATATCCGAACAGTTCGGAGGACTTTCAAAAATGCTGTGCGGTCTTTCGGAGGAATTCAAAAATTCCGACAGTTATCTGCCGAAAACGGCTGCGCTTATAAGCTCGGCGCTGTTAAAGCTCGGCATAAAGGCCGAGGAGGTTTGCTGCAGAAAAGATATATACGACCGAATAACGGTGGAGATCAAGGCAGAGCCCTCAAACGAGCGGCGCATATCCCCTTCGTCGGTTTTAAAGGAAATCGAAAAAATCTGCGAAAGGACATTTGAACGTCCCAACATCACCGAGCTTGAAAGCTCAACCTTTATAACGCTCTGCGAAAAGGCGGAATACACCGTTGATTTGGGAATATGCCAAATCAACTGCAACGACAGCTTATTCAGCGGAGACGCAATAAACACATTTTTTGACGGCAAGGGGCATTTTTATATGCTGATAAGCGACGGAATGGGCTGCGGCGGCCGAGCGGCGGTTGACGGCGCAATGGCGTCAAATTTGATGAGCAAGCTGCTCAAAGCCGGGTTCGGCATAGACTGCTCGCTTAAAATAGTTAACTCGGCCATGCTGTTCAAATCCACCGACGAATCGCTCGCCACCCTCGACATAACGCAGTTCGACCTGTTTTCGGGTCAAGGGCGTTTTTTCAAGGCAGGCGCTCCCGCAACGGTTATAAGGAGACTTGGCAAAGCCGTAAATATCGAAAGCGAAACAATTCCCGCCGGCATTTTAAAAAACGTTGATTTTGCAAAATCGGACTTAAAGCTTTCGTCGGGAGATATTATCATAATGATGACCGACGGTGCAGCAGACAGCGGATACGATTGGATAGGCGTTGAAGCCGAGGTTTGGAAGGACGGTTCGGCACAGGATCTTGCAGAACATCTTGCCGATTATGCCAAACGCCGCTCGGACGGAAAGCACGGCGACGACATAACGGTTATGGTCGGTATAATCGAAAAGACATTGTAAAAAAAGAAGTCCCTCTTTGCAAACCAAAGAGGGACTTTTATAATTATAAGTCGTTTTTCACAAGGTCTTCATAGCTTTCGCCCTTGATTATTACCCTTGACTCGCCGTCCTTTATCATAACGACGGGAGGTCTCGGCACACGGTTATAGTTGGAAGCCATTGAATAGTTGTATGCGCCTGTGCAGAAAACCGCCAAAATATCGCCCGGTTCGGGAGTCTGAATTTTCGCGTCCTCCTGAACAAGGTCGCCGCTTTCGCAGCAGCGTCCTGCAATTGTCGCAATGTAATCCGACGGCTTGTCGATTTTATTCGCCACAGCGATTGAATATTCGGACTGATAAAGAATGTAACGGGGATTGTCGGTCATTCCGCCGTCCACCGAAACATAATTTCTTATGCCGGGAATGGTTTTGACCGCTCCCACGGTGTAAAGAGTCGTTCCCGCAGGGCCGACAATCGAACGGCCGGGTTCGATCATGATAAAAGGAATGTTCAGACCGAGGCGCTTGCAGGTTTCCTTAACGGTAACCGACACCTGCTCCATAAAGGTTTTATAAAGCTTGGCGTCATCGTCGATAAGGTAGCGTATACCGAAACCGCCGCCCAAATTCAGCTCCTTGATTTCATAGGAAAGTTCCTTCTTGACCTTTGCCATAAATCCAAGCATAACCTCGGCCGCCGCCTTGAAGGGGTCAATTTCGAAAATCTGAGAGCCGATGTGACAATGAACGCCCTTAAGGGTGACATTTTTCTGCTCGAGGACTTCCTTTATCGCCTCAAAGGCCTCGCCGGTTTCAAGAGCAAATCCGAATTTGCTGTCGATTTGGCCGGTTCGGATAAAATTGTGGGTGTGAGCGTCGATACCGGGCTTTATTCTTATCATGACTCCGGGATTTTTGTTAAGCTCGGCCGCCATTTTTTCAATGGTGCGAAGCTCGGTCAGATTGTCGACAACGATCCGTCCCACGCCGCTTTCCAAAGCAAGCTTGATTTCTTCCTCGGTTTTATTGTTTCCGTGGAAAACGATTTTTTCGGGAGGAAAATCCACCGAAAGCGCGGTGTAAAGCTCGCCGCCCGAAACCACGTCGATACCGAGGCCCTCGTCTTTGATTATACGGCACATTTCCTTGCAGTTGAAGGCCTTGCTCGCATATACCGCAAGACCTTTGCCGCCGTAATTATCGTCAATTGACTGTTGAAATGTGCGGCAATGCCCTCTTATGGTGCGCTCATCCATAACGTAAAGAGGCGTACCGTACTTATTCGCGAGATCGACGGCGTCGACTCCCCCGATTGTCAGGTGTCCCTTGTCGTTGGAACCGAGACAGCTTGTAACAAACATTTTTAAATCCTCCCTTTATGTCCGCAAAAAGCGGAAAATCAAGCGTCGGCGCCGCAATCGGCGACACATTCGCTTATAACCCTTTTGATCTCATCCGCACCCTGCCCGTTCTTTGAAGAAAACGGAATCATGGTCAGATTTTCATATTCGGAAAACTGTTTTTCGAAATCCGCAAGTCTCGCGGCCGTTTCGGTTTTGTTAAGCTTGTCCGACTTTGTCAGCACAAGCACAAAGGGAAAACCGTAGTCGCAAAGAAAGCTTATCATGTTCATGTCGTCCTGCGAGGCCGGGTGGCGCATATCTATAAGCTGAACCACCAAAGCCACGTTTCTCTCCTCTGAAAAATAGCCCTCGCAAAGCTCGGAAAAACGGGCGGTCTCGGCCTTGGAACGCTTGGCGTATCCGTATCCCGGAAGGTCCACAAGGCGGCCGTCGTCAATTTTATAAAAGTTTATCGTTATCGTCTTTCCGGGAGTGGCCGAAACCCTTGCAAGCGCCTTTCTGTTAAGAATTTTATTAAGCAAAGACGACTTTCCCACATTTGACCTTCCCGAAAAAACAACCTCGGGAAAGGTCGATTCGGGAAGCTGCCTTGCCAGTCCCGCAGACATTTCAAAAACGGCGTTGTTAAAATTCATCATTTTTCCTCCTCACGCAAAATTGGCGGCTCGCTCGTCGCTCTTTTCGTTTCCGGAAAAATGTTTTCTTTTTTCGGTTTCGGTCTTTTTTATATATCCGTCGTCGGCAAAGGCTATGGGCAAAGCCTCTTCAATGCGTTCGACGGCGACAAAGTCAAGACTTTCTCTCACCTTCGGGTCGATTTCGTCAAGATCGGGAAGGTTTTCCTTGGGAATTATAACGGTCTTCATGCCGTATTTATACGCTGCCATGGTCTTTTCCTTAAGACCTCCGATGGGCATGACCCGTCCCGTCAGGGAAATTTCCCCCGTCATGGCGACATTACCCTTAACAGGAGTGTCGGAAAGCGCCGAAAGCAGCGCGATCGTCATGGTTATTCCCGCCGAGGGGCCGTCCTTCGGAACGGCGCCCTGAGGAGCATGAATATGTATATCCGACTCCTTGTAAAACTTTTCGGGAATGTTGAAAATCTCGCTTTTGGAGCGTATAAAGCTGACCGCAGCGGTGGCCGATTCCTTCATAACATTGCCCAGAGAGCCTGTCAGAATTACCTTTCCGCCGCCCTTGAGCACGGCCGCCTCGATTTGAAGCATTTCTCCGCCCACAGATGTCCAAGCAAGACCGTTCACGACGCCGACCTGATTTTTCGCGGCGTAATTTTCCGGCTTATATTTATAGTTTCCGAGAAAATCCTTTATGTTCGACGCTTTTATCGAAACGCTTTGAACTCCGTCACCCACGATTTTTGCCGCCGCTTTTCGGCAGAGAGAAGCAATATTTCTCTCGAGATTTCTGACCCCCGCCTCGCGGGTATAGTTGTCGATAAGGCAATATATCGCGTCATTTGAAATTTTGCAGGTCTTAGATGTCAGACCGTGTCGGGCAAGCTGCTTTTTAAGCAGGTGCTTTTTGGCGATGTTGAATTTTTCCTCTCTCGTATATCCCGCAAGGCTTATTACCTCCATGCGGTCGAGAAGCGGCGCCGGAATGGTATCGGTGGAGTTTGCGGTGACGATAAAGAAAACGTCCGAAAGATCGAAGGGAATTTCAATAAAATGATCGTGAAATTCCACGTTTTGCTCAGGGTCCAGCGCCTCAAGAAGGGCTGCGGAGGGGTCTCCCCTGAAATCGGAACCGAGCTTGTCGATCTCGTCCATAAG
>ERZ773242.1535-NODE-1535-length-21826-cov-3.806118_pt1 | contig 21826 bp, 18 predicted proteins | sample MGYA00511077_ERZ773242 | MGnify/ENA primary metagenome ERZ773242 (study PRJEB29015, sample SAMEA2737754) | human gut metagenome | biome: human gut; feature: human-associated habitat; material: faeces | place: China | collected 2012 ... | reverse complement strand
ATATTCCCACCCCCAGCACGATGGTGGCCTGGAACGTCGCGACAATCAGTGCCGGCACCGCCTTGCCGACAAAAATCTGCCAGGTGGCGAGCGGCGAGACCAGCAGCTGATCCAGCGTACCTTGCTCACGTTCGCGCGCCACGGACAGCGAGGTGACAATCATCACGCCAATGGTGGTGATCATGGCGATCAGCGACGGCACCACAAACCATTTGTAGTCCAGGTTCGGGTTGTACCAGTTGCGCACCACCAGCTCGCTGTTGTTGGGTTTGGGTTTGCCCGCCATCAGCTCCTGCTGGTAATCCTTCACCACCTGTTGCAAATAGTTCGCCGCAATCTGGGCGCTGTTGGAGTTACGTCCGTCGAGGATCAGCTGCATCGGCGCGGTCTGGAAGGTGTCCAGGTTGCGGGAGAAGTCCGCCGGGAAGCGCACCAGCAATAATGCTTTCTGCATGTCGATGGTGGGCTGGATCGCCTGCGGGCTTTCCAGAAGCAGGACATGGGTAAAGGCTTTGGCGCGGGCGAAACGCTGCGTCAGCTCGACGGAATGCTTGCCGTTGTCTTCGTTGTAAATGGCGATGGTGGCGTTGGTGACCTCCAGCGTGGCGGCAAACGGAAACAGTACAACCTGAAGCAGCACCGGCAGCACCAGAATGGCGCGGGTCTGCGGCTCGCGCAGCAAGGATTGCAGCTCTTTGCGGATCAATGTCCATAAACGGTGAAACATCGCGTCGTCCTCCTGTCGGGTGGCGCTTGCGCTTACCCGACCTACAAAATCCGATGGCTAATCTAATCTTCTTTTGGTTTTCATCCACGTCAGCCCGATAAACATCACCGCCGACGCCAGCAAAAACAGGGTATTGATGATCAGCACCACCGGAATATTCCCCGCCAGGAACAGGCTTTGCAGGGTACTGACAAAGTAGCGCGCCGGAATGATGTAGGTCACGGCGCGGATCACCGCTGGCATACTGTCTATCTGGAAGATAAAGCCGGAGAGCATAATCGACGGCAGGAAGGCGGCATTAAGCGCCACCTGCGCGGCGTTAAACTGGTTGCGGGTGATGGTGGAAATTAACAGACCCATCCCCAGCGTGCTGAGCAAAAACAGGCTGGTAATAAAGAACAGCAGCACCAGCGAGCCGCGGTACGGCACGCCAAGAATAAATACCGAGACCAGCATACAGAGCAGCATCGCCAGCATGCCGAGGAAGTAGTAGGGGATCAGCTTGCAGAGCAAAAGCTCGACGCGCGTCACTTCGGTGGAGAGCAGCGCCTCCATGGTGCCGCGCTCCCATTCGCGGGCGATCACCAGCGAGGTGAGGATCGCGCCAATCACCGTCATGATAATCGTCACCGCCCCCGGAATAATAAAGTGCTGGCTGATGGCGGCAGGGTTAAACCAGTAGCGCGTCTGCACGTCAATCAGCGGTTCAAACTTTTCCCCCCGGTCTTCGGCGCGCTGCATCTGCCAGAGCTGCCAGATACCCTCCGCGTAGCCCTGCACGAAGTTGGCGGTGTTTGGCTCGCTGCCGTCGGTGATCACCTGAATCGGGGCATCGGCGCCCGGGCGTGCCATGTTGGCGGCGAAATCGACCGGGATGACGATCAGACCGCGAATTTTTCCGGCCTGCATTTTCTGGATCAGTTCCTGCCGGTTGTCGCTGATGGTGGCATCGATGTAGGGCGAGCCGGTCATGGCGTGGGTAAAGTCCAGCGCCTCTTCGCTCTGTTGCTCCAGCAGGATCCCGACCCGCAACTTGCTGGAGTCGAGGTTAATCCCGTAGCCGAAAATAAACAGCAGCAGCAGGGGGATCACCACCGCAATCAGCCAGCTGCTGGGGTCACGCACAATCTGCCGCGTCTCTTTGACGCACAGGGCGCGCACCCGGCGCCAGGAAAGGGCGTTACTGCGCATGAGTATTCTCCTTATCCCAGTCGTGGATGAGGGTAATAAACGCCTGCTCCATGGTCGGGTCTGGCTGCGCGTCGTCGGCGGCCTGCGCTTTCAGGTCATCCGGCGTGCCGTGGGCAATCAGCTTGCCACGATAGACCAGCCCGATACGGTCGCAATACTCCGCCTCGTCCATAAAGTGGGTGGTGACCATCACGGTCACGCCTTTTTCCACCATGCTATTGATATGCAGCCAGAACTCGCGGCGGGTAATGGGGTCAACGCCCGAAGTCGGTTCATCCAGAAACAGAATATCGGGCTCGTGCATCAGTGAGCAGGCCAGCGCCAGCCGCTGTTTGAAGCCAAGCGGCAGCGCGTCGGTCGCGTGTGAGGCGATATCGGTCAGGCCGAAGGCGTCGCACATGCGGCCGATCTTCTCATTCTGCGCCCGTCCCCGCAGGCCGTAGACGCCGGAGAAAAATCGCAGATTTTGCTCCACCGTCAGGTTGCCGTAGAGCGAAAACTTCTGCGCCATATAGCCCAGGTGCTGGCGCGCCTTGCCGGAGCTGACTTTGAGATCCATGTTCAGCACCAGCGCTTTGCCGGACGTCGGTACCAGCAGGCCGCACATCATTTTAAAGGTGGTGGATTTTCCCGCGCCGTTCGGCCCGAGCAGGCCGAAGATCTCACCGCGCTTCACGGCAAAATTGACGTTATCGGTGGCGGCGAAATCACCGAATTTTTTGGTGAGCGATTTCGCTTCAATGACCGTTTCGCCCGGCGTGCCTTCCACCGTGTGCAGGATGGCACCAAGCGGTGATTCTGAGGTTCCCGCCCCGCCCAGCAGATCGATAAACGCATCTTCAAAGCGCGGCGCGGTCTCTGTCATGTCGATCTCAGGCATCCCCTGCGCACGGCGGATATCGTCGGCGGTAGTCTCTTCTTTGAGGATCACGCGCACCGAACGGCCCTGAATCATCCCGTCGCTCACCTGCGGCAGCTTGAGCACCCGTTGCAGCAGCGTGCGGTTGGATTCCTGCGGGCTGTGCAGCAGAAAACTGCGCCCGGCCATGGTTTGCGTCAGCTCGGTAGGTTCGCCCTGATAGAGCAGTTCGCCTTCATTCATCAGCAGCACGTCGCGGCACTGTTCTGCTTCGTCGAGGTAGGAGGTGCTCCAGAGGATCAGCATCCCGTCACCCGCCAGCTCGTGCACCATCTGCCACAGCTCGCGGCGGGAAATCGGGTCCACGCCCACGCCGGGTTCATCCAGCAAGAGCACCTTCGGTTCGCCCACCAGCGTGCAGGCCAGCCCCAGCTTCTGCTTCATCCCGCCGGAAAGTTTGCCCGCCAGCCGGTCGGTGAACGGGCCGAGGGAAGTAAACGCCAGCAGACGCTCAAAGGTTTTCTGCCGGGTTTCGCCGGTAACGCTGCGCAGATCGGCATACAGGTTCAGGTTTTCCATTACCGTCAGATCTTCGTACAGACCAAACTTCTGCGGCATATAGCCGAGTATGCCGTGGAGCGCCGCGTCGTCTTTGATCGGATCGAGGCCAAGCACGCTGGCACTGCCTTCATCCGGCTTCAGCAATCCCGCCAGCATCCGCATCAGCGTGGTTTTGCCCGCGCCGTCCGGCCCCACCAGCCCGGTCACATAGCCTTTCTGGATCGTACAGTTCAGCGGCGCGACCGCCGGTTTAGCCATTCCCGGGAAGCGTTTGACCAGATTATTGAGCTGGATAACCGCATCATTCATGTCGTTCCCCGTCGTTTAAGGTCACGGTAACAGGCATGCCCTGACGCAGCGCGTCGTCCGCATCGGTGACGATGATGCGCAGGCGATACACCAGGTCGGTACGCAGGTCCGGGGTTTCAACGGTTTTTGGCGTGAACTCGGCGGTAGGAGAGACGAAGCCCACTTTGCCGTGATACGGCTTGTCCGGGCGACCGTCGGTATAGAGCAGCAGTTCGCGGCCCGGCTGCATCTGGCCAAGATTTGGCTCATCAATGTAAGCGCGCACCCACACCGGACGGGTTAAGGAGAGCGTTAACACGGTGCTGCCCGCGCTGAGCATGCTGCCCGGCTCCACGGCGCGGGTCATCAGCGTGCCGTCAGACGGGGCGACTAACGTGGTGTCGTGCAGATCCAGCTCCGCCTGGGCTAACTGCGCCTGCGCCTGCTCAAGGCTGGCCTTCGCCTGGGCAATGTCCTGCGCACGGTTACCGGTGCGGTACTGGCTTAACTTATCCTGGGCAGATTTCAGCGTTGCCTGCGCCTGGTCGCGGGATGAGCGCGCGTTTTCCAGGTCGTTGGCGGAAATAGTGCGGCTTTTCCATAAGCCTTGCTGACGGTTATAGAAATTCTGCGCATAGTCATAGGCGGCTTTTGCCTGCTTAACGGCAGCGGCCGCCTGGGAGATCTCTTCGTCACGGTAGCCCGCCAGCATCAGGTCGTATTGCGCCTGTGCAACGGAAACGCCTGCTTTTGCCTGCATCAGCGCGTTCTCAAACGGGGCTTTGTCCAGCATCCCCAGCGTCTGCCCGGCTTTGATGGCATCGCCTTCGTCAACGTTCAGCGAGGCCAGCCGCCCGCCGACGCGGAAGCTCATGTTCACGGTGCGGATATCCACGTTGCCGTACAGCGTCAGGCCACGATCCTGCTGGCTCTGATACCACAGCCAGCCACCGATTCCCGCAGCAAGTAACACAACAACCACCAGAATGATGGCGACAGGTTTTTTCATGACTTCTGGCTCCTTTGCGTTAAGCCTTGCAGGATCAGATCAACGTGACAGGTAATGACCTGGCTAATTTGCGCGGCTTTATCCTCATCGAATTGTGTCCAGCCCGTACGTAACAGGATGGTCTCACGCCCCAGACGGAAGGCGAGCACTTCGCCCAGCAGGGCGTGGGTATGCAAAATGGTGTCGGTATCGCTGGCGTCCCGTCCGGTATAGGCGGCGATCAGCCGGGTCAGATGGCCGTGCATCGGGGCGATCACCTGATCGTGCACCAGCTGGTACGCGGCAGTGGGGGAGAGCTGCTCGCGCGAGATAAATTTGCTCAGGTTCAGCGTATCGTCGTGCGTCAGCAGGCGGATCATGTTGTGACAGGCGTTAAGGATCAACTGGCGGATGGCAGCCCGGTCCGGCTCTGGCTGGCTGAACAGCGCGGTGGCTTCTTCCACATGCGGGCGAAAGCTGGTGCCGATAAAATCCGCGATCCACTGGGCACAGGCGAGGTATAAATCCTCTTTTGAGCCAAAATAGTAGGTAATGGCCGCAATATTCTGCCCGGCCTGAGCGGCGATATCCCGCGTGGTGGCATGCAGACCATACTCGCCAAACTGCGCCAGCGCAGCGGCGATAAGCTGACTTTTCGCCTGTTCGCCTTTGATTGTTGTGGGTGTTGTATTCATAGCGGCATTAAAAATTAATCAATCGATTGATTAAGATTATGCCTGATTCCAGTATACGTCGAGTCATCGCCGGGGATATTTTATGCGCCACGTCACAAAAGCTGCTACACTCCGCACCTTCGCGACATTGTGGTTTTTGTCCTTCTATTCGCTATATCTCCCTGAAAACTACACCTGTGATGGTCGGGGCGGTTCGGAGTTTTTATGTCTTTTGATTCCCTTGGTCTGAACCCGGAAATTCTGCGCGCCATCGCAGAGCAGGGCTACGTTGAGCCAACCCCCATCCAGCAGCAGGCCATTCCGGCCGTTTTGCAGGGTCGTGACCTGATGGCAAGCGCGCAGACCGGTACTGGTAAGACCGCGGGCTTTACCCTGCCGCTGCTGGAGCTGCTGGTAAAAAACCAGCCGCACGCCAAAGGCCGTCGTCCGGTGCGTGCGCTGATCCTCACCCCAACCCGCGAACTGGCAGCCCAGATTGGCGAGAACGTGCGTGAATACAGCCGCTATCTCAACATTCGTTCGCTGGTGGTTTTCGGCGGGGTAAGCATTAACCCGCAGATGATGAAGCTGCGCGGCGGCGTGGACGTGCTGGTGGCAACGCCGGGGCGTCTGCTGGATCTGGAACACCAGAACGCGGTGAAGCTCGATAGCGTTGAAATTCTGGTGCTGGACGAAGCCGACCGCATGCTCGACATGGGCTTCATCCACGACATTCGCCGCGTGCTGGCTAAACTGCCTGCGCGTCGTCAGAACCTGCTCTTCTCCGCGACCTTCTCCGACGAGATCAAGGCGCTGGCGGAAAAGCTGCTGCATAACCCGCTGGAAGTGGAAGTCGCGCGCCGCAACACCGCCTCCGAACAGGTGACGCAGCACGTTCACTTTGTGGATAAGAAGCGCAAGCGGGAACTGCTCTCCCAGATGATCGGCCAGGGCAACTGGCAGCAGGTGCTGGTCTTTACCCGCACCAAGCACGGCGCCAACCACCTGGCGGAACAGCTGAATAAAGACGGCATCCGCAGCGCGGCTATTCACGGCAACAAGAGCCAGGGCGCGCGTACCCGTGCGCTGGCTGATTTTAAATCCGGCGACATTCGCGTGCTGGTGGCAACCGACATCGCCGCTCGTGGCCTGGACATTGAAGAGCTGCCGCACGTGGTGAACTACGAGCTGCCAAACGTGCCGGAAGATTACGTACACCGTATCGGCCGTACCGGACGCGCGGCGGCAACCGGGGAAGCGCTCTCTCTGGTTTGCGTGGATGAACACAAGCTGCTGCGCGACATCGAACGCCTGCTGAAGAAAGAGATCCCGCGCATTGAAACCCCGGGTTATGAAGTGGACCCGTCGATCAAAGCCGAGCCAATTCAGAACGGTCGTCAGGGCGGCGGGCGCGGTCAGGGCGGCGGTGGTCGCGGCCAGCAGCCGCGTCGTTCAGAAGGTGGCGCACCGAAATCTTCGGGCAAACCGCCGCGTCGTCATAACGACAGCAAACCGGCCGGTGAAAACCCGTGGCGTAGCGGCGAAGGGAAACCGGCAGGCGAGGGGCAGCGCCGACGCCGCCCGCGTAAACCTGCTAACCCGCAGTAATCTGGAAGCCCGGTCGTAAAGCCGGGCTTTTCTTTTTGCGGCAGCGGAGAGAAAGTGCCACAATAGTGGCTGTTTATACAGTATTTCAGGTTTTCCGATGGCTTTAACCGCTGCGCTCAAGGCGCAAATTGGCGCATGGTATAAGGCGCTACAACAGCAGATCCCCGATTTTATCCCCCGAGCCCCGCAGCGGCAGATGATTGCCGACGTGGCAAAAACGCTCGCCGGGGACGACGGGCGACATCTGGCGATTGAAGCCCCGACCGGCGTCGGGAAAACCCTGTCGTATCTCATTCCCGGCATTGCCATCGCGCGGGAAGAAGACAAAACGCTGGTGGTCAGCACCGCCAACGTGGCCTTGCAGGATCAGATCTTCAGCAAAGATTTACCGCTGCTGCGCAAAATTATCCCCGATTTACGCTTCACCGCCGCCTTTGGTCGCGGGCGCTACGTCTGCCCGCGCAATCTGGCGGCGCTGGCCAGCAGTGAACCCTCCCAGCAGGATCTGCTCGCGTTTCTTGATGACGAGCTGACGCCAAATAACAAGGCGGAGCAGGAGCAGTGCGCAAAGCTGAAGGCCGATCTCGACGGCTACAGGTGGGACGGCCTGCGGGATCACACCAGCCAGGCAATCGGCGACGACCTGTGGCGCAGGCTCAGCACCGATAAAGCGAGCTGCCTGAACCGCAACTGTCACTACTACCGCGAGTGCCCGTTCTTTGTCGCCCGGCGTGAGATTCAGGAAGCGGAGGTGGTTGTCGCCAACCACGCGCTGGTGATGGCCGCCCTGGAGAGTGAAGCGGTCCTGCCGGAGCCCAAAAACCTGCTGCTGGTGCTTGATGAAGGTCATCATCTGCCCGACGTGGCACGGGATGCGCTGGAGATGAGCGCGGAAATTACCGCCCCGTGGTTTCGCCTGCAACTGGATCTGTTCTGCAAGCTGGTGGCAACCTGCATGGAGCAGTTCCGCCCGAAAACCACGCCGCCGCTGGCGGTCCCGGAGCGGTTGAGCGAGCACTGTGAAGAGGTGTACGGCCTCATCGCCTCGCTGAATAACATTCTCAACCTGTATCTCCCCGCCACCCAGGAAGCGGAACACCGCTTTGCGATGGGTGAGTTGCCGCAGGAAGTGATGGAGATTTGCCAGCAGCTGGCGAAGCACCTTGAAAAGCTGCGCGGGCTGGCGGAGATGTTCTTAAACGATCTCAGCGAGAAAACCGGTACCCATGACGTGGTGCGCTTGCACCGCATTCTGCTGCAAATGAACCGCGCGCTGGGCATGTTTGAGGCGCAGAGCAAACTCTGGCGGCTGGCCTCAATGGCGCAGGCATCCGGGGCGCCAGTGACTAAGTGGGCCACCCGCGAAGTGCGGGACGGGCAGGTACATCTGTTCTTCCACTGCGTGGGCATTCGCGTGGCCGATCAGCTGGAAAAGCTGATCTGGCGCAGCGTGCCGCACGTGGTAGTGACGTCGGCGACCCTGCGTTCCCTGAACAGCTTCTCAAGGTTGCAGGAAATGAGCGGCCTGAAAGAGAAAGCGGGCGACCGTTTTGTGGCCCTTGACTCGCCGTTCAACCACTGTGAGCAGGGCAAGCTGGTGATCCCGCGCATGAACTATGAGCCGCTTATCGATAACGAAGAGCAGCATATTGCGGAAATGGCGGCCTACTTCCGCGAGCAGGTTGAGAGTAAAAAATATCCCGGCATGCTGGTGCTGTTTGCCAGTGGCCGCGCGATGCAACGCTTCCTTGAGCACGTCACCGATTTGCGCTTACTCCTGCTGGTGCAGGGCGATCAGCCGCGCTATCGGCTGGTGGAAACCCACCGTAAACGTATTGATAACGGCGAGCGCAGCGTGCTGGTGGGGCTACAGTCCTTTGCGGAAGGGCTGGATTTGAAAGGCGACTACCTGACGCAGGTGCATATCCATAAAATCGCTTTCCCGCCCATCGACAGCCCGGTAGTGATCACCGAAGGCGAATGGCTGAAAAGCCTCAACCGTTATCCGTTTGAAGTGCAAAGCCTGCCTGCGGCGTCGTTTAACCTGATCCAGCAGGTCGGGCGCTTGATCCGTAGCCACGGCTGCTGGGGCGAGGTGGTGATTTATGACAAACGTCTGCTCACCAAAAACTATGGCCAGCGGCTGCTGAATGCGCTGCCGATCTTCCCGATTGAGCAGCCGGACGTGCCGGAAGTAAAAAAACGCCCGGCAAAACTTGCTGCCGGGCGTCGAAAAAGCTTCCGTGCTAAGGGGCGCGGTCCTACTGGTAAGTGAATGTCACCTGAATCACGCTGCTGAATGTCCCGGCAGTGACGGGCATTGAGGTGGCATAGTAACGTGCGGACAGGGGAAAGGTTGCTGTGTGGTCACCCGGATTGATGGCGGCGTTAAAGGCGGCCTGCGGGGCAATCAGTATTTTGTCCTGTCGGTCTGCCAGCTCCAGCGCCAGTCCCTTTGCGCTACCGATATTGGCAAATTTTGTCGGATGCACGCTGTCTGCCTGGCCATAGAAAAAGGCCGTGGCAAGCGCCAGCGTGGCAGGGCAGTGCGATACGGACAGGGAAAAGTCTTTCCACTCGCCGGTATCCCCCACGTCTTTAAAACTGCCCGACACCGCCTGGCCTAAGTCCACCGTCAGGTTGCGGCTGGCTCTGTCAATGACGCAGGTATTGGCGTAAATATTTCCCGTCATCTGGATCTGAATATCGTCTGCGTGGGCCTGGGCCAGTAAGCCCACCGCCAGAAACGCGATTGTCTTTTTCATGTCGGTCACTTATAGGCGAGAGTGATGGTTGCTACGGTGTTGGCGGGGCCGGGCGTCACCACATCGCTGATCTGCTCGTAGCGAACCTGAAAGGGGATATCCAGCGTTTCATTGGCAACGGCCTGGCTTTGGGTGCTGACGTAGGTGTCAAAGGTCGCAATGCGGTCATCAAACAGCATTCTCACCCCGACGCCCGTTGCCATGCCTGTCTGCTTCGTCAGTTTGATCACCCCCTCGAATGCCGTCTCGTAGCCGTTAGCACTGGTGATTTTTAGCTCAGGCTGAACGGTTGTGTCACAGTTAACGGTGATATTAAACGTTTGAGCGGGGCTGGATAAAAACCCCACGCTCATAAAATCACTGACGGGAAAATCACCCAAATTAACGGTGAGATTTTTTGGCGAAACAGAGCAGGTGACTTGATGCAAAATGACGTTACCTGCATACGCAATATGGTTAGGGCTGCCGATCCCTTCGTGACCGAAAACGCCAATGCCAAATTCGGTCTGAGACTGCACCAGCGTGCCGGAGGTCACGGCGTCGCTTGTTTTGACCAGTTCAAGCGTGACGTCAAAGTTGAACGACTGTGTGCCATCACCAGAAACATAGCCAACAGGCGTTCCGCGTGAATCGCACTGTACTCCGCCTGCTCCGCTGATTCGCTGACCCTGATCGTTCATCAATGCGACCCCGACACCCGGTACGCCGGATTCATATACTCCCTTCAGCCCCGGAATTTCCGCTCCGGTACCGTAGTAACACGAGACAATTTCCAGTCCGCTGTCGATACTCTGATCGCAGTGCCCGGCAACATGAACGCTCTGCTCTGTACCCGGAATGGTTGCGCCAACCGCCAGCGTCGTGGGGACAGAGATGGAGGCCACATTAATCATTTTGGGCAGATCCGGCGTGGTGCAGGTCGCCTTCGCATGCGGCATAAATAACGCGGCGGTTCCCAGAACCAGTAAGAAAAAGCACTGTTTAATCATCTGCATAATCGTTAGCCTGAACGGTGGATCAGTGACACTGCGCGGCAGCGTTAATGATGCTGGTTTTCTCTTTCTTATCCGTTAGCGCATAGTCAGCGACGCAGTGCTCGCTCGCCTCCTGTCCCCAGGAAACGATGAGATGCCCTTGCTGTGGCAGACCCGAGAGGTAGGTCTGGCCGTCATTCCCGACAATAAATTCGCTGTCCTTATCCCCGGTGGTGACCGTTGCGCCGAAGGGCAGCGGTTTACCATTTTGTGTAAGCGTCATCAGGACGCGGTTACCCACGCGGGTAGTAAAGCTGGCGCGCACCACGGCCCCGCGGGTCGGCGTCACGATCTGCGCCGCGTGGGTGACGTCGGCATCGTCCGGCAGCGTTTCGGTATCCAGCGCGATAGTGTTATGGCGATACGCGGTCACGAACGGCACGACGGTATAGCCGCGGAAGTCGGTCTCCACGCCTGTCTGGTTGGTAATATGGGTGCCGTGCGTACCCGGCGCTTTCACCAGCGCGATGGTTTCACCGAGCGGCTGGCTCAGGGTGATCCCGTTAGCGTGGGCCACCACGCCACCCTGCAAACCGACGTTCAGGGTCTGCTGATACTTATCCTGACTGACGCCTGCGCTCACTTCGCCGTAGGTTGCTTTGTAATCGGCGTTGATGCTGGTGGAGTTACCGCTGCCGGTGTTGCTCAGCCCTTCCTGGATATTCCAGTTCAGGTTGTCTTCTTTCAGCGCCGTACCGTTCAGGCCAATGTTCTGCGTGGTGCCGTCTTTGGTGTTGTTCAGGTTGTAGGTGGCCCAGGTGTTATGCATCCAGCGATCCAGCGGAACCGAAACGCTCAGCGAGAACTGGTTGTCGTTTGTTACCTCATTACCGTTTTCATCGCTGTCGTGGGTGTTTTTGTTCATGCTGTAGCTGAGGCTGTAGCTCACGCCGTGCCAGCTGTTGTTGTAGCTGACGCTCAGGGAAGTCATGTCCTGACTCTGGCTCCAGTAGGTTTCCTTCACCATGCTCAGCGTGACCGACCCCCAGCCTTCTGGCAGCGTCTGGTCAACGGTGGCTTCGGTACGGGCGCGGCGCTGCTGGGGAGCAGACCAGTCGTCGGAGCGGGTATACGACTCCATGGTGTCGTCCAGGGTGTAAAACCCCTTGCTGTTATAGCGATAGCCCGCAAGGGTAAAGTTGGTGCCCGAACCGGCGAAATCTTTGCTGTAACGGATGCGCCATGACTGGCCTTTGCTGGACTTCTGTTTTTTCAACAGGGCTCTGGCGCGGGTCACGTCAATGGAGAATGCCCCTAAATCGCCCATGTTTTTCCCGGCGCCAATCGCCTGAGACTGATAATGGCTGCTCTGCTGCACGCCGCCGTAGGCCGTGTAACCATAAGGTAAACCGTAGATGGCGCTCCCCTGGGCAAACGGGGTCTTTTCAACGTCTTTGTCATAAGAGCGATAGCGCCCGGCGGTTACGCTGTAGCGCAGGTTTTTTTCACGCTGCAATACCGGCACGGAGGCAAACGGCACGACGAAATGACTTTCGCTGCCGTCAGTTTCTTTCACTGTGACCTGGAGGTCGCCGCTGCTGCCGGTGGGGTAGAGGTCGTTAATTTCGAACGCGCCAGGCGCGACCGTATTCTGATAAATCACGTATCCGTTCTGGCGGACCATTACCAGCGCGTTGCTGTGGGCGGTGCCGCGAATAATGGGGGCATAGCCTTTTTTGCTGTCCGGCAACATGTCGTTGTCGGATTTCAGCTCCACGCCGGTGTAGGGGACGCTGTCAAAAACGTCGGCAGGCGAGGTGCTTTGCCCTACCGTCACGTCACTTTTCATCGCCACAATATCGCGTTGCGCATAGGTATAAACGGAGGTGAATTTCTGTTCCTCCTCGTTACCCGTGGTGCTGCGATTCCAGGTGGAGTAGTTACGAACGCGCCATGCCCCGATGTTGAAGCCGGGACGCAGGTTAACGTACTGGCTGCTGCTATCCTCTTCACCCTGCTGGCGCGCATGGCTCTGGCTGGCGTTGACGCTGTAGTTAAGCAGGCCCGCGTTGATCCCTTCGTCAAACTCTTTCGGGTCGATGTAACCGCGAGGAACCTGTCCAAGCGCCTTTTGCGGAATGCTCAGCAGCAGTTGCTGGTTGCGCACGCGAAAGGTCGCGGATGCCGAAGGGATGGCGTGTAGATCGGCGCACTGACCCTCTACCATCAGCCGTGGATAGTTTTGGGTTTTGATCCCGAGGCGCTTTAATTCGTCCAGTGTAAAACAAGGCTGAAGCGTGCTGGTGCCCTGTGGATCTTTAACTAAGTTAAAGGTCACGTCGCGGGTATCAATTTTATTGTTATTGATAAAAACCGCGACCTGATATTTACCTGGCGCCTGGCCGGGACCTTTTTCATAGACAGACAGATCGGTCTTTCCCTGCTGCGGGTTATCAATGTCCAGCAGGGCGGGGTTAAAATAATCATCAGCCAAAACCTGCTGCGCAAAGATCGCCATTGCCAGGCAAAAAATAGCCATCAGCAATGACGAAAATCGGCAGGTGAACGGCTTTTTATGGCTGTACATGATGATTTTATTACCGGGTAATACGATTAATGAACGGGTTTAGACCATGTCTGGCTGATGCTGCCGTAATCGGTAATAATGGAATACGCGACGGTCGAGCCTCCGACGTTGCCAGGTAAAGCAAAATGCGTTTCAGTTTTCGGCACGGCCCAGGTGGCTTTCGTGACTTTCTGACCATTGAGGGTGACGGTCTGAAAATTCATATAGAAAGGTGTGGGATTATTCACCACTAAATCATTACCTTCGCGATGCCATTCAAGTTTATCGGCCACATCTTCAGGTCTGCCTTTTACCGCTGACGGGCGATAGAGCAATTTAATGCGGGTATTAATGGCAATTTGCAGCGTATTTACGCCTTCAACATGCTTCGAGGACGGGATCGCTTTAATATTCAGCCAGTACAGAGATTCCCTGTCTTCCGGTAAATTTCCTCCCGTACGGACCACGCGCAGGACGTTATCCTCTTTCGCGTCCAGCCGGAAAAGCGGCGGGGTGATCAGGAACGGGGCATTAGCCTGGTTTTTACCGCCAGAATCGACCCAGGACTGCACCAGATAATCCGTGGTATCCGGGTTTGAAAGACCAAGAGATGATTCCTTTTTATCTCCCTGATAGACCAGGCGGGTGCCATTAATCACAACACCCGCCTGTGCCGAGGCTGCTACCAGTAAAAGAGTGCTCAGTAAATAACCGTGGCGCATAAAGATTTCTCAATAAAAAGATGAGATATTAATGCCCGCAAAAGCATTAATATCTCAGGATTGATAAGATCAGTTATAAATAACGGTGAAGGTCGATACAGAGTTAGCGGGGCCTGCGGTGACTGCCGCCTGGGTTTGAATATAACGTGCGCCGAACTCCAGATCGTTAACCGCCGTGCCGGAGGCTAAAGGATATTGCTGCGAAGGGGTATACAGGGTGACAGGCTGCCCGGACGTGTCAACCAGCTGAATAGCTACACCGGTAGCCGCATCGGTATCGGGCGTTAATGCCAGCGCGGCATTATTATCCGCATCCGGGGTACCACCGAAGTTAATTGCAGCCGAGGTTACGGTTTCCGGACAATTGGTTAACTTAATATCAAACTTCGTTAATGTGCTGGTAGAGCCTGCGCCGGTAAATACCGTTTTAGATACTTTTCCCAACTGAACATTTAATGGATTACTTAATCCATTCACGACCTGGCAAGCAGAATCGATAATTTCTCCGGTGAAATTAATCTGCCCTTCACCGTTGGTTGCCGCAAATGCGGATGCAGAACATCCCACCGTTGCGGCGATAAACAACCCTAATGCAACCTTGTTCATAGTAAATCCCAATGTGTTTCTGGCAAAAACGTTGCCTGGACGTTTTCACCGTTGACCTTTAATGACTTTCAGATGTTTATTTAATCAAAAAAAGGGCAGAGACGAATCTTTTGTCCCAATCACAAATAATGCAAATAATGCTTGAGTTTATTTTTTTTACCTGAAAACAGCAGGTTGATAATGATCACAAAACACTATCGGGTGCGTGTTCATCGGGCTATATTGTTAACAAGATGATGCTGTCAGGAGAAATGTCGTGGATTACCGCAAAATTATCAAAGAGGTAGGGCGTGGGAAAAACCATGCTCGCGATCTGGACCAGGAAACGGCCCGTGCGTTGTACACGCATATGCTGAATGGCGACGTGCCGGAACTGGAAATGGGCGGCATTCTGATTGCGCTGCGTATCAAAGGGGAAGGTGAGGCAGAGATGCGCGGTTTTTATGAGGCCATGCAGTCGCAGACGATGCGTTTAACCCCGCCCGTCACGAAGCCGATGCCGATTGTGATCCCGACCTACAATGGCGCGCGTAAGCAGGCAAACCTCACGCCGCTGCTGGCTATTCTGTTGCAGAAACTCGGTTTCCCGGTGGTGGTGCATGGCGTGAGCGAAGATCCAACGCGCGTGCTGACAGAGACCATTCTGGAATTATTAGGCATCGAACCTACTCTCCATGCTGGCCAGGCGCAGGCCAAACTGGAGGGGAACCAGCCGGTCTATATTCCCGTGCGCGCGCTCTGCCCGCCGCTGGAAAAGCAGCTGGACATGCGCTGGCGTATGGGAGTTCGTAACAGCGCCCACACCCTGGCGAAGCTGGCGACGCCGTTTGCCGAAGACGCCGCGCTACGTCTTTCCAGCGTCTCCCATCCGGAGTATGTGACGCGGGTCGGGCAATTCTTTGCCGAAATCGGCGGGCGGGCGCTGCTGATGCACGGGACGGAAGGGGAGGTTTACGCCAACCCGCAGCGTTGTCCACAGCTGATGCTGATTGAGCCTGCCGGGACGCGGGTCGTGCTGGAGCGTGGGGAAGAGAACAGCGGTGTGATCCTGCCTGAGTCGAAAGATCCGCAGGTCACCGCGCACTGGATCGTGCAGTGTCTGGCCGGAAAGGTGCCTGTTCCGCAGTCGATCAAGCTGCAAATGGCCTGTTGCCTGCTGGCGGCAGGGGAAGTGGCATCCGTGGAAGCCGGATTGCAGCGCGTGGCGCAGTCGTTTTAAGCAAAAAAAGCCCGTCCAGTGGCGGACGGGCAAACAAGGGTAACAACAACAGGGTCAATGAGGGTTGGAGCATCTCACCAGAGGGTATGGTGAGGGTGGAGCATAATTTGTTCGATTACTTGTAGATAACCGCAGTACCGCTCAGTTTGTTATTACCGTTAGTGGAGGTGATGGTGTATCCACTTGCGCCAGCAGCGGCCGCTTTTTCCGCCAGTTTTGCTTCCAGACCGTCCAGCGTGGTCGCGCCTTCAGCACTCACCACCCCGATTTTGTTCAGATCCTGTGCCTGAGTAGAGGAGACTGGCTCCACGGCGAAAGCGCCGAAAGAGAGAGCGGACAGGGCAACAGCGGCAACAGCATATTTGATGGTTTTCATAGGTCAATTCTCGCAGGTTATTCTGTTAAGGGGACGATGTTCCGTCGATGTGATAAGTATCACGGTTTTTAGCGGAAGATAAAATAGAAGAGAATTGACGTGGTTGCTCAAAAAAATTGAATGACAAATAACTTATTGATTATTAATAAATTCAGAAGCGCAATTGACACTTCTTGTGGATGCGCTTTACAGAAGCCATCGGAAGGGCACGTTTTGCTACGCGTTTCGCTAAAAGTCGTGAGCGTAAAGTAAACGACTGGCGCGGTTAACTTCGGTAAAGGAAAGTCAACGTAACTGGCTGTCTTTCGATCCCCTGCGATTATATCCTGAATGTGTCGAATTTTTTGAATCTTTCTCCTGCTGACAGGCAATACATAGCCGTACGCCAGGAATGGCTTTACGCCGTGTCTCAGGAATCGGATCTCCGCACTCTTCGCATTCCGTTAAACTTTCGCCGCGCGGAATTTCACCGCGAGCACGCGCGACCGCATCTTCAATGGTACTGTTGATCTGTTCGTTAACGGCGTCGTCATTCGCCCAGCCGGAAGCCATCATGTTCTCCTGATCTGTTTAAGCCATTCATCTTAATATGGGGTTAAAAAACGCACAGTCAAGGCGAAGGAAAGGAATGAGAACTGCATCTGCCTGGCAGATGCAGTGTGGGAAGGAAATCGATTATTTATAGATGGTCGCGGTGCCGTACATATGGTTATCGCCACCGGCGGCGTTTACCACGAAGCCTTTAGCCCCTTCCTGACGCGCTTTTTCGGCCAGCTTGTCCTGAAGGTCATCCAGGTTGCTTGCCCGGCTGACAGAGACCGTCCCCGCCGCACGTAGCTGGCTGGTGTCGTTGCTGTCGGTTAGCGGTTGAACGGACCAGGCTGAGAACGATGCGCCTGCCAGCGCACCCGCAATAATAAAGGTCAGATACTTTTTCATAATCACATCCTCAGGGGAAACAACAGGTGATTCCTCTTAAGTTTAGAAGCCTGACGCGTGTGATTTAGCGCAAAAATTTGATGATGATCTGCTTATTTTTTGAACGATAAATTCTGACAATTTGCTGACAGATCATAGACATACAGGTTGCTGATTTTCGTCAGTTTTTTGTGCCGCGCAGACAGATATTTACCCCCGCGCCGTCACAGGGTATCTTACGCGGCTGTCTAAAGGAGAATGCCATGACTTCCCAAAAGCCGGGGTTGCACCCGCGTAACCGCCACCGTAGCCGCTACGACATGAAAGCCCTGTGCCTGAGCTGCCCGGAATTGCAGGATTTTATTGTTCAGACACCAGCCGGTGAACCGTCGGTAAACTTTGCCGATCCGCTGGCGGTTAAAACGCTGAACAAAGCGCTGCTGGCCCATTTTTATGGCGTTACGCACTGGGACATCCCGGATGGCTTTCTCTGCCCACCGGTGCCAGGCCGTGCGGATTATGTCCATCATCTTGCCGATCTGCTGGCGGATGATAATGGCGGCGTGGTGCCGAAACAGGCCACCGTGCTTGATATCGGTACGGGCGCGAACCTGATCTATCCCCTGATAGGCGCTCATGAGTACCAGTGGCGGTTTACCGGCAGCGAGATCGGCGCCGAGGCCTTCGCCAGCGCGCAGGCCATTATCAACGCTAACCCAGGGTTAAGCCGGGCCGTTCGTCTGCGTCGTCAGAAGGATGCCGCTGCTATTTTCAACGGCATTATCCACAAGAACGAACAATATGATGCCACCCTGTGCAACCCACCCTTCCACGACTCTGCCGCCTCCGCTCGTGCGGGTAGTGAACGCAAGCGGCGTAACCTGGGCCAGGCTGAAGATGGCGCGCTGAACTTTGGCGGCCAGCAGCAGGAGCTGTGGTGCGAGGGCGGGGAAGTGGCATTTATTCTGCGCATGATTGCCGAGAGTAAGGGCTTCGGTCGTCAGGTGAAATGGTTTACCACGCTGGTTTCCCGCGGTGATAACCTGCCGCCGCTTTACCGCGCCCTGACCGACGTCGGCGCGGTGAAAGTGGTCAAAAAAGAGATGGCGCAGGGCCAGAAGCAGAGCCGCTTTATCGCCTGGACCTTTATGGACGATAACAAACGCCGCAAATAGCACCCCATCGCAGGCCGGGTAAGGCGAAGCCGCCACCCGGCTCGGTTACAGCGTCGGCTCCTGCGGAGGGAGCGGCGAAGCGGGCGGCGACAATACCTGATACGTCTGCACCGGCGCTCTCACGTTCGCCAGATCGAAGTGTTTTTTCACCATGCTGTCGAGGGCGAAGCGCACCGTCCACTGCTTAAGCGGCTGGGTGGTGAACGACACGCGCAGGGTAAAGGCAGTGTTCGTCAGCCCGACGATGCCCGCGAACGACGGTTCACCAATCACCAGCCCGCGAATATCCTCCATCTCCATCAGTTCGCTTACCGCATCCCGCAACGCCTGTTTCGCCTTCTCTGCATCCTCATGCCGATCGACATCATAATTCGCCACCACCGAACCAATGCCGCGCACAAAGTTGGCAAAGGTGGTGATCGATGACCACGGAATAATGTGGTACGCGCCGGTATCCTGACGCACACCGACGGAGCGAATGGACATGCGTTCCACCGTGCCGGTGAGCGGTCCGATGGTCACCAGATCCCCGGTGTTCATCCCGTTCTCAAACTGGATAAAAATGCCGGTGATAATATCCTTCACCAGCGTCTGCGAACCAAAGGAGATCGCCAGCCCCAGGGCGCCGGCACCCGCCAGCAGCGGGGCGATATTCACGCCGATTTCCGACAGCACAATCATGATGGTGATGGTGCTGATGATCACCGCCAGCGCGTTGCGGCACAGGGTGAGCAGCGTGCGGGCGCGGGCGCTCGGCAGTGGCCTGCCGTGGACATCCGACACCAGACGGTTTTCGATAAGGCTTGCCAGCAGCGTCCAGCCGACGGCGGAGAAGAACAGGATCAGCGCGATACGAATAAGAATATCAACGGTCTTTTCCCCCGCGCCGTTATGCAGCCAGTTCCAGAAATCAAACAGCCCCCACGCGTTCAGCAGCAGCATAATTGCCACGCAGACCGTCAGAATACGCGCCACCTTCAGGGATACCGTCATCCAGCCATTCACCCGCTTTTGCAGTTCCGGGTAGTTACGCTGAACCTGCGGCGACAGGGTGATCGTTTTCGACAGCCAGCGGGAGAGCAGGCCAGAGACAAAGGCCGCGATGCCGATAATCGCCAGGCTTTTGAACGTCGCCCCCATCATAAATTTCAGGCTATTGCCCGGATCGAACAGGGAGAAGAAACAGAGCACAATAAAATAGGCGCTGGCCAGCCAGTGCCACACCAGCGCAAAGGCGCGAATAAAGAGGCTGAAAAAGGAGAGGGAGCGATCGGCCAGGTGCAGCAGGCTGTCGGTGATCGCTTTTTTATTGTGGAAGATGAGGTACAGCGCCCAGACGGTAATGCACAGCATGATCAGCACGTTCGCCAGCGCCCCGAACTGCACGTTAACCTGGTTGGAAATAATCGGCACGGCAACCAGCAGGCCATAACCGATCAACCCGCTCAGCACGCTGAGCCGCACCGCCCAGTATTTGGCGCTCTGATCCGAAATGGCGAAGGGGCGAAGGTCCGGCACGCGCGGGCAGAAGATCAACCGCAGGAGGGCTTTAAAGAACTCAATCAGGGCAAATGCATTGAGGAACAGTCCCTGCTGAAACGCGATGGTTTTGTTTCCGGTATTAAGGCGGTCGGCCAGCATCTGGCCGACAAACAGCGTCAGGGCCAGCAGCAGTAAATCGATGACAAACGCCCCGGTAATCATTGCCGGAAGATGCAGCCAGCTGCTTTTATGCTGATTCTTTTTGCGTCCCCACTGGCCCATTTTCCGGTAAAACGGCCAGACAGACAGGCGCAACAGCCAGTAAAAAATGAAGACGGCGCCGGCCAGAATAGCAAACTGGGTGGCGGCTGCGGAAAAGGTGTGAGGATTAAAAGGCTTATGTGAGGTGCCAACCAGGTTGCGATAGAGCTGGGCAAAACGCGACGACAGGGCTTCCCCGTAGCGGCGACTGATGTCGGTGACGTTTTCCAGCACCGTTTTTTCTTCTTCGGCTTCCGGCGGCGCAATAGCAGGAACCGGATCCTGAGGCGGCGTGGCGGCCACCTTCCTCAGCTGATCGATCAGCTCCTGTCGGGACGTGTCGTTCTCAAGCACGTCGGCCAGCGCGCCGTAGGCGGCTTTTTTCTTTTCAGCGTCTGGCTCTGGCGGCGCATTTTGCTGGGTGGCGGTGGCTCCGGTGGTAACGCCGGGAAGGGTTACAGCAAGTGATGGCGCGCTAAACAGGCTAAACAGTAGCAACAGGATCCACGGCACGGCGTCCTCCGACAAAAATATCGTGCAAAATGATAAGTATAGAGCGCGGGGAGCGGAGGGGAGTTTTTGGGAACAATCCGGCGTAAAAAAGCCGGGCATGCCCGGCTCTGGGTGTGGCTATCAGGAGACGTGTTGCAGGAACTCCTGGAGGCGCTGGCTTGGTGGGTTCGCAATCAGCGCCTGCGGATTCCCGTCCTCCGCGATACGGCCCTTATCAATGAAGATCAGACGGGACGCCACCTTTTCGGCAAAGCCGATTTCGTGGGTAACGATCACCATCGTCATGCCTTCTTCCGCCAGATCCTGCATAACTTTCAGCACTTCGTGACGCAGCTCCGGGTCGAGTGCCGACGTTGGCTCATCGAACAGCATCATCTTTGGCTTCACCGCCAGCGCACGGGCAATGGCCACGCGCTGCTGCTGGCCGCCGGACAGCTCGGAAGGATAGTGGTGGGCACGCTCCGCCAGACCAACCTTCGCCAGCAGATCTTTTGCCAGCGCTTCCGCTGCCGCTTTGCTGGCCCCGCGCACGCGCAGAGGACCGAACATCACGTTTTCCAGCGCCGTGAGGTGCGGGAACAGGTAGAATTGCTGGAACACCATGCCCGCTTCCTGGCGGATCAGGCGCTCGTCCACTTTCGGATCGTTAACCTTCAGACCATCGACGATCAAATCGCCGCTGGTGATCTCCTCGAGCTTGTTAATGCAGCGCAGCAGGGTGGATTTACCGGAACCGGACGGCCCGATGATCACCACCACTTCGCCCTGGTTCACCGTCAGCGAAATATCTTTGAGCGCCGTCACGCCGTCATATTCCTTGTGAATATGCTCCAGCGCCAACAGCGCGTTGTTCTGTTCGGTTTGCATCGGCCAAATTGCCTCCTTTGCCCGGGTTTATTCGTCCGCCCATTTGTTTGCCAGCTTCTTGCTGATAAGCGAAATGGGATAGCAGATGATAAAATACAACAGGAATATACAACCGTATACCCACAGCGATACCGTGGGCCCGGTAAACAGCGAGGTCGCCTCTATGATCTGCTGCCCCACTTTCAATACTTCCACCACGTTGATCAGCATCACCAGCGACGTGGTCTTGATCATCCTCGTCGCCAGGTTAATCGCGCTCGGCACCAGCCGCCGCACCGCCTGCGGCACCACCACATACCGGGAAACCTGCGCCTCCGTCAGCCCCAACGCGCGCCCGCTTTCCCTTTGATGGGCGGGCAGGCTTGTCACCGCGCCGCGCACCAGATCGCCCATCTCCGCCGTGCCCCACAGCGTAAACACCAAAACGGACGCCAGCTCCGGGTCCAGGTGAATATTCAGCAGCTTCGGCACGCCGAAATTAAACAA
>ERZ773242.1504-NODE-1504-length-22052-cov-3.295449_pt1 | contig 22052 bp, 40 predicted proteins | sample MGYA00511077_ERZ773242 | MGnify/ENA primary metagenome ERZ773242 (study PRJEB29015, sample SAMEA2737754) | human gut metagenome | biome: human gut; feature: human-associated habitat; material: faeces | place: China | collected 2012 ... | reverse complement strand
AAAATCGGGAGAAAGAACAACATTAAATTCTTTTAACAAATCCAAATAAACAAGCGGCCTGTTCCAAAGTCGTGCGAATTGATAATCGTCAAGAAAGAAATGTACTCCCTTTGCCTGTTTGTCTTTCGCCGTTTTTGCATAATTAAAGCCGATAAGCTCCGGAACAATATTCCGGGACGAGCCTATCAGCTGTGGTATGTCATATTTTCCGACACCCTCAAAGATACCATGTTGAAGGTTTTCGTATCTTTCTTTTTCTAAATACATTTTATCCTCATTTCTGCAAAAGAAAAGAGAGTATTAAAAAATACTCTCTTAACAGCGGGTTCCCGGATTTGCACCAGAGACTTCCCATCGAGGGGCGTACTTCCTCTTATACTAAGACCCACTTTTGTAAGTATACCATAGTTTTTTTATTCTTGCAACCATTGTTTTTTCTTCGGTTGTGAGATTGGCGGCACCTTTTTTGCTGTCGTTCTCATTGTGCTCATACCCGTGATGCGTATGCGGACGCATTCCTTTATGAGGTCTGTCAAGGTCAATTTGTTTGAAACGTTTGTTCTGTGTGTCGTAATATGATATATACTTGGGACCTTTTTCATTAACGGTTACATAAACTCTGCCTTTGGTCATTGTTTCCATTGGCGCTGTGGTTGAATCTTTGATATTTGGCTCGATAAATTTTATATTACTGTACTTGTAAATGGTATGATATTCAGTACCATAAATTTTGCCTTTGTCACTTATTCCGCTTGCCGAACCTCGTCCGCCCATTATTTCACCAACTGTTGTTTTGTTTTCCTAACTATCATATTAAAGCAAAAAAAGGGACAAAAGGGACAAGTTTACTTTTTTATAAACAAAGAGCCCTCCTAAGAGAGCTCTTTTTCCTTTTTCAAATAACGATAGCAAGTTTTCTTAACCGAATCGGCCGTGTTCCCGCCGCCGACCTTATACGCGACCTTCCCCCATGAAAATCCGTCCACAAACCGAAAGGACATAATCATCCGCGTTCTGCTGTCGGGTATGCCGGCAATGTATCTTTCAAGACGGTTTTGCTCGTGAACACACTGGGTTATTTTGCTGTCAATTATCGCCTCAAGATCGGCAATTTCAAGGGCAAGGTTTTCGACTGTGCTTTGACCTCCGACGGCAGAGGAGGGGAGACCGTCAAGCTTCGGGGACGACACCGCCCCTCTCCGCGCTCTGAGCTCTTCAAGCCGTTCCCGATCGTGCCCGATCTCCCGTTTTAGGTGGTAAAGCTGGGATAGTTCTTTAAGAGTCATTGTCACACCTCGTTTCCCCAGACATCCCAGCCCGGTGTTGTATTCCTTGCAAAAAGCTCTATGTAAGAGTGATCCGCCCCCATAAGCTCTCGGATCTTATCTCGTGTAATATCCGGCTTTTGGGAATGGGCACGCAGCGGTGCAAAAATAAGTTGGCTGACGCTGTTGCTTGCCCTGTGGGGTTTACCCTTAACAGCTATAAGGCAAGGCTCTGTGTTGCCCCTGGTCCAACGCCCAAGGCCGAAAAAGTAACCGTTGCCACTGCGGTTTTGTTTTACCCACTGAAAGCCGATGCTTTTATACTTAAAGCCCCACGCCTCAATTACTTTCAATGCCTCTTTGAGCATAGGGTAAGTTGCCCAAAGGAAAAGCACGCAGTTATCAGCTGCCAGATCCTGCACCGGCAGTTTACATATATCCTCAATACGCATTGTGGGGTAGTGGTCGGCGGCATTGCCGTTGCACCTTTTGTCTTGATAGCTCCACGGCGGGTCGGCATAAATGATGTTGTATTTCTTGTTCGGAAAAGGTATCATTTTATATCCTCCCTTATTTCATGCCATATGCGCCCTTAACTACAAAGAAAAGCCCCGTGGCAAGAAGCAACGTGCCGAGTATGAATTTAAACGCGCTTATGTATATAAACCCTTGCGACATCACGAACCCGGAAAGACCGCATATCGCATATCCCGATATAAGCTCAATTATTTTTCTCTTTTTCATTTTGTCCTCCTCTTTTTATTCCGCAAAACATATCTTTAACATCGTTCCACTCGGCGGCGAACCACTCTTTCCACCGCTGACAGTTGCTGTAGTTGCAATCGGTGTGATTTCTCGGACAGCGCTTGCATGGGCGCTCCCGCTTTTGTCGTTTCATTTGATTGTCACCCCGTATTCCTGGTATAAAACCGCCTTGCAATCATCAAGGGACATACGCCCCTCCGCAAGCATATCAAAGACCTTTTCAATCTGCCGTAAGGTCTGCTGTACTTTCACCTTTCCGAAATGGAGCTTATCGGTCAGCACGTTTGCAACCGCCACATACATGACCTGCGCCATATCCTCAATGGCTCTTTCCCGTGCCTTTTTGGTTGAATAACATTTCATTCACCATTTCCCCTCCTTAATTTCTCTGCATTCTTTTTGCAGCTTGTTCCAGTTTTTTAAGGCGAGATATGCTGATTTGAATTGAAGCAATCCACCTCTTCCGCAAACAGGGCAATACACCTCAAAAAAAGTTTCAGGCTTCCCACCACAAACTTTAAGTTGTGGCATACCATAATAAACGCTATCCCCACTGTTCGGTTCGTGGTCGCAACAGACGCACGGCAAAATTTTGTCTACTTTCATTCTTCTACCTCCGAATTAAGCCATTTGACAACAACTTGTTTCTCTTCGCTTTCGGTTCTGCAAACACAAAAACTGTTTTCCCTCCTTAATTTTTCTGTCCTCATATTCCACATTTCCGTCGCTTCGTGTTTCGAATAATATTTTTTGCCAAAACAACTACTTTCGCTTGCAAAACACTTTGAATTGGAACAACAGACAGAATATCTCGGAAATTTGCCGCCTTTAAGTTGTGCAATATGGGCATTCATTCCACAAAACGGGCACGGTTTAAGGCTTTCTCTCATTATTTTCTTTCCTTTCTTCGTCCATTATTGCCCCACAATAGGGGCAATATTTCGTTCGGCGCTCATTCCACATATCGCAGCATGATGAAACAACGCCTTGTTTTACAACTGCTCCGCTTTTATATTTATCACACCAATACCCGTGCTTGACCTCTACCACATCGACAGGGGAGGGTTCTACAATTTTACATCGCCATAAAGTGCCCTTTTTCATCTTTGGTTTTCGATAAGTAGGTCGTTTTGCAAGTTCATTGCTTATCATAATTTCAATGTCTAAGTATTTTCCCATTTTCCATAATCCTTTCTGAAAAACCTAATGCAAAACTGATATTTCAGCCACAAAAAAGCAATGGCAAACTTGCAATTACACGACCCCCAAGTAATACCGACCGTGGGAATGATTGCAAACTGCTTTGCTTTATTTAGCTCCGTTCTTCTTGCCTTCATGATTTTTCCCCCCTCAAATACCCGCAAATAGCGTTCTTGGCCTCGATCCAGCCATAACACACCATAGCGCAGTACCCCTGCTTTGACACGGCCGACAGCCATTTGTCCTGATTTTTTGATGTTTTGTTTTTTCCGAATTTAAGCTCTATGTAAAGTCCGTGGTATCCGCCCCGTGCTACGGGCAGAAAAAGGTCGGGCACACCCGCTTTAACTCCCTGCCGTTTAAGGTTCGCTGCCTCCGCCTTGTTCCTGCTGCCGCCGTTCGGAATGTGGTATAGGAGATTAAGCTCGGGCATTGTTCCGGCCGCAAAGTTCGCCCACCGGAAAAGTGCTTCCTGCTCCCGTGCTTCGTGCTGTATGCTCATATTGCCTCCTTAAAACGGCAGATCGTCATCGTCTGCGGGCTCGTTAAAATTCGAATAGCTCGCATCGGCCGCCTGCGGTGCTTCGTACTGCGGCGCCGAAGGTGCTCCGCCGTAGCTGTCCTTTTTGGCGTCGGCAAAATCCACCCCGCTTGCGATGACATAAACCGATGTGCGGTTGTTGCCGTCACGGTCTTTGTATTTGGAGGTCTGTATCTGTCCGGTAACGCCCACTCGGGCACCCTTGACAAAATACTTGCACACAAACTCGGCCGTGTGCCTCCATGCCTGTATCTGAATAAAGTCGGTGGGATATTCGCCGTTTTGGTCTTTGTAGTCACGGGGCACAGCGATTGTAAAATTAACAACCGCCGTCCCGCTTTGAGTTTGCCGCATTTCGGGGTTTTCGGTAAGCCTGCCGATAAGATTAACACTGTTCATTTGCTCTTTTTCTCCTTTGCCTTTCTTATTTTCTCAAGGGTACGGTTGATTTTGTAATTCCGCTCGGTTGCAAGTTCTTTTTCGCCGATGCCGAACATGACTTTCAGTTGGTCGGTCATGATTTCCACGTCGGCGATCTCCTCCACAAGCCCGAACACCGTTCCTTTCTTGTGCCGGAGCTTTTTTGTGATCTCCTGTTGCAGCTCGGCAAGCTCCTCAATGGCAACCACCATTTGCGCCTCTTTGCCGAATGTCTCGATAATGGTCTCAAAATTTCCTCTGTCCTGTTCTGTCATATATATCCTCCTGTATGTTCTAAAAGTTCAACCTTATCAGCATTGGTGCGAATAAGGGTTTTGGTTTTGCTCTCGATAACGTCGATCGACTTTCGCAGCTCGTTATAGCGATCAATCCATAGTACATAGGCCGTTATGCGGTCGCATTTGACCGTTGACACCTGTCCGCCCGACGTAACCTCCGCCGTTATGGGAAGTCTCAGCCGAATGGCACGGATGATTTCTTCACTGGTCATTGAAAAGCTCCTTTATTTCGTCCATGTCGTAAGATCTGTTTTTGTTTTCCGGGTCAGTCTTTTTCGAAAAGTTGTTTTTCTCCCAAGTGCGGACGGCAGCCTTCCAGTCCTTCATCTTGGTACTGCCGACCATCCACCCGTTGGACGAATAGTGATCGTACCAAGCTTCCGGATCGACATGGTTTTTCCGCTGCTTACAATACTCGGTGACCTGTTCGAGGGTGGGCGGGACAAAGCGTGAGCTTGTCCCCGTAATACTTTTATTTAATTTAATTTGATTTAATTTAATTTGTACGTTTTCGGTGCCTTTAACGGGGTTTTCGGTGCCTTTAACGGGGTTTTCGGTGCCTGAAACTCTTTTTAAGGTGCACTTAATAAGAATACTGCTTGGAATTTCTTCTTCAGAAAAATCGATAAGCCAGTATTCTTCAATAAGTTGTATTGAAGAGCGCTTGTTAAGCATTCTGATATATCGGCGCTGAATACCCGCAGAGGTCAGTACTCCAAACGCTTCAAACACTCCTTTGTCAAAAAAGGAACATCTGATACACCCGTGTACTACTTCGCTTATGTATTCGGGACTTGTCCCACCTCCGATACCGTCCGACATCAGGAGGCAAGCTTGTTTGTCCCACTTAATGAAGTATCCGTTTTTTCGATATATCTCGCATAAGATGTATAAAATAACAGTAACCGATTTAATCCCGAATTCGGCCTTTACCATACGGATTTTATCGTCTTGGAAAAAATCCGTATCAAAAGGGAAATACATAACCCCGTCCTTTATCGGACGAGCCAAATTACATCTCTCCTCTCGGAGCGCTTGCAATCACTTTGTGCTTTGCCGTGACCGCTGCCCTTGCGTTTTCCCGGTTCTCCCGTGCCCTCGCAAACTCCTTGCTTGCATATCGTTCAAGCTCGTGGATGTTCTCGGCCACGAAATAGCCTTTGTTTGACGAGATTATCATCTTAGAGGGGTCTGAACCCTCTCTCGTCTCGGCTTTGAGCAGCCTTGTAATTCTCGGAGAAAAGCCGAGTGCCGCTTGAATTTTCTTTGCCGAAACGGCGTTCTTTTCGCCGACTCCCACAAACTGAAGGAGTCTTTGTGCCTTTTCCGTCATGTCATTACCTCCATTCTTCTTTTAAAAGTGCCAACTTCTCGGGCGGCAGGGTCTCAATCCCCACCGCCTTGCAATCTTCAATAATGCTGTCTATAAGGGCGCTCATCTGCGCCGTGTCGTATTCGGATGAGCCGAAAAAAAGCGTAAGATTTGAGCAACCCTCAAATAAAGCGTCCTCCATAATCGCCTGTCGACCGAGATGACTTCCATCGTCCCAACTCTCGGCAAGCCTTACAGCGGCCGCCGTGGGCAGACAGAAACTTTCCGACACTCCGCCTATGTTCTTTATCGCCTCACGGTAAATCTCTGTTTTTTTCTTGTGCAGAGCCTCCGACAGCTTGTCTATAAGCACCCACGCATAAGCGTTGGCGTCAAGGCTCCTGTGCTCTCGGTGCTGCTTAACCGTGAGGTCGTATTTTTTGTTTTGCAACAGCTTTTCGCAAAGCTTTTTTGCCTCGCCGTCCTTGACGTTTATCATGAGCCATTCGCCATTGCTGTCGGTCTGCCATTTGGCGGCGGTAAATGAAAGCTTATCCATTGTTCATACCATGCGCCACTTGCCACCCTGCGAGGCACTCTCCCGAGCAAACAGCCACGCCGTATTTGTTCTTTGATTTGGCGGCGAAATCCGGGCCAAGGGGTTTTCCGCACATGGCACAGGGAACCGGGGCAGGGGAGGGGGCTTTCTGTGCCGGTCTTTGATTTTGCGTGGGAGGAGTTTCAAAATTTCGCTCGGCATATTTATTGTCGGCGTCCTCTTCAAAATAGACATCAGCTGCAACGCCTATGTTTTTGCAAGCGTAGGACAGCGCGTCCGACCGAGCCATCTTAAAGGCCTCGTCTGATGTATACTTTCCGCTCCGTTCAAGCGATACATAAGCAGCTCCTCCGCAGCCCTCTATGGCCTCGCTCCATTCTCCGTCAACACGAATGTACAGGTTGAGGTTGCAATGTGCTGTGACTGCTCCGTCGGCACCCTGTTCAAGCCATTCCTTTGTGACTACCGTTTTCCACCCAATCCCGCAGGGCCCGAATTGCTCGGTCAGAGCCTTAATGCGCCACATGGTGTTTATATTTGTAAAGCCTTTAAGTCGCCCGGCTGCAATTTTCCTCTTTGCGCTTTCCGGAACAGAACGGAGAGCATTATATATCTCCATGTTTTCTTCTTTGCTCATATCTTCCACTCCTTACTTAACCGTCATGTTGATGCGTTCTTCGAGCTCGGCGCAGGGGATTTTCTTACCGTCCATAAGCGCCGCTTTGATTGCCGTGCGGTCGGGGACGGGGTCTTTTGAAATAACATATTCCTTGTGCCGCTTTGCCCAATCGTTAAAGGCGGCTGTGTCGATGATTACGCCCGTTGACTTTCGGAAAGAGCAGCTGCATTTTGCCGTTTCGAAAGTCTGTCCCGCAAGCTCATTTTCGAGCACCTTTTTAAGCCGCTCGGCCGTCTTTTCGTGTCTGCGCCGCCTCTCGGCAAGCTCCTTTTCCTCCGCCCTGATGAGCGCCGCTTCGGCCGTTTTGTTTTTGATGACCAAAGCAATGGCTTCAAGCTTTTCATCTCGCTTGAGCTGAATTTCGGTCAAGGCCTCAATATCGGTTATTTCGCCCGTTTCGGGGTCGATAATCCTCGACAGAACCTCGTCCATCTCCTTGTTGATTTCGTATAATGTCATTTTCTGCGTCCTCCTTGGTTGAATAAAGCTCCTCGCACGGGTGTCCGAGTGTGCCTATTGTTATTTGTTCTTCATCCGGGATAAAGCGATACAGCTGTTCAAAAATCATTTGAATACCTTCTCCGCTTCCTCAAGCTCCCTTTGATCTTCAACTGCTTTTGCGAAAACCTCCTCCATCTCGGGGATAAGGTCTTTTGTGTCAAAAATCATGCACTTAAGCGCCTCGAGCTCGTCCGAGTTAAAGGCATATGTCGAAAGCACCGTGTCGAGAGCTGTTGTGAATTCCTCACAAAGGTTGTCGCGGCACTTCTCGCAAACGACATTAAAGCAGCTGTATTCATCGGCGTTGCGCTCCCCGCACACCGGGCATATGTTTGTGTATCTTTCCACTTGACTTTTTTCTTCCTTTCGTGTATACTAACTGCAGTGTTATTTTCTGTGCCCTTCCGTGCGTCTCCTCGCCGGTGGGCACTTTTTATTTTGCCTCTACAAAAACGCCGTCTTTGACGGTGTAGAAGGTGTCGGCCTTTATCTTCTCACCGTCCACAATTGCCGAGCAAATGGCCTTTATGGGGTAAGACTCTCCGTCCCATTCACCACGCTCAGCCACGACTATCGCACTCCCGAGAGAGGCTTTTGCCTTGCTTTGATAACCGATGACTATTGCTACGCTGTTTCTGCCTTCAACGGTTGCCGCTGAATAGTCGCCCGTATTGGTTGCCGCTGAACGGTTGCCCGTATTGGTGGCCGCTGAATAGTCGCCCGTATTGGTTGCCGCTGACTGGTAGCCCGTATTGGTTGCCGCTGAACGGTAGCCCGTATTGGTTGCCGCTGAACGGTTGCCCGTATTGGTTGCCGCTGAATAGTCGCCCGTGTTGGTTGCCGCTGAACGGTAGCCCGTGTTGGACTCCTTAGCGTTTTTAAAATCAACCTTTTCAAGGATGAATTTTACCCCGGCACGGATTAACCCCGACAGTCCGATTTCCGCCCCAATTTTAATTTTTGACGAGGCAACCTTGCTGTCTCCGCCGTCTTTGCTAAGTTCACCGCTCTGCTCAACCTCACAATATCTGCTGTCGGCAGGCGGATAATAAGAAAAAACATCAAGCGGGTTTTCGCAAGCGTGAAAGCCTTTTTGGCAAACCTTGACTTCGTCCTCTTCGTATTCCTTGCCTACTTCATATTGAAACCCTCTGCATTTTAGGTCTTTGTCAAATCCTTTGTAATTCATATCTCCACCTCGATTTCTTCAAAAATATAGTCGATGCTTTTTTCTTCCGGCTCATAAAGCGCGGCGGTCAGAAAGCTTTCGATTGAATTCCTCCGAAGTCTCCTCAGCTCGGCTCTGCGCCGGGCTTTTTTCTTCGCCTTGATTTTTTCGGCAATCCCCCCGCCGATGATAAGTCCTCCGAACGCGCATACGATAAAAGCTGCTTCGATGCTCATTATGTTTCCTCCTTGCTTAAGTGATTTATCATACATATGACAACGCTTTTAAGTAGTTCGATATATTCGCTGTTTGACAAATCTTTCTTTATAAAGATCCATTTTTCAATTGGCTCTCTCTCGGGAATATACAAAATAACCCTTCCCAAATCGCAATCATTATTTTGGGTTTCGCATATTCTTGAGCTGATTTTTATGCCGTTTTTGAGCGATATTCTATGCATCTTCATTGCTGTATAATCATCGTTTACAAGCATTTCTGCCGTAAGTTCTTTTACTTCAACTTCAGCAGTCTTGAAGAGCTCGGTCACTTCGTCGTGTGTAATATAAATCACCCTTCTCCTTAATTTTTAAACTTGTCCGTCTCGACAACGCCGATAACGATACCCGCAGCAACGCAGCATTTAATAAGATTTTCGCATTTGAGCGAGAACGGACGCTTTTTAAAGGCCGTGACGGTGTTTATTCCGACACCCGCCTTGTCCTTGAATTCAAGGTCTTTAAAGTGGTTTTCCGTCCATTTCTCTTGAATAATTGCTCGCAGCTGCCGCTCTTGATTGCGAAACTCCCGTTCGATAGCCGCCTGTCGCTTTTCCGCAAGCGACATATAAACCTTAGGCATTTTTTTCACTCCTTTTTGTTTCTTTTTGTTGTTTTGAGTTAATTTGAGTTCTAAAACTTGTAAAAGAATTATTAACATTTACCATTTGCTGTTGAAAAATGTAAAATGCGTTGATATAATAAGCACATCAAACAGGAAAGGAGGAGCAAGCATGAATAAAAAGCAGACCAGTAAGGCCGTTGCCACAAAGGCCTCAAGTCTCTTAAAAAGCAACGCCGGTAAAAAAGTAAAAAGCGTTGCGGGTAGTGCCCTTGCCCAAACAAAAAAGGGTAAATAATCATCTTGGGCGGGGTTAGGTTGCTCCGCCCAATAGTTTTTACAAGAAAAACTCTCGGGGATTTTCGATTTTCAAGAAGTCACAAAGCTTAACCACTTCAATGTAAGAGAAGTTTGTTTCACCTTTGATTTTTCTGCAAAGTGCACCCGGAGTAATGTTAAGCAGCCTTGCAAGACTTCTTTGCGAAATCCCCTTGTCGAGCAAGAGGTGTTTAAATTTAATCGTCTGCATTGCCCGTCCTCCTTTACTGTTTGATATGCTCATCTGAGCAAATCATTATGTTGTGGCAGCACACCGGACAAAGAGAGGCAGAAGAACCGATAAAGAGGGGAGCGGGAGATAGACTCACCAAAATAGGATGTTAAAAAGGAAAGGAATGGTTATATTCTGATTATGCCTTATAGGTCAGAAGGGATTTGTAATATGGCCAACTTTTTGAAACTATGTTGTACACAGCTTGAAATTTACGGTCCCTCTGTCTCCCTTTGTCTGATGTGCTGCCTGTGGTTTTATTTTTTGAAAATGCTCTCGGAAATCCGATTGGCCACCCGCTGAATTTCGTCATTGCTCGGAAGCGGAAAGCCCTTTTCCATCATCCACGCCGTCAGCGTTTTACAAATGAATTTGTATTTGAAGATGAAAACAGCCTCTGCTATGACTGCCACGGACAAAGCGATAATAATTACGGTTGTCATTGTTTCACCTCGCTTTCAATAAAAATTGCGCAGTCTTGTTTGTCAGGATTACTTTCTTGATGTCCCTAGTTTCCGACAAATTCAACCGGCTGTTCAATTCTCACACGAATTTGCCAATCACCATCTGAAAAGTTGATATTTACACGCCCGCATTTGCGGCCGAACTTTTTCCCGTTAAGTAAAAACTCTTTCTTTTCAAGGTCGATGTGAAGCGTTTTAAACTCTTGCGGAGGAAGAAGCTCGTCGATTTCTACTCTTTCTCTCATTGTGCTCACCTCGCTTTCGCTCTCTATTTGCTCAACTTGCCTTTTTAATTCAGCTATGTCAGTAAAAACATTTGAATTTTTAAACTCAAAAATCGGATTTTCTTTTTTGATTTCAAAAGAGGAAATCTTCTATTTTAAAACCGATATTTCTTTTTCGCATTTTGTCATTATTGCTATAAATGCAACGAAATAAATGATTAAAGCAACAAATAAGATGTAATCCATGCTTTCACCTCTATTCATCGGTGGCTTGACTAAGATTGAGGACTGCCTGTGATATGGCTACTACTTCGGCCGTGGTCTGTGATTTATCGCCCGTTTCTGTTTCTTCGAGTTTTTTCATAAGCTTGCTGATATAAGCCGACATCTCTATGAGGTTGTTTGTCAACTTGCCGTAAGCGTTGCTGTTCATGCTTTCACCCCCTTGAATTTATTTTTTTGGTCGAATTTTTCGACAGCTTCTTTCGAAATTCGATACCCCTTACCCACGACAATGGCATCGAGCTTTTCTTCTCTTATCCATCGCCAAATGGTTTCGATTTTCACGCCGTATCTCTCGGCGACTTCGCAGCATTCAAAGAGTTTTTCCATTCTTCCACCTTCTTTTGGTTTATTTGACTTGATTTTTGTTTTGCCGAGTGTTATAATTTTGAAAAAAAGTAACGGAGGTTTTTACAATGACAGAAAACGGAGAAAAAATGTTGATTTGCTTATATGGATTGTTCAAAGAAAAGAACAAAACAGAAGATATTGAATCAGCAAAATACATGACACCGTCCGAAATTGCCGCGAAATGTAACGCTGTTTTCCATTCGGGTGATATTGACGGATTGTTGGCTGAACTGGAAAACAACGATTACATTTCCCACTACTCCACCGGAGATGTAGAATTAAAAGACTCGGCCATAGAATATGTGGAAAAAAGGCCGAAAGAGAAATTAAAAGATATTATCGATTTTCTCTCGAAATTCTTTTAATTCCGCCTCATAATCACAGTCAATGGTTTCACTGTGGTTTTTGAGTCCGCCTGTTCGAACATTGTAGGTGTTTTTAAACCTTGTTCTGCCGTCACGGTAAAAGGAAACACAAATTTCTCCGTCCTTTTGGCAGATCTTGATTTCGTATTCCCAACACCGATTACCGAAGTCCTCGCCGTTAACCTTGAAAATGTTTTCGCTCGGGTTGATTTCCAAGCTATACAGCTCGTGGACTCCAAACAGGCCTGTTGAATTGTTGGTGTTTTCGGACATTGTTTTCACCTCGCTTTCGTTGAGTTAATTATACTAAAGATTTCTTTAGTAGTCAAGGGAAAATAATAAAGTTTTCGTTAGTAATCAAATGTTTGTGAAAGGTGAATAATTTATGTATAGTCGTTTTGAGCAGTTGTTACAAAAAAATAATGTTACAGCGTATAGAGTAGCGAAAGAAACGGGCATAGCGCAAACGACCTTTAGTGATTGGAAAAATGGAAAATCTTCTCCAAAGGTTGAAAAGCTTTCAAAAATAGCTGATTACTTTGGAGTGTCGATTGAATATTTTACAAAGACCGACTCTGAACCAATTGACAAGGTCTCACCAAAAGAAAGTTTGTGCACTTCGTCTGATGTTGCAAATCGAATAAAAGAGTATTCAAAGTCAAAGGGATATTTGGTTAAAGATGTTTTAACCGAATGCGGATTGAATAAAAATGCGCTGTCAATAATGCTGTCCCGCGGCTCTTGGATACGAGCCGACAACCTTATTAAAATTGCTGATTATCTTGACTGTTCGGTTGATTACTTACTTGGAAGAACCGACAATCCCGAAAGCCATAAAGGATAGGTGTTTTCGGACATTGTTTTCACCCCCTTTCCGTTTCGTTGAGTTTAGTATATCTCGAAACTTTGAGATTGTCAATCAATTTATTATCAAAGTTTTGAGATTTGTCCATTTGCATAATAAGGAGGTCTTTAATTTGTACATATCGACGAATATATCTGATAAAATAAAGCAATTATGCAAATCTAAAGGTGTTTCCGTCAAAAAAATGCTTGAAGATGTAGGATTGGGATTTAACATGATCTCCTGTATGAAAACATCAATGCCAAAGGCCGACAATCTCGCCAAAATAGCCGACTACCTTGATTGTTCCGTCGACTATCTGCTCGGCCGAACGGCCGACCCCGCCATTGCAAACCGTTTTCCCGACCTGACCGATGAGGAGTGGACAAAGGTCGAAGCCTTCGTCACCGGCCTTATCGCAAATAGGAGGTAGGGCGAATGATTTTTAAAATCAAAGTTTTTTGCCCGATACACAATAAAGAGCTTGATTTCTACGGTCATCCTGTTGTCAAAGACGGTGCGGCATATATGGTCCCGAATGGCTGTGACGAATATAACGGCAGCCCCGAATGTGAAAAGTGCTTTGAAAATTCTATCGAGCCTCTGAAAACTGCCGTTTGCAATTCTCAATTTCCCGGTCAAGCAAGTCTATAACCGTTTTAAGAGCTTCGGTGTAATAGTCCTTTTGGCCTTCTATATACGGACAGTCCTTTTCCCCCGGGTTTTCGCAACGCCTTTCCTCGTGATAACAAGTGTGCGATAAATCGTAAATTCGTGTGTGATAAGTAAGAAGTCCTCTGAATGTGCTCCGATACGCCTCAAGACTTACAAGCTTGTCCCTTAATATTTTCTGCATTTCCTCACCTCCTTTAAATGACTTGCCGTAACTCTATAAGTTACTTATTTTGCAAAAAAAATAGCCATAGGATTTTCTAATTTGAGAAGATCAATCAATATTTCTATTTCTTTTGCTCCAAAATCTCCAGTTTTCAAACGAGAACTAAATGTTCGGGATGACATACCAAGAGCTTTAGCTATTGTGGCATTTGTATATCCATGCAAGATCATATGTGCTTTTAAAGACTTCACGTTAAGCATTATTTAACCCCTTTGTAACTTCTTAAGCTACTTGCATAATACCACACAAAAAATAACTTGTCAAGTTATTTTTTTCATTTTGTGCGAAAAATTTTTCTTGACAAGTTATTCGCTCTTATTTATAATTCATAAGGAGGTGCTTGCTTTGAGCATAGGAGATAAAATAAAGAATTTAAGAATTAAACTTGGATATACACAAGATGAACTTGCATTATCTGCTAAAACAACGAAGCAAACGATATATAAATATGAAACAGGAATTATTACAAACATTCCCTCGAGTAAACTATCACTAATTGCAGAGAAACTTGAAACTACACCTTCTTATTTAATGGGGTGGGAGGATACCCCCGAATCATTTGATAATCTTAATCAAGAAGAAACCGACCTCATCAAGAATTTTAAAAAGCTTGATAATGAAGATAAAGAAAAAGTTATTGAATACACAAAAGCACTGCAACAAAAAAAGCCCGTTCTTATGGTAGAGAACGAGCCGAGATATTTAGTCCGCCGTGCAGGGCGGGACGGCAGCTTTTCGGAAGAGTATTTGACCAAAGAGGAGATTGAAAAAATCAAAGAAGAAGCAAATGCCCTCGAAGAAGCTGATTTTTGACCTTGAAAGCGGTACCTATAACTGAGTTTTGGGTACCTATAATGGGGGTTTTAGGTACCTATAATGGGGGTTTTAGGTACCTATAAAGAGTTTTAGGTACCTATAATAGGGGTTTTAGGCACCTAAAACCGAGTTAAAGGATACCTGAACAAAAAGAAAAGAAAAAAAGAAGAAAAAGAAAGAAGCAAAGAAAAAGAAGAAATTCATAAGTATTATATATTTTAAAAAGAAAAGAAAAAAGAAAAGCAAAGAAAAATATATGCTCCTTTCAGTCGCATATATAAAAAGAAAACGGGGTTTTTGGAAAAAACGAAGGCTTTGACCGTTTTGAACAAGGAAAAAACACGGAAAAACCCAAATAACGGGTTCAAAAACACCGAAAAAAGCAAAAAACATATCAGATTGTAACGCCGATTGTAACGCTGATGTAACGAAATGTAACGCCGACAGAATAGAAAGAGAAGAAGGAGAAATATTAACATATCAACTTATCGTTGATATGTTTAACGAAATCTGCGTTTCGTTCCCTCATGTAACGGTCATTTCGGAATGAAGCAGAATAACAAGGAGCCAAAAGCAAGTGTTTTAAAACATTTGTTTAAATGGGATTTCTGGACGTTTTTCGGTTCACCTGATACCTTTCATTACTTTTCGATAAAAGCCTCTTGTGGCGTTCGTGGTAAAGTCTCACGGCTGTTCTGTTCGTAATATATTACCGAATTTCGATTTTTTATAAAATTTGTCCTTTACACTCTGTGGTTTTCTATAAAATCCTTAAATCTTTCAAATACATCCCGCTCGAGGGGCGAGGTAAGGAATTTATCTCTTTTATAAAGCTCCTTCATCCTTTCCCAACGAAATTCAGCGGCAGGCATTGATATGTCGCAAAGGTCGGATATTTCTTTTGCGGAATTAACGCCGATTCCCCAAAGCACACAGGCAGGCGCAAGGAGCCGGGAAGCAAATACATTGGCCGCCTGTTCAATCGGGTTGTCCTCAGGCGAAGGTTCACCACGGTTGACAAGTTTGTATTTACCTAAATCACCGTTTAAGATATGACCGAGCTCGTGTGCGGCCGTAAAGCGTTGCCGTCTGACCGGCTCCGATTTGCTTACATAAATTATCGCACCTTCCGGCACAAGAGTTGAGTACCCGCTGTTTTGGTCGGTCGGCTCGTATAATCGTACATTTATGCCCATATTTCGGCACAGCGCCGATACATTCACGGGCAATTCTTTAATTCCTTCTTGTAAAATAATCTTCCAAGACAAGTCCCGTGATTTTTTGTAAAGCTTATAATCCATAAAACCACCTCATTATATTTTGAGATAAGGTTTTGGAAATATACAAAAAAATAAACCCCGCCTTTCGACGGGGTCCTTCGTGGCCGGCGTTCTTACATAACGCTTAAATCAAAGGGTTCGGTTAACACGAATATACAGCGCATTTAAGCCTGCAGCTTAATTATATCATGTTTTTTCAAAAAAGCAATAAGCAAAATCTTAAAAGGGGAGGTGCTTAATATGGCAAAGGCAAAAAAACTCCCCAGCGGCAACTGGAGAGTTCAAGCAAGCGCAACTATTGACGGAAAAACCGTCCGTCGCTCCTTTACATATTCCGATAAGAAACAGGCCGAAAAAGCCGCACTTGATTGGCAAAGCCAAATATTCAAATTTAACAGTAACCCTTCCGAATTAACTCTCGGAGAAGCTATCCTGAATTATATAGACAGCCGCCGAAACATTCTTTCCCCGGTGAGTATAGCAACATATGAAAAGATAGCACGAAATTATTTTCATAACCTTCAGGGAAAAAAGCTTTCAAATATCAATCAGAAATCCCTGCAAGCCGAGATTAACGAGCTGAGCGGTAGATTGTCGCCGAAAAGCGTTCGAAGCATTTGGGGGTTGATTTCGGCCACGATAAAGCATTGTACAAATGAGTCTGTGACCGTCGTGCTGCCGAAAAAGAAAAAAACAATATATTCAACCCCCGACTTACAAACCTCTCTTAAAATCTTACAAGCGTGCAAAGGCACCGAAATTGAGCTTCCTGTGACCATTGCCCTTCGGTTTGGACTCAGAATATCCGAGATATGCGGTCTTAAGTGGTCGGCCGTTCATGATGATTATATTGTTATTGACAACGTCATTGTCTCTTACGATAAAGACGATTACGAAAAAACCCCAAAGTCGGAGGCCGGGAGCAGAAAGATTCCTCTGCCGCCGGATATTAAAGAGCTGATAAATGCACAGCCGAAAATAAATGAATATGTTGTTCAAAAAAGCGCAAAGTCAATCGGGGCAAAGTTCAGAAGGATTTTGAAAAACAACAACATTCCTCATTGCCGCTTTCATGACCTTCGTCATGCCATGGCATCGGCAATGGCACGGTTAAATATACCCGACGCCTATGCTATGAAGATAGGCGGATGGGACAGTCCGGATGTTCTTCGCAGGATTTATCAACAAACATTCACGAATGAAGAGCTTGCATTTTCGAAGCTTGTAAGTGATTATTTTACTGAAAATGCACACGAAAATGCACACGAAAATTAAAAACCCACGTATTTATGCGCCTTTTGGGCGGTTTTCAGAGAGTTCGAGTCTCTCCTTCTCCGCCAATCCCGAAGGCGAAAGTCTTCGGGATTTTTTCTTACAGTTTAGAGGTAAATATTCACAAAGGAGCTGACATGATTTGAATAAAATTGAAGGAAATGTCATACGCTTTGCCGAAAAAAACCGAGCCGTCCTGTTCTTCGGTATAATAAGCCTGCTCGCTTTTTACATTCGCTTTGCCGGGTTTGATTATGTAAGCGGCGATATGAGCGCCTTTCTTATCCCGTGGTTCAATCAGATAAGGGACGGCGGGGGAATAGTCTCTCTTAAAAGTCAAATCGGAAATTATAATATTTTTTATCAGACTCTCATTGCCTTTTTAACATATTTTAAAATTGACTGCGTGTGGCTTTATAAGCTGCTTTCCGTTGTTTTCGACTATCTTCTTGCCTTTTTCGCCGCCGACTTTGTTGGGGAAATGTGCGGTTTTAAGCGGTTCACCTTTAAGCATAATCTCGTTTACACCGTCATTCTTATGCTCCCCACCGTTTTCCTCAATTCCGGCTTTTGGGGTCAGTGCGATTCCATATACTGCTTTTTCCTGCTCATGACCCTTTATCGCTTTTATAAGGAAAAATATATTTCGGCCTTTGTCTTTTTCGGTCTTGCTCTCGGCTGCAAATTCCAGGCCGCATTCCTCGCTCCCTTTATTGTGATTTATTATTTCTATAAAAAACGGTTCACGATTTTGGGCTTTTTCCTGTCCTTCACGGTCTTTCTGTCCACGGGAATTTTCGGATATATCTTCGGCCGCAGCCTTGTCGAGCCGATACAGATTTATCTGACCCAAAGCGGAACATATAAGGATATGTATAAAAACGTATACAGCTTTTGGTGTCTTGTTGCGAAACAGGGAGAGACAAACTGGGAATATCTTCACACCGCCGCTATGGTTTTGACTCTCACAATCTGCGGGCTTGCGCTTTACACGGTCATGTCGGGAATAATCAAGATAAACACCGCCGAAAAATTCCTCGGCGTCGCCGCCTGGAGCTTTTGGGCGCTTGTGTATTTCCTCCCCGAAATGCACGAGAGATATACATATATGGTCGATATTCTGCTTGTTTTGCTCACCTTTGTTTCGAGAAAATATCTCAAATACGCGCTCCTTTCCTGCACCCTTTCCACCATGACCTACGGAAGATTCCTTTTCGGTATGGGAACCTTTGAAATCTGGTTCTCCGCCCTTTATCTCGCTGCCTTCGTGTGGTTTGCCTATGAGTTTTTAAGGGATAATTCCGAAAGGAAAAAGGTCTGCGTAAATGCTGCCGGCGGGGAAGAGTCCTCGCAAAATCAAAAAGAGCCGTCGGAGGCCCTTTTTGCAAAGGACGATGAAAAGGTCGGGATATTTCACGTCACCGATGAAAACTGAATTTTAAAATTGTGAAAAAAGACTGTTCTGTTACGAACAGTCTTTTTGTTTTAAACGATAATCCGAGTTTGAAACAATCGCCTATTTTGTTCAATATAAGTAAAAATTGATTTTTTGTAAATTTGCTGTTGACAATACCTCGGGGAGGGGGTTACAATATATGTATAAATTGTAAAGTTCTTACGGTTTATAATTTTTTAGGAGGAAAAGAGTATGAACAGCAAAAACACAAAAAGGGCGCTTGTTTCAAGCGTGATTGCAATGGCGCTGTGCCTTGCAATGCTTGTCGGAACCACCTTCGCATGGTTCACCGACACCGCATCCACGAGCGTCAACACCATTCGTTCGGGAAGCTTTGATGTGGCTCTCGAAATGCAAAAGGCCGACGGCACCTGGGAAAATGCCGAGGGCAAAACCCTCGATTTTAAAAAGGCCGCCGGTGCAGAGGCCGAAAAAATCCTTTGGGAGCCGGGCTGCAGCTATGAGCTTCCCGCACTCCGCGTTAAAAACGACGGCAATCTCGCCCTAAGTATAAGGTGCAGATAAGCGGAATTATGGGCGACGCCAAGCTTAACGAAGTTATCGAATGGACGATGGGCGATACCGCGCTCGGCTCTGAATATCATCTCAAAGCGGGTGAAACCTCGGCCGCGTTTGTGATTAAAGGCCGCATGCAGGAAACCGCCGGAAACGATTATATGAACCTTTCGATTAACGGTATTGCAATTTCCGTTGTCGCAACTCAGGACACCGTCGAAAGCGACAGCTATGGGAAGGATTATGATCAGTTGGCAGAATATCCGGTTTATGCCGCCGTGTCGGTAGAAACCGACGAAAACGGCCTGCTTTCCGGAGAGACAAAGCTCGCGTCCTCCGAAAAGCATGAGGATACCGACCTTCCCGTCGCTTCTGCAACCGTTCCCGCAGGTGCTCAGCTTAAAGAAAATGCTTCGCAGCTGGAGCTTGTTATCAAAAAAGCCGAAAATCCCGCCAACTTCACGGCAGACACAACCCAAAATGAGCCTAAGACTCTCGATATAAGCATGAAAGGCCTTGCCGAAGATAATGACAAGCTTATAAAAGTTGAGTTTTTCATTGAAAAGGGTCTTTCTCTTTTGGAGATAAATCACAACGGCCGTCGAATGAGCAGGTGCTCGGCTCTTAAGTGGCTCGACGCCGACCAGGAATTTTATTACGATTCTGCAACGGGTCTTGTGACGATGCTCACCAAAACCTTTTCGCCTTTCACATACACTTCCGATAAATTTTATTGGGACGACAAAAAGGCAGAAAGCTATAAAACTCCCGTCGATACACTAAACAAGATTATTACCGTCGCATCGGCCGAAGAACTTGCTCTTTTCAAATATGAAATCACGGATAAAAAGGTCGATTACAGCGGATATACGCTGAACATAACAAATGACATCGACCTCGGAAGGGGCTTTTGGCGTCCCATCGATCCCATAAAGGGAATGACAATCAACGGCAACGGACATAAAATAAGTAATTTGCTTGTCAGAAGCTGCACTAATTCAAGCGGATACGGTTTCGGTTTTATCGGCAATGCTTCGGGAACGGTCAACATTCGTGATTTGACCTTTGACGGAGCCGATGTGGCAATGGGCAAGGGATATGTTTATTACGGAAATGTCGGTTCGATCGTGCTCGCTTATGCATACGGAACCACCACCTTTGACAATGTCCGTGTTGTCAACAGCTCCCTTAACGGCTATGGTAAAATCGGTATGCTGCTCGGAATGGGCGCCGACCCGGGCGTGAAAATAACCTTTAAAAATTGCGTGTCCCAAAACAATATTATCCGTGCCGTTTATAACATTGGAGGCCTTGCCGGCAATATTCAGCGCGGAAACGGTTCTGACAACGCAACGGTTGAAAACTGTACGGTCAGCGGCATCGATGTAGTCTATGACTCGAGAGAAAGTTATGTTGACATACAAAATGCCGAAGCTACATTGAAGTCAAATGATAAAAAAGACGGAACCGATGTTGCAAAAACAATTTCGGGCAAATGGTGGATTTACAACGGATATTATTGGGGCGGATATGCCGATTACTATATTTCCTACGGAGATTCCTCATACGACGCTCCCGTCAGCGGATATGGCAACCTTGCAAACAGCGAATATTGTGTCAATAAGTAAGAAAATCTGATGTGTCTGCCGTTTTTCCAAAGAGAAGGGAGAAACGGCAGATTTTTATAATCCGTCTGTGTTTTACCGAAAAAAATAAATTTAAAAAATTTTAATTTAGGTATTGATTTTTGCGGCGAGATGTGATAATATAATCGAGCTGTAAGAAATGCGCCAATAGCTCAGCTGGATAGAGTGTTTGGCTACGAACCAAAAGGTCGGGGGTTCGAATCCCTCTTGGCGCGCCAAAATCCCGTTCACTTTAGTGGGCGGGATTTTACTTATTACTTCTTACCTCTTCACTATTACTTCAAATAAAGCTTGATACGGGATTTTTGGGAAGTAATAAGTAAAAAGTAATAGGTAATAAGTTAGGTGTGCCTGCGGCACGAATTATAATGCAAGGGTTACACCTTGCTCTTTTTATTTTACAGTATTATAACCGTAATCCGATTTGATATAAACTTGCTTTTTGCCGAATTAAAGCTCCTGCGGCAAGGAGAAAAGCTTTTATGCCCTTGATTTTTCAAGGGCTTTTTCTTTGTCGGAAAAAATAAAAAGTTACATTTTTGTCGAAGTCATGGACTTTTTGAAAAATATATGATAAAATTACATGGAAACAATACGGTGCGGCGCAAGGAGGTGCGGTCATGAATTCGGTTCGTCGTTTTCTCAACGGCAGACTTTTTCTCGTTATTTTCGTGCTGACGGTATTTGTGCTCGACCTTATGACCTCCCTTCCCGCCATGAAGGATTCCACCGACGTCATGTTCAGCGGCGCCCCTCCCGTTCTTTTAAAGCAGCGACTTCAGGTTGCGGGCGTGCTTTTCCTTTGCGTTATCGACGGCCTTGTGCTGCTTTTTTGCGACGAAATAATGCCGTTTTTGGCCTCGGGGCTTATGACGATTATTTTCGCCGCCAAGTGCTATGACAGCTATAATCTTTTTATGGGCGGCAACATGGCTTATATCACCGTTCCGATTTTTTTGTTTGTCATTGCCGCGCTGATTGTCAATTTCGCCCGCTATTTTTCGGAAAATCGGGACATTCCCTTTTTCTCGGTGGGCAAAAGCTTTTGGGGCATTGCCGCCGTGACCGTCGCCGTGACCCTCGGGGGTCTCGGAAAAATATCCCTTGCCGACTATTTTTCGGCCGCCTACTATGTCGTTTTTCTCGGAGTCGGAATGCTGCTGCTTTATTTTGTTTTCAGGTTTCGTTTTCGCCACAGGGACGACTATGACTTTGCCGAAAAATTTGCCGAGGTGCTTCTCATCGTCGGCCTTTGCGCGGCGCTGCTTGCCGCGAAATCCATTCTTTTCAGTCTTGACGACATTCTGCTTAACAAAAGCGTCCCCGAATGGAAATTCCGCAACAACTATTCGACCTTCCTCATGATATGTATGCCGGCGCCGCTCATGTTCGCAAAGCGGCACAGGTACCCGATTTTTCTTTCCTTCATCATGTTTGCCGTCATGTCGCTGCTCGGCTCGAGAAGCGGGCTTTTCCTCGGCGCCATTGAATTTTGCTGCTGCCTGCTTTTTCTTATCGTCACCGATTCGGAGAACAGAAATC
>ERZ773242.1488-NODE-1488-length-22238-cov-5.018257_pt1 | contig 22238 bp, 22 predicted proteins | sample MGYA00511077_ERZ773242 | MGnify/ENA primary metagenome ERZ773242 (study PRJEB29015, sample SAMEA2737754) | human gut metagenome | biome: human gut; feature: human-associated habitat; material: faeces | place: China | collected 2012 ... | reverse complement strand
TTTGCGGCGGCGTGTACGTCGCAAAAAACACTTTGCGCGGAGCGGAGTGTCGCAGCCCAGCCGTAGGCTGGGCAAGGAGCAGAGCGAAGCGAAACCCAATAGCGTCAAAAGGCCATCGGCCTTTTGACGCTATTTTTTCGATAACATCACGCGCCGCGTGAGACGGACTTGCGCGCGGTGGTGAGATATGGTATAATATTTGCTAATATGAGAAATTATCCAGCGCGAACCAGACCGCTTTTTGTGAGAAAAGGAGACGAGCCTATGGCCACGTTCACTGTCAACGGAAAATCCGTTACCGTGGAGAAGAATCAGAAGCTGATCCGCTTTCTGCGCGATACGCTGCACCTGACCTCCGTGAAGGACGGCTGCAGCGAGGGCGCCTGCGGCACCTGCCATGTCCTCATCGACGGCAAGCCAACCAAGGCCTGCATCCCGCAGACGGACAAGCTCGAGGGGAAGACTGTTCTCACCATCGAGGGGCTCTCCGACTGGGAAAAGCAGGTCTATACCTTCGCCTTCGGCGAAGCGGGCGCGGTGCAGTGCGGCTTCTGCATCCCCGGGATGGTCATCTCGGCCAAGGCACTGCTCGACGCGAACCCGAACCCCACGCGCGAGGAGGCGGCCTTCGCCATCCGCAACAATATCTGCCGCTGCACGGGGTATGTCAAGATCATCGACGGCATCCTCCTCGCGGGGAGGATCTTCCGCGAGGGAAAGATTCCCGCACCCGCGGCCGACGACTGGCAGTTGGGCTCGCGCGTCCACCGGCTCGACGTGGAGGAGAAGGTGCTCGGCTATGGGCAGTACCCCGACGACGTGTACGTCGACGGGATGTGCTACGGCGGCGCGGTGCGCAGCGCCTACGCCCGCGCGCGGGTGCTCGCGATCGACACAAGCGCGGCGGAAGCGCTCGAGGGCGTCGTCTGCGTCCTGACGCAGAAGGACATTCCCGGCAAAATCAACGTCGGCCACCTGAAAAAGGATCAGCCGACGCTCATCGGCGTGGGGGAGATCACGCACTACCTAGGCGACGCCGTGGCCCTCGTCTGCGCGCGCGATCAGGAGACGCTTGAAGCGGCGAAGAAGCTCGTGCAGGTTGAATACGAGGTGCTGCCCGCCGTCCACAGTCCGGCAGAAGCCGCGGCGCCCGGCGCGCCACTCGTGTTCGAGACGGACGAGAACAACGTGCAGGCGTATAAGCGCGTCTCCCGCGGCGACGCGGCGGGCGCAATTGCGCGATCAAAATATGTGCTCACGGAGCACTTCCATACCCCGTGGACGGAGCACGCCTTCCTCGAGCCGGAGTGCTGCGTGGCGCTGCCGCTCGAAAACGGCGGCGTGCGGCTCCTCACGACCGACCAGAGCGCGCACACGACCATGCACGAGTGCGCCGCGATGCTGGGCGTCGACTATGAGCACTGTCAGGTACAGAATATGCTCGTCGGCGGCGGCTTCGGCGGCAAGGAGGACATGTCCGTGCAGCACCACGCGGCGCTGCTGGCATATGTCGCGCGCGTTCCGGTGAAGGTGAAGCTCTCGCGGCAGGAATCCATCCTCGTCCACCCGAAGCGGCACAGCTTCGACATGGATTTCACGATGGGCTGCGACGAAAACGGCATCATTCAGGGCGTGAAGGCCTCCGTCGTGTCCGATACGGGCGCGTTTGCCTCTCTCGGCGGGCCGGTGCTCGAGCGCGCGTGCACGCACGCGGCGGGGCCGTATGCCTACGAAAACTTCGAGATCGAGGGGTACGCCTACTATACGAACAACCCACCCGCGGGCGCGTTCCGCGGCTTCGGTGTGACGCAGACCTGCTTCTGCACGGAGACGCTGCTGAACCAGATGGCCGACCTCGTCGGCATCTCCCCGTGGGAGATCCGCTACCGCAACGCCATCCGCCCCGGCGGAGTCCTCCCGAACGGGCAGATTGTGGATGAGTCCACGGGGCTTGTCGAGACGCTCGAGGCCATCAAGCCCGCCTATGACGCGGCGGTTGCTGCGGGCGACCCGGTCGGCATCGCCTGCGCGATGAAGAACGCGGGCGTCGGCGTCGGCATCCCGGACTGGGGGCGCTGCAGGCTGATCGTCGAGGATGACGGGAAGGTACACATCTATTCCGGCGCGAGCTGCATCGGGCAGGGGCTCGGCACGGTGCTCGTGCAGGTCGTCGTGACGAACACGGGGCTGCACCGGGACGACATCGTCTATGAGCGCAGCAACACGTGGATCGCGCCCGACTCCGGCGACACGTCCGGCTCGCGCCAGACGCTTGTGACGGGCGAAGCGACCCGCCGCGCCTGCGAAAAGCTGCAAAAAGAGCTGCGAAGTGGAAAAGCTTTACAGGACTTGATAGGGCAGGAGTTCTACGGGGAATACCTCGCGAAAACCGACCCGCTTGGCGCGGACGTGCCGAATCCGGTCAGCCACGTCGCCTACGGCTACGCCACGCAGATGTGCATCCTCGACCGCGAGACGGGGCGCATCAAAAAGATGGTCGCGGCGCACGACGTGGGCAAGGCCGTGAACCCCCTGAACTGCGAAGGGCAGATCGAGGGCGGCGTCGTGATGAGCATGGGCTACGCGCTCACGGAGCAGTACCCGATCAACGAGGACTGTAAGCCCACGGCGAAATACGGCACGCTCGGGCTCTTCCGCGCGAATCAGATTCCGCCAGAGATCCAGTCCATCGTGGTCGAAAAGCCGGGGCTCTCCGTCGCGGGCGGCGCCATCGGCATCGGGGAGATCACCTCGATCCCCACGGCTCCCGCCATCGCGGATGCCTACTACCGGCTCGACGGCGAGCGGCGTCTCGAGCTTCCACTGGTAAACACGCCCTACGCGCGGAAGAAGTAACGTTCTACATAGTATAAAACTGGCAGCCCCGGTTGGGGCTGCCAGTTTTTGCTTATTCTTCTGTATGGCCGCTCTGTATGGGGATGCTTCCGAATTTTTCCGCGAACAGGCGGTCGCCGTAATCGCGCAGCTCGCGGCAGAAATCGTCATACTGCGTGAGCAGGCGCTCGCCCTCTGGGGTCAGCGTCGCGCCGCCGCCGCCCTTGCCGCCGGTGCTCGAGTGCAGCAGGGGAAAGCCCAGCTGCCGCTCGGCGTGCTTCGTGATCGTCCACGCCTTGGAGTATGCCATGCCCATCGACATGGCCGCGGCGCGCAGCGAATGAAGCTCCTGCACGCGGTGCAGCAGCGCGGCGATGCCCGGGCCGAAGCACTTCTCCTCAGCGAACAGGCGCACAGATACGTTGTAGTGTAAATTCTGTTCCATACGGCTATTGTACCAGCCCCTGCCGCAAACGTCAACGGCGGGGATTGACCTTTTTTTTAATCGGTGTTATTCTTTTGAAAAACAGACGAAGGGAGCGGGAAGCATGAGAGTTCTGATTCGCGGCGCGGGGGATCTCGCCTCCGGCATCGCCCTGCGGCTGCACCGCGCGGGGCTGGACGTGGTGATGACCGACCTCGAAAAGCCCACGGCCATCCGCCGCACGGTCTGCTTCTCGCAGGCGCTTGTGCTGGGCGCGGCCACGGTCGAGGATGTGACGGCGCGCGCGGCGGCATCGGCCGCGCAGGCGGAGGAAATTCTCGCGGCGGGGGAGATCCCCGTGCTCGCCGATCCGGCATGCACCTGCCGCGAAGCGCTGCGGCCTGATGCGCTCGTCGACGCGATTCTCGCCAAGCGCAACCTCGGCATGCGGATCGGCGACGCGCCCGTCGTCATCGGCGTCGGCCCCGGCTTCACGGTGGGGGAGGACTGCCACGCCGTCGTAGAGACGATGCGCGGGCACACGCTCGGACGGGTGATCTACCGCGGCAGCGCCATCCCCAACACGAACATCCCCGGCCTGATCGGGGGCTTCGCGGGCGAGCGCGTCCTGCGCGCACCGGCGGACGGCGTGTTTCACCGGAAGCTCGAGATCGGCGCGCGGGTGGAGCCGGGCGACGTCGCGGGCGAGGTGGCGGGTCTGCCGATGTGCTGCATGATCGGCGGCGTCCTGCGCGGGATTCTTCCGGAGGGGACGCAGGTTCACAAGGGCATGAAATCCGGCGACGTCGACCCGCGCGGACAGGTGGAAAACTGCTATACCGCGTCGGACAAGGCTCTTGCCGTCGGCGGCGGCGTTTTAGAGGCGATTCTGCACCTGTCCGGGATATTGAGGAGGGAAGCATGATGGAAAATCAGGTGAAGCTGACGAAGCTCGCGCAGTGCGCCGGGTGCGGCGCGAAGGTCGGCGCCGGGACGCTGGCGCAGCTGCTCGAGGGCATCCGCGTCCACAGCGACCCGAATCTGCTGGTGGGCTTCGACAAGAGCGACGACGCGTCGGTCTACCGCGTGTCGGACGAGCTCGCGCTCGTGCAGACGGTGGACTTCTTCCCGCCGATCGCGGATGATCCCTACACTTTCGGCCAGATCGCTGCGACGAATGCGCTCTCGGACGTCTACGCGATGGGCGGCGAGCCGAAGCTCGCGCTCAACATCATGTGCGTGCCGGAGAAGATGGAAAAGGCCACGATCCACCAGATTCTCCGCGGCGGGTACGACAAGGCCTATGAGGCGGGCGCGATCATCACCGGCGGACACAGCATCTTCGACGACGAGCCGAAGTATGGCCTCGCCGTGACGGGCTTCGTCCACCCCGACCGCGTCCTGACGAACAGCGGCGCGCGGGCGGGCGACGTGCTGATTCTGACCAAGCCCATCGGTATCGGTGTGCTGACTTCCGCGATGAAGGCCGACCTCTGTGACGAGGAGACGGTGCAGCTTGCGATGCGCCTGATGACGACGCTCAACAAAAACGCACGCGATGTGATGGTGCGCTATCGCGTCCATGCCTGCACGGACGTGACGGGCTTCGGCCTGATGGGGCATCTGCTGGAGATGTGCCAGGGCAGCGGCCTTGCCGCGCGGGTGGACACGAAGGGGATTGACCTCATCGGCGCGGCGATGGAGTTCGCGCGGATGGGCGTGCTCCCGGCGGGGCTCTACCGCAACCGCAGCTTCGCCGAGAGTTCCGTCGACGCCGGTGAGGTGGAGTTGGCCGTGCAGGATCTGCTCTTTGATCCGCAGACGTCCGGGGGCCTGCTCATGGCGGCGGATCCCGGGGACGCGGAGAGCCTGCTGGCCGACCTCCGCGGCTGCGTCCCGAGCGCGCAGCGCGTCGGCGAGCTGACGGCGTATCAGGGCGGGGCGCGGATTTGCCTGCGCTGAAAAACTTTCCTGTCAAATTTTCGGATAAGGGGCTATCCTTTATCCGACTGATATGTTATAATCCAAGATTGAAAAGCGGCAGGTAACTGCCCATATATTCATGCAGGAGGAAAAGCAACTATGGAAACCTATGGTCTGGAGAAGCTGGGGATCATCAACACCCGTGCCGTCTACCGCAACCTGACGCCGGCGCAGCTCGTGGAGCATGCGCTTGCGCGCGGAGAGGGCACGCTCTCCAATACCGGCGCGCTGGTCGTGAAAACCGGTAAGTATACCGGCCGCAGCGCCAACGACAAGTTCATTGTCGACACCCCCGCTGTCCATGACGATATCGCCTGGGGCAAGGTGAACCGCCCCATCGAGAAGGCCAAGTTCGACGCCATCCGCGCCAAGGTCATCGCCTATCTGCAGGGCAAGGACGTCTTTATCTTCGACGGCTTCGCCGGCGCCGATCCCAAGTATACGAAGGCGTTCCGCATCGTCAACGAGTTGGCGAGCCAGAACCTCTTCATCCACCAGCTGCTGCGCCGCCCGACGGCCGAGCAGCTCGCGGACTTCCGCGAGGACTATACCATCATCGCCGCCCCCGGCTTCAAGTGCATCCCCGAGATCGACGGGACGCGCTCCGAGGCCGCGATCCTCGTCGACTATGAGGCGCACGAGGTCGTGATCTGCGGCACGCAGTACGCGGGCGAGATCAAGAAGTCCGTGTTCTCCGTCATGAACTATGTCCTGCCCAAGCAGGGCGTGTTCCCGATGCACTGCTCCGCCAACATCGGCACGCACGGCGACTCCGCCGTGTTCTTCGGTCTGTCCGGCACCGGCAAGACCACCCTCTCCGCCGACCCGAACCGCAAGCTGATCGGCGATGACGAGCACGGCTGGGCCGACGACTCCGTCTTCAACTTTGAGGGCGGCTGCTACGCCAAGTGCATCAACCTCAGCCCCGAAGGCGAGCCTGAGATCTACAACGCCATCAAGTTCGGCGCGATGGTCGAGAACGTCGTCATGGATCCCGAGACGCGCGAGTTCGACTTCGACGACGACTCCCTCGCCGTCAACTCCCGCGTGGGCTACCCCGTAGAGTATATCCCCAACGCAGAGCTCTCCGGCATGAGCCCGAGCGTCCCCAAGACCGTCATCTTCCTGACGGCGGACGCCTACGGCGTGCTGCCCCCCATCAGCAAGCTCGATAAGAACCAGGCCATGTACTACTTCGTCTCTGGCTTTACCTCCAAGGTCGCCGGTACCGAGATCGGCGTGACGGAGCCCGTGCCGACGTTCTCCACCTGCTTCGGCGAGCCCTTCCTGCCGCTCGATCCCTCCGTCTATGCCGCGATGCTGGCCGACAAGGTCGAGAAGGCGGGCGCGAAGGTCTATCTGGTCAACACCGGCTGGAACGGCACCGGCAAGCGCATGAAGCTGAGCTACACCCGCGCCATGGTTACCGCCGCCCTGACCGGCGAGATCGAGAAGAGCGAGTTTGTCACTGATCCCACCTTCGGCGTACAGGTGCCGACGAGCATCGAGGGCGTGCCCAGCGAGCTGCTCATCCCCGCGAACACGTGGGACGACAGAGACGCCTATGCTGCGAGCTGCAGGAAGCTGGCCGCGAGCTTTGTCGAGAACTTCAAGAAGTACACCCACATGAGCGCCGAGGTCGTCGCCGCCGGCCCCAAGGCGTAAACGCGCATTTTCCGGCCGAAAAACAGACAGAGCGCCGGGAGCCAACCGCTCCCGGCGCTTTTTTCCCCAAGGAGGACAGCGTATGATTGAACTGAAAATCCTGATCGACGAGATCGACTATGACTCCGTAGCGGACTTTCTCGTCCCGCTGCTGGTTGAAAAGCTGAAAAAGGAGGATAAGACCGGTCTGTTCGGCTCCATGCTCTCCGGAAATTCGGCCATGGCTTCAAATATGGCACGCAGTCTGCTTAAGAAAATGCCGCAGGAAAAGAAGGACGAGCTGGTCGTACAGCTTCTCACCAAGAACCGTGAGAAGCTCCTCGAAACCGGCCGCAATGCCGCCGCGAAAAACGGCATCCGTCTGCAGATCTGCGATGTATCGGCGAAGAAAATCTGACCTCTCCGGCAAAAAACGGCGCGCCCCGCGGGTAGCCGGACCGGGCTTTTCCTGTTGCCATTGTACACGGAGCGTGCTATGATATGAAATAAGAGAGAATACGAAAGAGGGAGGACTCGCAGATGCTTTTGGCGATTGATGTCGGCAACTCGACGATCTCGGCGGGTCTGTTCGACCGGAAGCGGGAGCTGAAGTTCCTCGCGTCCATCGACACGGACAGCCGCAAAACGGCCGATCAGATCAGCATCGACCTGATGAACCTGTTCCAGCTGTATCACTACGACCTGAAGGACGTCACCGGCGCCATTTTCTCGAGCGTCGTGCCGCCGATCAACTTTATGATGGAAAAGGCGCTCACGCGCCTGCTCGGAAAGCCGCCGATGGTCGTGGGGCCGGGCGTGAAGACAGGGCTGAACATCCGGATGGAGGTACACAACCAGCTCGGCGCGGATATCGTCGCAAACGCCGTGGCTGCGCTGGAGAAATACCCCGCGCCGATCATCATGATCGACATGGGCACCGCCACGACCATCTCCTATATCTCCGCCAAGCACACCTATGAGGGCGGGCTGATGTTCCCCGGTGTGCGTCTGAGTCTCGACGCGCTCTCGGATCATACGGCGCAGCTGCCGGACGTGGCGCTGCAGCACCCGAAGCAGCTCATCGGCAAGAACACTGAGGACTGCATGCGCTCGGGCATCGTCTACGGGACGGCGGGCATGCTCGACGGGATCATCGACCGCATCCGCGACATGCTCGGCGAGGACGAGCACCCCTCCATTATCGCCACCGGCAGCAACGCGCCCGTCATCGTGCGCTACTGCCGCAACCGCATCGTCTATGACAAATATCTGCTGATGGAGGGGCTGTGGAACATCTATCAGCGCAACAAATGAACAATTTCTGAAAGTTTCTGTTGAAACTGAAACGAATTTGGGATATACTATCCCCAGTATCTATCTTACGGAGGTTTTTACAATGATTGAGATCACCAAAGACACCATCATCGGTGATATTCTGGATGTCGCGCCTCAGACCGCGCCCATTTTCCTGTCCATTGGCATGCACTGCCTTGGCTGCCCGTCCTCCCGCGGCGAGACCGTGGAGGAGGCCTGCATGGTGCACGGCATCGACTGCGACAAGCTGCTCGAAATCGTCAACGAAGAGGCCAACAAGGCCGCGGAGTAACACAACCGTGACAACGCCAAACGCATACGGCCACCGCCGTATGCGTTTGCTTGCGTCCGCAGAAGGAGAGTGGCCTATGCAGCCGAAACATCTACAGCTCGCCCCGCGATTGCAGCTGCTGGCCGATCTCGTGCCGCAGGGCGCGCGCCTGGCCGACATCGGAACCGACCACGGGTATCTGCCGGTCTGGCTCCTGCAGCAGGGGCGGATTTCCTCCGCCATCGCCGCGGACATCGGCGCCGGGCCGCTTGAGCACGCCCGCCGCACCGCGCGCGAATACGACGTCTACGGGCTGGCCTTCCGCCTGTGCGACGGGCTGAGCGCCATCGCGCCCGACGAGGCCGACACGCTCGTCATCGCCGGTATGGGCGGCGAGACGATCATCCATATTCTCGAGAGCGCGCCGTGGACGCGCGGATGCACGCTTCTGCTGCAGCCGCAGACGAAGATCGAGCTGCTGCGTGCGTGGCTGCGCGAGCACGGCTATGCCGCGGATGCCGAGCGGCTCGTGGAGGACAAGGGTAAGCTCTATCTCGTCCTCTCCGTCCGCGGGGCGGAACCGGGGACGGCGTCGGTACTCGAGCAGTACGGCGGGTTCTGTCTGGAGGGCGACCCGCTCTACGGCGCATACCTCACGCGGCAGATCGCGCGCCTGCGCCGCCGCGCGGAGGGCATCCGCGAGAGCCGCGGGGAGGAGACACAGGCGCTCTTGTCCCTTGCGGCGCAGCTGGAGGAAAAGAAGGAGGTATGGCAGTATGGCGGCCGTGCGTGAAATCGAACAGTTTCTCTATACCTGGGCACCGCGCGAGCTCGCGGCGGGCTGGGACAACGTGGGTCTGCTCGTCGGCGACCCGGACCGCGAGGTCACGCGAATTCTCGTCGCGCTCGACGTGACGCGGGCCGTCGCGGACGAGGCGGCGCGGCTCGGCGCGGAGCTGATCGTGGCACACCACCCGGTCATGAACGTCCGCTGGCACGAGCAGCAGATGCAGACGCTGCGCGACGATACGCGGCTCGGCGGGCTGCTGACGGCGCTGGTGCGAGGGAACCTCTCCGCCATCTGCATGCACACCAATCTCGACGCCGCGGAGGGCGGCGTGAACGACTGTCTCGCCCGAAAACTTGGCCTGCAGGACGCGGAACCGTTCAATGAGGAAAAAATCGGGCGAATCGGCACCATTTCCTGCGAAAAACCCCTTGAAGAGTTCCTACAGGATGTGGTAAAATTATTGGGCTGTCGTGGGCTGCGCTATCACAGCGGCGAAAGACCCGTCCGCCGCGTGGCGGTGGGTGGCGGCGCGTGCGGTGAATATATCCAGAGGGTCATCGACCTCGGCTGCGACACGTTCGTCACGAGCGACCTCGGCTACCACGACTTTTTGGATACGCAGGGACTGAACCTCATCGACGCGGGCCACTTTCCCACGGAGAACGTGGTCTGTGAGGAGCTTGTGCGCCGCCTGAGCGAGGCCTTTCCCACGATTCAGATCACAAAATCGGCCGTCCACCATGACGCCGTGCAATTCTACATGAGCTAAGGAGAGAAGATACTATGTCCGGACATTCCAAGTGGCACAATATCCAGAAAACCAAGGGTGCGGCCGATGCCAAGCGCTCCGCCGCCTTCACCAAGATCGCCAAGGAGATCATCGTCGCCGTGAAGCAGGGCGGCAGCGGCGACCCCGCGAATAACTCCCGTCTCGCGACCGTCGTGGCCAAGGCCAAGGCCGCCAACATGCCCAACGACAACATCAAGCGCACCATCGAGAAGGCGCTCGGCGCGGGCAACACCGACAACTACGAGTCCGTCACCTACGAGGGCTACGGCCCCTGCGGTGCGGCCGTCATCGTCGAGGCGCTGACCGACAACCGCCAGCGCACCGCCCCCGAGATCCGCCACTATTTCGATAAGTTCGGCAAGGGCATGGGCGCACAGGGCTGCGTCAGCTGGTCCTTCGACCGCAAGGGTGTGATCGTCATCAACAACGAGGACGAGGAGCTCGACGAGGAGACCGTCATGATGGACGCGCTCGACGCCGGCGCCGAGGACATCGAGGCCGACGGCCCCGTCTTTGAGGTCACCACCGATCCCGACAGCTTCAACGACGTCGTCAAGGCGCTCGAGGCCAAGGGCTACACCTTTGCCAGCGCGGAGATCGAGATGGTGCCGCAGAACTACGTCACCATGTCCAGCGAGGAGGACGTGAAGAGCATGGAGAAGCTCCTCGACATGCTCGACGACAACGACGACGTCCAGAACGTGTGGCATAACTGGCAGCAGGACTAAATTACATAAAAAGGCCGTCTCATCCAGTGGGTGAGACGGCCTTTTTATGTAATTTTTCGCTCCGAACCGCGCATTTTTGTACGCGCGGCGCACAAAAATACACTCTCTCCGCGCAGTCCGTTTTTTTCGACGTACACGCCGCCGCAAAAACGGATTGGACCTTTTAGATGCGAACTCTGCGAGACTTGGAAGTGACAAATGGCGGTCTGTATGATAAAATAATAGACGCACAGAAGAAGGGAGGGCCGGTTATGACAAAAGGAGACATCTTCTCGCTGGTGATAACGGGGCTGCTTGCGCTCGGGATCCTTGCCGCTGCGGTTTTGCTGATATGCGGAAAGGGCGGACGGTTGCTCGCGGGCTACAACACCATGACGCCCGAGGAACGCGCGGCCTTTGACGAGCGGGCGCTCTGCCGCTTCTGGGGCAAGATTTTGCTGCCGATGGGCGCGTTTTTGCCCATGGCGGCGGTCGGCGGGATCTATGACAAAGTCTGGCCGGCACTCGCCTATCTCGCGCTCGTGCTGGGTCTGGTCGCCTTTGCCATAATCTACAGCAACACGGGAAAGCGGTTCAGGAAATAAGGAAAATCTCCGGCGTTGCCGGAGATTTTCCTTATTTCTTCGATTTTTTGTTCAGCTGGCTGGGATTCAGGGGCTTTTGACCCGCGATGGCGCGGTAGTGGTTGACCTTGTCTAGGCGTTTTTGCTGCTTTTTCGCTTTTTCCTTCTCCTTGGCGCGCTTCTGCGCGGCCTCCTGATCGAGCTTTTTCTTGGCCAAATACTCACTCTTTTCGTCATTTTTCTCGAGATCCTTGTACTTTTCCGGGTGACGTGCCCAGTCGATGCGGAAGACAGTCAGCGCGACGAGCAAAATCACGCCGACGGCGACAATGGCGTAAACGAGAATGTTCCAGATCATGAATCGCGAGCCCCCTTACCTGATTTTCTCCAGTATACAGGAAAACGCGGGCGTTTGCAAGCGCGTCGCGGCGAAAAGAGGGGAGGGGGCGGCGGAAAAACGGTTGAGTTTTGCCGCATCCGCGTGTATAATATCCAATTGTTTGTACGGCGCGTTTTGCGCCGCCGAGATTCTTGATACCACGGAGGAACACCGTTTTGATTACGAGCTTTCAGGAACTGGAGAGGCATGTGCTCTCGCACGGCCTGCGCGGACGCATCGCGCTCGCCAACGCGCAGGATGAACCGGCGCTGGCGGCTCTCGTGCGCGCGCAGCGCGCCGGGGCGGCGGAGGGTACGCTTATCGGCCCGGCCGACGAGATCGCGCGGCTCCTGCGCAGAATGGGCGAGCAGGTGTCGGACTATGAGATCGTGCCGTTTACCGGCACGGAGCTGGACGCGGCGAAGCTGGCCGTGCGCACTGTGCGCGAGGGGCGCGCGGACATGCTGATGAAGGGGCTGCTGCACACGGCGGACTTCGCACGCGCGATTTTAAATCGCGAGACGGGTCTGATGCCGCAGACCGGGCGGCGGCTGCTGAGCCAGTGCGGCTTTTTCCAGTACGACGGGCGGATCGTTCTGATCACCGACGCGGCGATCAACATTAACCCCGATGTCGAGACGCAGATCGGGATCGTCGAGAACACGCTGCCTGTGGCGCACGCGCTGGGGATCGAGACGCCGAAGGTGGCGGTTTTGTCCGCGGTCGAAACCGTGTCGGAGAAGATGCCCTCGACCGTGACGGCGCGCGAGGTGGCGCGGCGCGGGATTCCGGGCTGCGTCGTCTCCGGGCCGCTCGCGATCGACAGCGCGCTCTCGCGCGAGTCCGCCCGCCACAAGACGATCAGCGACCCCGTGGCCGGGCAGGCGGATCTGCTGCTCGTGCCGTATGTCGAGATGGGGGACATCATGTATAAGACCTGCAGCTGCATCGCGGGGCATACGATGGCCAGCACGATCTGCGGCGCGGCCTGCCCGATCATCATCAACAGCCGCAGCGACTCGGACGATACGAAGTACTATTCGATTCTCATCGCCGCCATGATGAGCGGCAGCGCTTCGTAGCACATGGCTTTCTTTGCGGGCGCGCAGAGTTTTCTGCGCGCCCGTGTTTTTTTTGCGCCGCCGCATGCGCTGATTTGACACAAAGCAAAATTTCTGCTACGATGCCCGTAGCGTTGAAAAGAGAAGGAGGACTTCCGTGAGGATTGTGTCAACTGAACAAAATTTTTATTTTGTTCAGTTGGAGGTAGGCTGACAGAGGGTATTCCCCGGAAAACGGCGTTTTTGGCCGGTTTGACCTTCCGGGGCCGCTTGGCGCGGATGGCCGCCGCACACCTGTTTTTTATTTAATTGTCTGCTCAACACATCCCCGCGAAAAAATACAATGGATTACCGAAAAGATTCTCCGCAGATCCTGCTCGATTTTCTCTCGTACCACGAGACGATCAAGGCGCACTCGCAGCGCACGGTCGATGAATACTATCTGGATCTGCGCAATTTCTTCCGCTATATGAAGCGCGCCCGAAATGCCGAGCTCCACGAGCTTCCGCTCGATCAGATCGACATCCGCGACGTCGATCTCGCGTTCGTCAGCTCGATCCGCCTGACGGACATCTACGACTATCTGTCGTACCTGAGCCGCGACCGGCTGCAGCACCAGAATAGTGAAATTTCTAACAAAGGGCTGAGCCCGGCTTCCCGTGCGCGCAAGCTCGCGACCATCCGCTCGTTTTTCAATTATCTGTGCAATAAGCGGCACCTGCTGGAGGAAAATCCCTGCAAGGATGTCGACCCGCCGAAGCTGATGAAGACGCTGCCGCGCTATCTGACGCTCGATGAGAGCATTTCCCTGCTCGATTCCGTCGACGGCGAGAACCGCGAGCGCGACTACTGCATCCTGACGCTGTTTCTCAACTGCGGGCTGCGGATTTCGGAGCTGATCGGCCTGAACCTCAACGACATGCAGGGCGACGCGCTGCGCATCCTCGGCAAGGGCAATAAGGTGCGCATCGTCTACCTCAATCAGGCCTGCAAGGACGCGCTCGGGCAGTATCTCGCCGTGCGGCGGCCGATCAGCGGCCGCGACCGCGAGGCGCTCTTCCTCTCGCGCAACAATCGGCGCATCAGCCGCTCGACGGTGAACCTGCTGGTCAAGAAACACCTGAGTGCCGCGGGACTGGACAGCACGCGCTACTCGAGCCACAAGCTGCGCCACACGGCGGCGACGCTCATGCTGCAAAACGGCGTGGACGTGAAGGCCGTGCAGGAGGTTCTCGGGCACGAGCACCTCAATACAACGGAAATTTACACGCACATCGACAACGAAGCCCTCCGTGTGGCCGCAAAGGCAAACCCCTTGTCACGCGTTAAAATCAAAGGAAAAATCAAGGAAGAGCCCGATAAAAATCATGAAAAGGACGAGGAGACCTGAGCTTCCCCGCCCTTTTCACTGTCCGGGAGAAAATATTGCCCGCGCGGCGGCACTTTTTCTCCGCCGGATTGATTGACTTTTTCTGTCAGATGCGATACTCTAATAGTAACTTATAATATGGAGGTTTCCCATGAATACGGCAGAACTTTCCAGCGTATGCAAAGCCGTCCGCAGAGATATCATCAACATGACCGCCAATGCAGGCAGCGGCCATCCCGGTGGTTCCCTCTCCGCGGTGGAGCTGATGGTGAGCGTGTTTTTTAACCACATGCGCATTGATCCCCAGAACCCCAAGATGCCGGAGCGCGACCGCTTCGTGCTGAGCAAGGGCCACGCGGCCCCGTGCTACTACGCGGTGCTGGCCGAGCGCGGCTTCATCAGCCGCGGTGAGTTCCAGAACTTCCGCCAGCTGCACAGCATCCTGCAGGGCCACCCCGACTGCAAGAAGGTCCCCGGCGTGGACGCGTCTACCGGCTCGCTCGGTCAGGGCTGCTCCATCGCGGTGGGCATGGCGCTCGGCGCGAAGGTGCAGAAGCAGGATGTCAACGTCTATACCATCCTCGGCGACGGCGAGTGTCAGGAGGGCCAGATCTGGGAGGCGCTGATGTCTGCCGCCCACTATAAGCTGGACAATCTGACCGTCATCATCGACAACAACGGTCTGCAGATCGACGGCAGCAACAACGAGGTCATGAGTCTCGGCGATCTGGCGGCGAAGGTGCGCGCCTTCGGCTTCGAGGTGTTCGAGCTGGACGGCCACGACCTCGAAGCCATCGAGGCGGCGCTGAGCGCCAGAACCGCCCCCGGCGTGCCGAAGTGCATCCTCGCCCACACCGTCAAGGGCAAGGGCGTCTCCTTCATGGAGAACCAGGTAGGCTGGCACGGCAAGGCACCCAACGAGGAGCAGCGCCAGCAGGCTTTGAAGGAATTGGAGGACTGAGACTATGAGTGAGAAAATTGCAACCCGTGAAGCCTACGGCAAGGCCCTCGTCGAGCTGGGCGCCGTCAACGATAAGGTCGTGGTGCTCGACGCCGACCTCGCCGGCGCGACGATGACGAAGCATTTCAAGGCCGCCTATCCCGAGCGGTTCTTCGACTGCGGCATCGCCGAGGCGAACATGATGAATATCGGCGCGGGCCTGTCCACGATGGGTCTTGTCCCCTTCTGCTCCACGTTCGCGATGTTCGGCGCGGGCCGCGCCTATGAGCAGATCCGCAACTCCATCGCCTATCCGAAGTTCAACGTCAAGATCTGCTGCAGCCACGCGGGCGTCTCCGTCGGCGAGGACGGCGGCAGCCACCAGGCGATCGAGGACATCGGCCTGATGCGCCTTGTCCCCGGCATGACCGTGATCGTCCCGGCCGACGCCAAGGAGGCCCGCAAGGCCACCTTCGCGCTCGCCGGGTTCCAGGGTCCCGCCTACATGCGCCTTGCGCGTCTGGCAACGCCCGTCTTCGAGGAGGACTACCCCTTCGAGATCGGCAAGGCCAACGTCCTGCGCGAGGGCAAGGACGCGGCGGTGTTCGCCTGCGGCCTGATGGTCAATGAGACGCTCGAGGCCGCGAAGCTTCTCGCCGCCGAGGGCATCGAGATCTCCGTCATCAACGTCCACACGATCAAGCCCATCGACGCCGAGTGCGTCAAGGCCTACGCCGAAAAGTGCGGCAACGTCGTCACCGTCGAGGAGCACAGCGTCATCGGCGGTCTGGGCGACGCCGTGGCCGACGTGCTGATGGGTCATGTCGCCTGCAAGTTCCGCAAGATCGGTGTGAACGATCAGTTCGGCCAGTCCGGCAAGGCTGCGGACGTCCTGCGCGAGTACGGCCTGACCGCCGACCAGATCGCCGAGAAGATCAAGCAGACGCTCTGAACAATCCACCTGCCGCGCAGGAGGACAGGATAGGAAGCAGTATATCATCGACGCTTTCATCGACCGGGTCTTTTCCGGCAATCCCGCGGCGATCTGTGTGCTCGACCGGCCATACAGCGACGCGACGCTCCAGAGCATCGCGCGGGAGAACAACCTCTCCGAGACGGCCTATCTGCGCAAGACCGGCGAGAGCTGGCACCTGCGCTGGTTCACGCTGAACGGTGAGATTGACCTCTGCGGTCACGCGACCATGGCGGCGGCCTATGCCGTGATGGAGCTGATCGAGCCCGGAGAGACACAGGTGCGCTTTGACACGCTGAGCGGCCGTCTGACGGTCGACAAAACGCCGGACGGTCTGTATGCAATGGACTTCCCCGCCTATGCGCTCTCCCCTGTCCCGGTGACGGACGCGATGGAGCAGGCCATCGGCGCGCGGCCCATCGCGGCCTATATGGGGCGCGACCTGCTGTGCGTGATGGAAAACGAGGCGCTTGTGCGCGCGGTGCAGCCCGATCTGGCGGTAAGGCCGCGCTCTTCTCCGTCGGCGCAATTTTCCTGCCTCCGGACGCGAAGTAACTAAAAAAAGCTCGCCATGCACTGCATGGCGAGCTTTTTTATTATATTTTTGCGGTGATGCGGTTTCGGCTCACTCCACCGGCGTCAGCACGCCCAGCACGACGAAGCGGGCGTTGTCGTACTCATAGCTGCAGGTGCTCAGCGTGAGGATCCGGTCCGTGTCGGACGGGACGGCCATGTCGGTGGTGAAGCGCGAATGGCTCATGCACCACGAGAGGTACGACTGGCTCAGATTCGACTGGTAGATCTCCGCGTCATAGTCCACGACCACGCCCGCGAAGAGGTCGACGCGGTAGGTCTGCTCCGGTGTCATGAGATAGAGGTACGGGTGCGCATCGTAAAACGCCTGCTTCTTATACTCCACGAGGTGGCCGAACATCGCGCCCGAGCGCATGTGGTGGCCGTGGATGATCGTGTTGCGGCCGGAGAAGTCGGCCTTGCACGCGGCGTCGACGAAGAGCGTGCCATTTTTATTGTAGCTGCCGTCGAGCAGACGGTAGAGGTAATAGTCATTGTCGTCGGCCTGCACCACGGGGTAGTTCAGACCCGTGTCCGCGCCGTAGAGCCACGCCACCACGTCGCCGTTCTGCTGGCGCAGGGCGTCGAAATCGACGGAAATGCGCTCCGGCTCCTTCGTCGTCTGCTCCTCGTCCGTCTCGACGGGGGTGGTGAATTCCTCGGCCGCCTTCGTCACCTGCTCGCTCTTGTGCTTCTCGACGAGATAACTCCCGATCTTATAGGCGGAGAAGGCGAACACGCCGATCAGCACCGCCAGCAGCAGATAATAGAGAACCTTTTTCATAGAGCCCCTCCCCATGCGTTTTTATCTATTATATCGAAAATGCCCGCCCATTGCAAGCCCCGCGACGGGCGCGATTTTCGCGCTTTACTTCGGGCAAGAATTGTAGTAAGATGAAACTGAACAGAAGAAAGGAGCGTTTTCCCATGATCTACTTCAACAGCGATTATCTCGAGGGCGCCCATCCCGAGATTATGAAGCGTCTGGCCGAGACGAACATGGTGCAGACCGTCGGCTATGGCGAGGACGAATACTGTGCGTCTGCCCGCGCCAGGATCCGCGCGGCCTGCGATGCGCCGGATGCGGATATTCACTTTTTCTCCGGCGGCACACAGGCGAACACAACCGTGATCGCCGCGATCCTGCGCCCGTGGCAGGGCGTTCTCTCCGCCGCGAGCGGACACATCAACTGCCACGAGGCCGGCGCCATCGAGGCCACCGGCCACAAGGTCATCGCCCTGCCCACGGACGACGGCAAGATTACCGCCCGCCAGATCGAGGACTATGTCCACTGGCACCGGACGGACCCCTCCAGCGACTTCATCGTCCAGCCCGGCATGGTCTACATCTCCCACCCCACCGAGTGCGGCACGATCTATACCAAGTCGGAGCTGACGGCGATCTACGACGCCTGCCAGCGCTGCGGGCTGCGGCTGTTCATCGACGGCGCGCGCCTTGGCTACGGCCTGATGACCGACGGGACGGACGTGACGCTGCAGGACGTCGCGCACCTGTGCGACGTGTTCTACATCGGCGGTACGAAGGTCGGCACGCTCTTCGGCGAGGCGGTCGTGATTACGGAGCCCGCGCTGAAGAAGGACTTCCTATTCATGATGAAGCAGCACGGCGCGCGCCTTGCCAAGGGCCGCCTGCTCGGCATCCAGTTCGACGCGCTCTTCACGGACGATCTGTACCTGAAGATCTCACGCCACGCCATCGACATGGCGCACCAGATCCGCGAGATCTTCGTCTCGGCGGGCTATCCCCTGCTGTTCGACTCCCCCACCAACCAGCAGTACCCCATCCTCCCGGACAGCGACCTCGCCGAGCTCGGCAAGAGCTTCGGCTATGAATACTGGGAGCGCGTCGACGAGACGCACTCCGGCGTGCGCTTCTGCGCGAGCTGGGCCACGACGCAGGAGAACGTCGACGCCCTCCGTGCCGCCGTACAGGCGCTCAAAAAGTAAGCGTTCCATGTAAAAAAGGGCATCCGACCGCGCCGGATGCCCTTTTTTTGAAAAATTCCGCGAAAACCGCGTGGGTTTTCCGCGTGTTTCGTGTATCTATTGGATAGAAAGCGCGTGAGAGGAGGCGATGGGCATGCGCGAGCGGGAGATTGCCGGGCTGCTGCGTGATAAGCACCCGGACGGGATGCAGCAGCTCCTGCTGCACTACGGGCCGCTGATCCGGTACATCATCGCGCCGATCGTCCCGGACGCGCACGACCGGGAGGACTGCTTCTCCGAGGTGATGCTACGCATCTGGGAAAAGGCCGACCGGTTCGCCCCCCAGCGCGGCAGCTGGAAGGCATGGCTTACCGCCGTCACGCGGAACACGGCCTATAACTTCGTGCGGCAGACCGCGCGCTGCGGCGAGGGTGAGCTTCCGGAGCATGCGCCCTCCCCTGCCCCGGATCCGGAGGAAGCGCTCCTATGGGCGGAGCGGCGACGGGCGCTGCAGCGGGCGCTCGCGCAGCTGAGCACCGCGGAGCAGGCGCTGTTTTACCGGAAATACTACTACTTACAGCAGGTGAGCGGCCTGCAGTATATCCTCCCTACCGTCGGGCTGGTGCTGCTTCTGCTCGGTTTTCGCGCTCTGCGGCGCGAGAATCGCTGGTTTTGCGCGGGCTTCCGGCTCTGCGGCGCGTGGTTTGCGTGCGCCGCTGCGGGTCTTGCGCTGCGTGCCGCGATTGCGCCGGAGACGGCGTCCAGTTGGCTCGGCTATGCCGCCGCGGCGCTCGAACTCGCGGTGTTCCTCTGTCTCTGGCGCGGGCTGGACGCCGTGCAGCGGAAGGCCGGGCTCCCGTCCGGTAAAAGCGCGGCGGCGCTCTTTTTCTGGTATGTGCTGCTGGTTGCGCTGACTTTCGCGCGGCCAAACGTCGGCTGGCTCTTCGCCGCGGTCATTCTCGCCGCCTATCTCTGCGTTCTGCGCAGTCTGTTCAGGCTCACCAGGGTGCTGGACGAGAGCGGGTACGCCGTCCGCCCCGCGGCGGTGCGGGTGCCGGACGGGTGGCTCGCTGCGGGGCTTACGGCTTGGCTTGCCGCCTGTATCGCCTGTGGCTACCTCTTCGGCGGGAGCTACGCGATGGACTGGACGGCGTTGCCGCCGCAGGGTGCGTATGCCGAAGAGCGATCGCAGCTCGCGGCGCTCGGATTTCCGGAGGATGTGTTTGCGGATCTCTCGGAGGACGATCTCGCCGCCTGCCGCGGCGCGCTGCGCGTGGTGAGCCGGTCGGAGGACGTCCCCATGAACGACGGGCGCACCGTCAAAAAGGGTTTCGGCCAGCACACATGGACGGACATCGTCTATGACACGCGGGAGCTGCGTGTCACGGGTGTCGCCGTACAGATAGCGGAAGCCTCGGACGGCGGGGGTGAGTGGATCGTGTTCTATCACTTCCGCTGGCTCGAGAATCCCGGCTTTTACGGCACGGAAGCGCTCCGCGTCCTCCCCACCTCAGACGAACCCGTCGACTGGGGTGATTGGACGGGGCGCGTGCTGTATGACCGCGGCGGTGCGGCGAACGCCGCGCCATACGCCTCCCTCGGCAACGTGACCGCCGCATACAGCAGCTTCGGCACACTCGTGACGCAGACAAACGGCATCGCCGCCTTTTCGCTTCCGAACCGGGGTGAAAACCAGCGCGGCTACGTCGCCTGCCGCGTCAGAACCCCGGCGGAGACGCCCTATCTCCGCATCCAGATGGATTACGTCCACCAGAAGACGTGGCTGCAGTATCCCGTGGAGCCGTCGGCGGAGGCCTACAGCCACAACCGCGCCGACGGTCGGGTGCTCTGTGTGAGCCAGTGGGTATTCAGCTTCAGCATCCCATAAAGCATACGGAAGGCAGGGCCTGTGGCCCTGCCTTCCGTCGTCTCCGCAGCGAGCGGCGCTTTTTACAGGATGATGCAAATCAGCCCGCCGCCCCCCTCGTTGATGATGCGGCCGAGCGCTTCGCGCAGCTTCTTCTGTGCGCTCTCGGGCATGCGCTTGAGCTTGGCCTGCAGATCCTCCTCCACGATCTCGTGGAAGCTCCGGCCGAAGATGTTCGAATTCCAGATTTTGCTCGTGTCGCCCTCGAACTCCTGCATGAGATAGTTTACCATGTCCTCGGACTGCTTCTCGTTGCCGACGATGGGCGAGACGACCGTCTCGATGTCGGCGCGGATCATGTGGATCGACGGGGCGCTCGCCTTCATGCGCACGCCGTAGCGTCCCCCCTGCCGCACGATCTCCGGATCCTCGAGGTTCAGCTCCTCCACGCTCGGCATCACGATGCCGTAGCCGCTCTCCCGCGCGCAGCGCAGCGCGTCCGCCACTTTTTCGTATTCCGCGCGCACCCGCGCCAGCTCCGTCAGCAGCTCCAGCAGATCCCCGTCGTCCGCGACGGTGAGCCCGGACTGCTCGCTGAGCGTGCTGTAAAACAGGCTGCGCGGGAGCGTCAGCTCCGCCTCCGCCACGCCGATGCCGAGGTTGATGCTGCGCACGGATGCCGCGTCGACCGTCTCCAGCTGCGCCACCGCGTCCATGCACGGCGCGAGCTCGCGGATGTGGTTCAGCTCCCGCGCCTGCTCGGCGATGTGGCGGTAGAGTCCGGCTTTGATCGGGTGCTCCTCCGGGAGGGCCTCGACCCACGCGGGCAGGAACAGATCCAGCTCCTGCAGCGGAAACTCATACAGCAGCCCGCGCAGAATTTCCTGAATCTCCCCGTCCGACAGCTCCAGACAATTCACCGGCATGCACCGCACACCGTACTTCTCCTCGATCTCCGCCGCGAGCGACGCCGCCCGCGCGCCGCCCGGCTCCGCGGAGTTCAGCACCACGACGAAGGGCTTACCGATCTCCTGCAGCTCGCGGATGACGCGCTCCTCGGCCTCCTCATAGTCCGCGCGCGGGATCTCCGTGACGCTCCCGTCCGTCGTCACGACGACGCCGATGGTCGCGTGGTCGGTCATCACCTTGCGCGTACCGACTTCCGCCGCCTGTTCGAAGGGAATATCATGGTCATACCACGGCGTATGCACCATGCGGCTGCCGGTTTTGTCCACCGAACCGAGTGCGCCGCGCACCATGTAGCCCACGCTATCCACCAGCCGAACGCGCACAGGGGCGTTGTCGCTCAGGCTGACCGTGACCGCCTCGTTGGGCACAAACTGCGGCTGCGTCGTCATGATGGTTCTGCCCGACCCGCTCTGCGGCAACTCATCCGCAATGCGCTCTTTGCGCGCGCCTTCGGGGATTTTGGGCATCACCAGCAATTCCATCAGGCGGGTGATAAAGGTGCTTTTGCCCGTCCGCACCGGCCCCACTACGGCGACGAAAATGGAGCCATTCGTCCTTTCCGATATATCTTTATACACGTCGTATGCTTCCATATCTCCATTCCTCCCACTTTGTATTATCGCGTCCGGCACGGCTCATTTCATTGGAAACGTGCACTTCAACACTTTAAACACTTCATTCCTATGAGGAAAACGCGCGAAACATTCGGGTTTTTGCATAAAAAAGAACAAAAGAAAAACCGGCATATACTGCCGGTGTATGGAAATAAAAAACACATGTATTCCCCTGCTATTCCTTATCATTTTCACGCATATAAA
>ERZ773242.1486-NODE-1486-length-22274-cov-4.308835_pt1 | contig 22274 bp, 20 predicted proteins | sample MGYA00511077_ERZ773242 | MGnify/ENA primary metagenome ERZ773242 (study PRJEB29015, sample SAMEA2737754) | human gut metagenome | biome: human gut; feature: human-associated habitat; material: faeces | place: China | collected 2012 ... | reverse complement strand
ATCTTATTCAAAAAACTGTCGTCCTCGACAATTAAAATCTGCTTCATATCCTCACTTCCTTTGCTTTTTGCAGATAGTATAACAGGCAAATGTCCGAGAATTGTTACAAGGACAAATATATTTTTCATTTTACAGCTTTTTTCTGTGTACTGCAATTTTATAAAAGAAAGGACAGCAGTATCATCAAATTGCTGTCCTTGCGGTTTATTATAGCTGGTAGTGTATAAGCGTGGGTTCATCATATTTGGTGTGGTATCTTTAACTATGGGAAACTCCCTGTTCCCATTTAGAATAGGACTGTCTGGAAATCCCTATCACTTCTGCGACCTGTTCTTGCGTCAACCCTTTGATATTATGAAGTTTTGACTTTAGCTTGTCGTTTGCGAATATCCGTAGAAATAGAAAAAGCCCTTTGAGAAAATGATTTGAAAAGTTTTCCAGCCTTTACTTGCCATATTGTTTCCTCCTTAAATCCCGATTTGCATTTCTGTTTATTTTAGAAAATGGGCAATCCCGATTGGAATTGCCCACTCATTGCACTAATTATGCGATTTTTTCTTGCTATCACCGATTTCTTTACATCATATTAGTTAGTATACCTTTGCGCCTGCCGGGATCTGATCGTCCAGCATGATGAAATTCAGCATTTCTTCGCCGTCATACTTGTTGACGCAGGACAGCAGCATGCCGTTGCTCTCTTCACCCATCATCTTTCTAGGCGGAAGATTTGTGATCGCAACTGCAGTCTTGCCAACCAGCTCCTCCGGTTCATAATATCCGTGAATACCGGAAAGAATGATCCTGTCTGTGCCGCTTCCATCGTTCAGAACGAACCGCAGAAGCTTCTTGCTCTTCGGAACTTCTGTACATGCTTTGATCTTCACTGCTCTGAAATCACAGGCTGCGAAGGAATCAAAGTCTACATATTCTTCGAATAAAGGCTCGACCTCGATCTTTGTTTTGTCAAGAATTCTGGCCTGCTTCGGTTCCGCGCCGCCCTTTTTCTCAAGACCTACCGGCTTCATAGTCGGGAACAGCATGATATCACGGATCGACGGCTGGTCAAGGATGAGCATGATACATCTGTCGATGCCGACGCCCAGACCGCCTGTCGGCGGCAGACCGACTTCCAGCGCATTGACGAAATCCATATCCATCGGGTGCGCTTCATCATCGATACCACAGTCTAACTGTCTCTGCTGCTCTGCGAATCTTTCATACTGATCGATCGGGTCGTTCAATTCCGAGAACGCGTTCGCGATCTCCCAACCGTTGATATAGGCTTCGAATCTTCTTGTGATCCGCGGATCCTGCGGGTCTCTCTTGGAAAGCGGAGAAACCTCCACCGGATGGCCGATGACAAATACCGGTCCGTCCAGATAGCCCGGAACATCCTCACAGTATTCCTCAAACATTTCCGCCAGGATCTTACCTCTGGTCTGGTCCTTGACTTCTTCCGGATCCATACCCTGCGCGATGGCTGCCGCTCTTGCTTGTTCGTCGGTTTCGATCGTATCAAAATCAACGCCGGTGATCTCTTTGATCGCGTCCGCCATGTTCAGTCTTCTCCACGGCGGTGTCACGTCAAACTCCTTACCCTGATACTGCAGGATCGGCGTGCCGTTGACTGCCATCTGTGCCTTGTATACCATCTGCTCCGTAACTTCCATGACAAAGTCCATATCCTGATAGGCCGCATAGCATTCCATGTTGGTAAACTCCGGATTGTGCCGTCTGTCCATCCCTTCGTTGCGGAACATCTTGCCCATTTCATAAACTCTGTCGAGACCGCCTACGATACATCTCTTCAGGAAAAGCTCGTTGGAAATTCTGAGCTTCATGTCAATATCCAGCGTATTGTGATGCGTGTCGAACGGTCTTGCGTTCGCACCGCCCGCGATCGTCGTCAGAATCGGCGTATCGACTTCCAGATAGCCGTAGTCTTCCTCCAAGACTCTTCGGAACTCCTTGATGATCGTCGCTCTCTTTAAGAAAACATCTCTGACCTCCGGATTGATGATCAGGTCCACATATCTCTGTCTGTATCTCTGATCCTGATCCTTCAGACCAGCCCACTTGTCCGGCAGTACCTGAATGGACTTGGAAAGCAGTACGACCTTGGTCGCGTGGATCGAGATCTCGCCGGTATTCGTCTTGAAAACTCTGCCCTCGATACCGAGAATATCGCCGATGTCATATTTTTTGAACCACTGATATTCTTCTGCACCGATATCGTCTCTCTTGACATATACCTGGATTCTGCCCTGCTTATCCTGAATATTAATGAACGAAGCCTTACCCATGTTGCGGAACGCCATGATACGACCTGCGATAGAAACCTCCTGATCCTCCATGGCTTCGAAGTTTTCCTTGATGTCCATGGAGTGCGCAGTCACATCCCACTTTTCAATCAGGAAAGGATTCCTGCCGGCTTCCTGCAGATTCTTGAGCTTTTCTCTTCTGATCTGCCGCTGTTCACTCAATTGCGCTTCCGAAACTGCTTCGGTCTCCGCAGCTTCTGTATTTTGCACGCTTCTTACTTCCTCTGTACTCATCTTGGTTGTCTATCCTTTCTTTTATCTGCTGATGTTCGTGATCATATAGTGCAGGGTGCCGTCCGGTACGATGATCTCCACGACCTCGCCGGTCTTGCGGCCGAGCAGGTTCTGTCCTACCAGAGATTCGTTGGAGATCTTACCCGCGAACGGGTCAGCCTCGGTGGAGCCTACGATCGTAAAGTCCATTTCGTCGCCGTTGTCCACGTCCTTGACAGATACGCGGGAGCCGACGCCGACAAAGTCGTTGGTCATCTCTTCTTCCTTGATGATCTTGGCCTTTTTGATCATATCCTCCAGCTTGAAGATACGCTCTTCCACTTCTGCCTGCTCATTCTTTGCAGCGTCATATTCCGCGTTCTCGGAAAGGTCGCCGTAAGAGATTGCTTCCTTGAGCTTCTCTGAGATCTCCTTTCGTCTGACGGATACAAGCTCTTCATGCTCCGCTACAATTTTATCATAACCCTCTTGGGTCAACAGAATTTCGTCTGCCATCTATTTTTCCTCCATACTTTCGTAATTTATACATACACGATTCTGACATTCCTGCAGTTCGTCAGGAACACAAGCGTCGCATAGCAAATGTCAAATTCCATGATATCGCCGACTTGATAATCTTTTTCGGCGTCCTCAATGTCAACAATCGTGTGGTCGCTGGACGCGCCGAGGATCTCGATGCCCTTTTCTAAGGAAAGCAGCTCTGCCGGATCCGCATAGTCGACCTTACCGATTGCCAGCAACGCACGTTTACGCATGCCGCGATCCACATAGGTCGGTGTATGACCGAATGCGTCGATCGCGATCGTGCCGACCGGATGCGACGGTTTGACCTTGACCTCGATGACTTCTGCCTTGAGCCGAAAAACATCTTGATACAGTTCGGACACATCGTATCCGTAAAACACGTCCATATCCCGCGCCAGCAAAATACCTTCACCGACACGCAGCAGGTTGATTCTCTCCGGCATATTGGCGTCCCAGACGCGCATCAGACTGCTGGTCGCGCCGCCCGAAATGTATTCCAGTCTGCGTCCAAGTCTTTCTTCTATATGCTCGGCAACTGCCACGAGTTCCTCTAATTTTTCGACAGTTGGTGCGATGGAACCGTAGCATCCGACATTCGTGCCGATGCCGATCAGCTTCAGATTTGTCAGTTTCTTTTCGACATAGACTGCGACATCCGCCATTTCTTCCTTATCCCAATAGCCTTCGCGCAGATCCCCCATGTCAGCCATCAGAATGACCTGGTGCACCTTGCTCTGGCGTTTCGCCTCTGCGTCCAGCGCTTCCAGCACGACCAGCTCGCTGTTCAGGCTGATATCGGTCAGGCGGATGACGTCCTCGACCTCACTGCGCATCGGGATCCGGATCAGCATCAGCGGTTTTTGGATACCTGCGTTCTTTGCATCCTCCAGCTGTTCCAGTCTGGAGGATGCGATGAATGCAGCGCCGCCCTCGTCAAATGCTTTCGCGACCTCCGGCAGACCCGTCGCGCCCTTGATCACGCCCGCGACCTGAATCCCCATGTCTCCACATTTTTCTACGACCTTCACCACATTATGTTTTAAGTGGGCTAGATTGATCTCTAGCCTCGGATATCTTTCCCCCATTTTCTGTCCTCCTGCTTTGATGGGCGGCAGACAAGCTGTCAAAACATGTATTTGCCGCCGGTAACTATTAGGTTATTGTACCATTTTTGTGTGATGGTATCAACAAAAAGCCACTTTTTCGAGTGGCTTTTTTTCTCACTTTTTTGACAACGTTCGTGTTTTTTTGGTTTTTGACCCAAAAACTACGCGATTTCCAGTGCAATTTCCATCATTTTTGTGAAATTCTGCTGACGCTCCTCCGCGGTCGTCGCTTCTCCGGTAAACGGATTGTCCGAAATCGTACAGATTGCCAGTGCGTTCTTACCGGCTCTGGCTGCATTCATATACAGCGCCGCCGCTTCCATTTCGACTGCCAGAACGCCCATCTTCTGCCACTTGGACAGCCCCTGCGAATCGTCATAGAACATGTCGGACGAATACAGATTGCCAACCACCGGCTCTACGCCCATGCTTTTTGCCGCGCTGACCGCCTTCTGCAAAAGCGTATAAGAACAGATCGGTGCGAACGTACCCGGCAGGTCAAACTGCGCTGCAAAGTTGGAGTTGGTGCAGGCGCCCTGTCCGATGACGATATCTCTGACCTTGAGGTCCGGACGAATCACGCCGGCAGTACCGACGCGGATGATATTTTTGACATCATAAAAATTGAAAAGCTCATAAGAGTAGATGCCAATCGACGGAATGCCCATGCCCGAAGCCATGACAGAAACCCGTTTGCCCCGATAATCGCCTGTATAGCCCTGCACGCCTCTGACATTGTTGACCAGGACCGGGTTTTCGAGAAACGTCTCAGCGATGAACTTGGCGCGGAGCGGATCGCCCGGCATCAAAACGGTTTCGGCAAAGTCGCCTGCTTTTGCCGCGATATGCGGTGTCGGAATATTTGACATTTGTTTGTCCTCCTATCTCCTTGTGATTTTTACAATGGTAATTTTTCTTTTTGTGTGATATGATGATATCATCTGTTATCATAGATTTTATCATAAAATTTGTGAAAATCCAAGAAAATAATCTTGTCCGCCTTGCGCATCGTTTCGCGGCCTTGGGCTGCTGCGCGTGCATGGCAGACAGAAAGGTTCTGTCATTTGAAATGAAAAACGAAATAAAGAAAAGAGTCTGCGTCTTGTATACCGGCGGCACCATCGGCATGGTGCCGACCGAACGCGGCTACGCGCCGAAAAGAAAATATTTTTCCGGGCTGCTGGAGGAGATCTCACAGCTCAAGAATCAGGATATGCCCAACTGGGACGTTGTCGAATTCGATCCGCTGCTGGATTCTGCCAATGTGGCAGTCGAGCAGTGGGTCAACATCGGCCGCGAGATCCGCGACCGCTATCACATGTACGACGGCTTCGTCGTCCTGCACGGCACCGACACCATGGCCTATACCGCTTCCGCGCTGTCGTTCATGCTCGAAGGCTTGGGGAAACCCGTCATTCTGACCGGTTCCCAGATCCCGCTCTGCGAACTGCGCAGCGACGGGCGCGATAACCTCATCAACTCAATGGTCATCGCCGCCGAAGGCCGCGTCAATGAGGTCTGCCTGTACTTTGCAGGCAAGCTCCTGCGCGGCAATCGCTCTACCAAGGTCTCTTCAGATGAGCTGATGGCTTTCGCCTCACCGAACTACCCGGTGCTGGCAGACGTCGGCATCGATATCAAGTACAACCAACAGGCGCTCGTCATGCCGCCGCAGGCATCGGAATTTAAGCTGACCGAACTGCGTCAGGTGCCGATCGGCGTCTTGAAGCTGTTTCCGGGCATCCAGTTTGAGCTGTTCGAACAGATCGTTTCCGAAAAGCTCAGCGGCGTAGTTTTGGAAACCTTTGGTGAAGGCAATATCCCGAGCAACAACCGCACGCTGGTCAGCAGCATCCGCCGCGCCGCAGAGAACGGTGCCATCGTATCGGTCTGCTCGCAATGCTACCGCGGCACGACCAAGCTCGGCATCTACGCGACCAGCAACGCTCTCAAGGAGTCCGGCGCCGTCGGCTGCAATGATATGACCACCGAAGCCGCCGTCACCAAGCTGTACTACCTCTTCAGCTGCGGCTACCCAAAAGAAACCATCAAAAAACTGATGACCACCAACCTGCGCGGTGAGATCAGCGTATAAGCCTCGCAGGCTACACGATCCGCCATCGGCAGCCTTCGAATATTGTATCGAAGCGGCAGATTCCTTTGTACTGGCAGTAGGTGCAGGCGGAGCGGTCGCGGGTCTTCATCGGCTCGATGTCGATCTTGCCCGCGGCAAGATCACGGCAAAGCTCTGTCACTTTTTGGGAAACGGTCTCGGTCAGCGCCGCAAACTCCGTCTCACTGAGCAAGGTGTCGCCGCTGGTGGCGCTGATACCGTCCTTGCCGTTTCGCAGCGGCAGGATCTCTGAATAGCCGCTGAAGTCTCCCGCGATGCTTTCGATGACCTGTGGGTCATCGACCAGCACGCCGTTCATCTTAAAATTCTTGCGCACCTCCTGTGCCAGCTTCTCCGCATCCGGCGCCTTTGCCGACCAATCCACCATCGGCTCACTGATATGAAAATAAAAGACTCCCGCGGGCTTTCTCGCTGCGCCGCCCGTATGCTCGCCTAAGCAGGCATTGAGATAGAGCATGAGCTGCAGACGGTAGCCTGCTTCTGCCTCGCTTTTGCTGAAATTCTCGTTTCCGGTCTTGTAGTCGATGATCTTTACGCGCTCGCCGCGCAGAATATCCACGCGGTCGATCTTGCCCTCAATAAAAATCTGTCTGCCCTCCGCCTCCACCGCGATCGGCGGAATCGCGCGGCCGCGGCCAAACGGCACTTCAAAACGGCTGGACAGGATCTGTCCGGCCCGTACCTGCTCGATACAAACCCAGCACACCTTTTCGCAGATGTCCGCGATGCGGCGGCTGCGGTACTGTTCCTCGCTGCCAAGCTGAAACAGTCCCTCACGATAGCTCGCCGTCTCCCGCGCGACCGTCTGCTCCACGAAGGTCCGACATTCCTCGTGCGTCATCGTCATCCAAGGCGATTCCGGTGCGGTGACCGGCACATCCGGCAGGGTCAGCTTCGCTGTCAGTTCCATCAGGCACTGATGGTAGATGTCCCCGATCTCCCGCGGCGCGACTGCAAAGACGCGGCGCTCCTCCGGCTTCAGACCGTACTGGATCAAATGGGAAAACGCGCAGCGCGCATAACGCTCCAGCCGCGACGGGCTGAGGCTCAGCGCGGTGTCGAAATCACGCTTGTATAAAGCGTCGGCGACCTTCCTGCCGAGCGCCTCCTGTTTGTTGGTAAACGCCAAACCCTTGCGGATCGGCGTCAGCTTCGCATCGTCATGCTGCTGGTACCAAGCAAGCATTTCCGTCCAAGGCTCGCCGAGCGGCTTGCCCTCCATCGTCTCCTGCATCGCTTCGGTCAAATGCCGCAGCGGCGCCACACCGCCGCAGGCCAGTGCCGTCTGCGCCTCAGCCGTACGGTTGAGCACATCCTTCTCGACCGCAAGCTGCGGGAAAAGCTCCGTCAAGCGCACAAAGATGCCCGACGGCTTGCTGAGATTGCCCTCGATATCTGCCATACTGCAGCTCATCCAAAGCTGCGTGCGCGGCCTTGAAAGATTGCGGTAGATCGCCAGTCGTTCCTCCAGCTGCCGCACGCTGTCCACCTTGCAGAGTGCGATGCCCTTTTCCTGAAACAGCTCCTTTTCGTCATTGCCGAACAGACCCGGCGCCGGTTTCTCCTGCGGCAAAATGCCCTCATTCGCACCGACTACGACCAGTGCCTTGATATTGCCGCTTCTGGTACGCTGCATCGTCCCCATCATCAGACCGTCCTTGGTCGGCGGCAGCACCCCGATTTCGACCTGCGACAGTCCCACCGTAAACAGGTCTAAAAAGCTGCGCGCATCAAAAGCCTGCTGCCCCGCGATCTCCTGCATCTGGTCGAGGATTCCGACCACCTTACCCCAGATCTGCTGTGTTTCCTCGGCAAGATCCGTCCTGCCCATCTCCTGTTGCGAGGCAATTAACGCGCCGATGCGCTCCGGCAGCTGCACCTCCTGATAGAGATATTGATACAGTGCCGCGATAAAGTCTGCAGTCGTTTCACTTTTGAAAATCTTCTCAAAGGACAGCATCGGCAGCATGGCTTTTGCACGAATCGCATTGAGGCGAGCCAGCGCCTCCTCCCCGTACTCCTGCAGACCTTTCGTAAACGGTTTTTTCCACATGCCGCCGCGGATACGGTATTTGATAACATAGTTTTCGAGATCCGTCAGCTCCTCCGGCGTCAGATCGCTGCATCCCGATTTGAGCGTGCGCAGCACAGTGTCGGTGCGGTATTTTTCAATCACCACGCTGATCAGCGCGGTGATATAGCGCACGATCGGGCTCTGCAGGATATCCCGGCTGGCATCTGAGACCAGATCGATCCTGTATTCGCGGAAGATCCGGCGCAAAATCGGTCCGCGCTCCTCCTGATCGTTGCAGATGAGTTGAATTTCGTGGTAATGATAGCCCAGATCCCGCACCAGATGCAAAACATAAACCGCTGCGCTTTCGGCCTCGTTGTACAGATTTGCCGCTGTCACCAGATGCAGACCCCCGCAGTCACCAAGGCTTTTGGCAGGCTTTGCCGGCAGCGCATAAAGCTCCTGCTCGATACGGACCATGGCCGGCGCGCGGTCCAGCAGGCGGTAAGTTTCCGGTATCGCCTGCCGTTCGCAGCCGATGCCGCGCGCCTCTGCAGCCTCCTGCAGCCTGTGCATGACGATCTCCGGCAGCGCAAACAGCTCGCTGTCCCGGCTGTCTCTCTCCCGGTCTGCCGTCAGCACCACCTGTACCTCGCGCGCGCTGCCCATCAATTCCCCGATGACGGACATTGCTTTTGGTGCGAAGCTGTCAAAGCCGTAGATCCAAATGTCATTGTTCCGAATCAGCTGCGACTGCGGGATCTTTGCCAGAAACAAGTCGATATAGTCCTCGGAGTCGGTGTATTTGCCCGCGATCCGGCGTTCATACTCCTCATACAGCAGGGTCAGATCTGCCAGCTTTTTGGCCGCGTAAGATCCATCCGGCAGTTCGCGGGCAATCATTGCAAGCTCCGTACTGCCGCAGTTAAACTGCTTGAGCTCCGAGATGAAATTGTTTACCATTTCGATAAAGGAATTCTTGCGCTCCAGACCGCAGAATACTTGCAGGTGTTCCCGCTCGGTGCGTGCAATATCCGCCAGGAGCATATGCCGTCCGTACTTGTCGATGAAGCTGCGCTTGCTGCCGCCGAGCTCAGCCAGCAGGCGGTAGCCCAGCCGCGACAGCGAAAGCACCTCAATATCCATCAGAGCTTCCTTGCCGGTACGCGCAAACAGTGCGCGTTCCATCTGCAATGTAAATTGGTCGGGCACAAGTAAGAGTGCCCGACCTTGCATATGGTCAAAAATAAAATTTTCCTTATCGATATCTTCTCTTCCGTAATACAGATGCAGCATCGCGTTTCCTCTTCATCCTCTCTGCACACAAACGTCGCGCGCCGTGCAGCCAAAAATCTGCCCGCCGCACGTCACGTCTGCCGCAGTTTTACTGTGCTGCGTTGATCTCGTCCAGCAGCGCGGGCAGATCCGCAGGCGCCGCGATCTCGTAATCCCATTTTGCGTCCGCGACCTCCGGCGCACCGCTGCCGGTGATCCTCCACGCCACCAATACGCTCAAAACACCCGCGTTATTCGCGCACTTGATATCAAACGGGCTGTCCCCGATCATGATACACTCCTCACGCAAAACGCCCAGCTTCTGCATGCACAACAAGATCGGCTCCGGATTCGGCTTATGTACGTTTGTATCCTCACAGGAAACCATATCGTCAAAGTACGATGCAATGCCGAACATGTCCATATAGCGCTGTGCCGACTCTCTGGTCCTGGAGGTCACGATCGCCAGCCGGTAGCCTGCGTTTTTCAAATCCCGCAGCATATCCAGAATACCCGGGAAAATCGTCACCAGCTCGTCTGCATTTTCCTGCTGGAACGTGCGGTAGACTCCGGCGGATTCCTCCGGATCGACCGCCGGAAACTCTCTTGCCATCGTCAGAAGCAGTGGCTCGCCGAAGCATGCCGTGATCTTCTCGAGGCTTTCTTCCTTGCCCGTATAGTGACGGTACGTATGCTGCCACGACGCAATGATGACATCGTTCGTGTTGACCAGCGTCCCGTCAAAATCGAATAAAATCGTTGTAATCTTGCTCATGCGTTAATTCAATCCTTTCATCGTTAGGCCGACGCGGTGCTTGTCGTAGTCAATGGAAATGATCTTGACCTTGACCGTATCGCCGACTGAAACCACGTCCATCGGGTGTTTGATAAACTTATCGCTTAATTGCGATATATGTACCAGACCATCGTTTTTGACACCGATATCGACAAACGCGCCGAAGTCCACGACGTTTCTGACCGTTCCGGTCATCTCCATGTCAATCTTCAGATCCTCAAACTGCTTGACATCGCCGCGGAACACGACTGGCGGCGCGTCCTCACGCGGGTCGCGCGCCGGTTTTTTCATTTCCTCAATGATGTCGGTCAGCGTCAGCGCACCGACGCCCAGATCGCCTGCCATAGCGGCAATGCTCTGTGTCAGCGACTTCGCCGGATAAGCCTTTTTGATCTTTTTTTCCATATCCTTATCGCCGCCGTGCTGGATCGCGTCAGCCTCCACGCCGAGCTTTTCCATCATGGCCTGCGCCGCGCCGTAGGATTCCGGGTGTACCGAAGTCGCGTCCAGCGGATTCTTGCCGCCTGTGATGCGCAGGAATCCGGCGCACTGGTTGAAAGCCTTTTCTCCGAGCTTCGGCACCTGCATCAACTGGTTACGGTCAGTGAATTTGCCGTTTTCTTCTCTGTATTTGACGATATTCTTGGCAATGCCCATGTTCACGCCCGCGATATACGAAAGCAGTGACGGCGATGCCGTATTCAGATCCACGCCGACGCGGTTCACGCAGTCCTCGACCACATTCGTCAGTGCGCCTTCCAGTAGCTTTTGGTTAATGTCATGCTGATACTGGCCGACACCGATGCTCTTCGGGTCGATCTTGACCAGCTCCGCCAGCGGGTCCTGCAGCCGTCGTCCCAGCGACATCGCGCCGCGAGTCGTCACATCCAGATCCGGATATTCCTCTGTCGCCAGTTTGGAGGCAGAGTAGACCGACGCGCCCGCTTCGTTGACGATCGTATATTGGATATCGTAACCGTTCTTTTTAATGAAGTTTGCGACCACCTCTTCGGTCTCGCGCGAGGCCGTTCCGTTGCCGACCACGATGATGTCTGTATGGAACTTTTCGACAATCTTTTTGAGTGTCGCCTCGGTACCCGCGACATCCTTCTTCGGCTCGGTCGGATAAACCGTCGTGTATGCCTTGAGCTTGCCTGTTTCGTCGAGCACCGCCACCTTGCAGCCGGTCCGATAGCCCGGGTCGATCGCGATGACCTTCTTGCCCCGCACCGGCGGCGTCATCAGCAGGCTCTCCGTATTCTTCGCGAAAATCTTGACGGCCTCCGCCTCTGCGCGTTCTGTCAGCATATTGCGCATCTCGCGCTCGATGGACGGCGCCATCAGCCGTTTGTAGGCATCGGCAATGGTGCCTTGCAGCATCTCGTAAAAGATGCTTTTTTCGTTCCGGATGACGGATGCCGCGATCAATTCGTGGATCTTCTCAGTCTCTAAGGAAAGCTTGACCTTCAGCTTTTTCTCTTTTTCGCCGCGGTTGATCGCCAGCACGCGATGGTTCGGAATCTTCGCCAAAGCCTCCGCGCGGTCATAATACATCTCGTAGACGGTCTTTTCCTCCGGATCGACCGCCTCGGTGGCAAGGGTCGCGATCGCAAGCGTTTTGGCTCTGACATCCTGTGTGATCTCCGGATCGTCAGCGATCATTTCCGCGATGATATCACAAGCCCCCGCCAGCGCTTCCTGCGGCGTATGGACTTCTTTCTCCGGATCTACAAACGGCGCGGCCGCGTCCTCCGGCGCGCCATCGGTCAGCTGCTGCGCGTAAAGGATCATAGCCAGTGGTTCCAGTCCCTTTTCCTTGGCCTTGGAGGCACGTGTCGCCTTCTTTTGCTTGAACGGTTTGTATAAATCCTCGACGCGCTGCAGTACCTCTGCCTTTTCGATTTCCGCTTTGAGTTCCTCCGTCATCTTGCCCTGTTCTTCAATCAGACGCAGCACTTCTTCCTTGCGTTCCTCGAGATTCCGCAGATATTTGAGGCGTTCGTCCAGATCACGCAGCACCACGTCGCTGAGTCCGCCGGTGACCTCCTTGCGGTATCTGGCGATGAACGGAATCGTGTTGCCTTCATCGATGAGTGCTACGGTTTGTTCCACCTGCGCGGTGCGAATGTGAAATTCTGCCGCCAGTTTTGCGATAATATCCATATATGGTTTCCTTTTCTGTTTGTGTTTGTACTTGTGTTTTTCTTGCGGATTGCTCGCGCGCAGCTGCACGCACGGCGCGCCGTCAGCCGCAGCTTCCCGCAGGCTCTCGTATTACAGCACCCTCTGTATCCGCTACGCTTCCTCACGCTGTTTGAGCTTGGCATTGATAAACGCATCGAGGTCGCCGTCCATGACGGCGTTGACGTTTGCGGTTTCCGCGCCGGTCCGGTGATCCTTGACCATCGTATACGGCTGGAACACATAGGAGCGGATCTGCGAGCCCCAGGTATTCATCGAGTAGTCACCCTTGAGCTCGGCGAGGTTTTCCTTGTGTTCCTGCTCCGCCAGTTCGGTCAGCCGCGCGGTCAGGATCTTCATCGCCATTTCCTTGTTCTGGTGCTGGCTGCGTTCATTCTGGCAGGTGACAACGATATTGGTCGGCAGATGCGTGATACGGATCGCAGAATCCGTCTTGTTGACATGCTGACCGCCCGCGCCGCTGCTGCGGTAGGTGTCGATCCGCAGATCCTCCGGGTTGATCTCCACCGAAATATCCTCGTCCAGCTCCGGCACGACTTCCAGCATCGCAAACGATGTCTGGCGTTTTCCCGCCGCATTGAACGGCGAAATGCGCACCAGACGATGCACGCCTTTTTCATTCTTCAGATAGCCGTAGGCGTTCTCGCCTTCGACCAAAAGGGTCGCGCTCTTGATGCCGGCCTCGGTATCGTCCTGCAGGTCGAGCATCTTCACGCTGTAGCCCTTCTTTTCGCACCAGCGCGTGTACATTCTGAGCAGCATGGATGCCCAGTCCATCGCATCGACGCCGCCGGTACCTGCATGGATCGAAAGGATCGCGCCGCAGTGGTCATACTTGCCGGTCAGTAAGGTCTTGAGCCTCAGGTCTTCCAGCTTTTTCTCAAAATCCGCATAGTCTGCTTCGATACCCGCGGCCATTTCGGCAAGCTCTTCCGACGAAGCGCCGCTCGCCTCCTCCATCTCGGTCAGCTCGATCATCTCGCCGATATCGCTGAGCGATTTTTCGAGACTTTCGTAGTTCTCGATCGTCGCCTCCATGCTTCTTTTTTCTTTCATAACCTTTTGGGCATACTCCGGATTGTTCCAAAAGTCCGGTTGTTCGATCTCCCGGTTCGCTCGTTCTAATTCTTCTCTCAGTCTTGCGAGGTCAAAGAGAGTCACCGACTTCTTTGAGCGTTTCCGCAAGCGACGGAAGCATCCCCCTGATACTGTCCAGTTGTATCATCGTCTCACTCCTTTTCTTAAATTCTGTATTTGCTAGCCGCGTTTGCAGCTTTCTTATTAATTATGCATGAAAATATCGCTGTGCGATGTTTCCGAAATAGCGACGAAAGCACCTTGCGGGGCGGTGCGCTTCCATGCACACCATGTATGCATAGAAATCGCAGATTGCGTTATGCGCGCTTTTGTCTCTCCATACGCTTAGTATAGCCGTTTTTAAAACAGCCGTCAGCATTTTTAAGGACATAAAAATGGTATCTTTTTTTATCCACCTCTCGCCCTGATTTTTTTATTATAATATATCCCGCCCTGCTTCGCAAGAAAAAACGCCTCCGTTTCTAAGATCAAGCACATTGGTAATGGCTTCGATTACCAGGATTTTGACCGTCACAGCCGTGGAATTTCCTGTATCGCCTTGTCAAAACCTGAACATTCTGTTAAAATGATGACAAAGCACACCGGCAGCGATGCTTCGACACACATTTCAGAGAAAGGGGTATCTCTCATGTCTTCCATGTCAACAAAAACAAAAAAACTCATTTACTGGATCGGCTATCTGCTGCTCGTAGCCATGGGGTTATGGCTGTCCGCTGCCAGAATCTTACCGATCTGCAATACAACCATATTCCTGTTCGGCATTTACTGGCTCTGGAACGCGATCACCTTGTATTTCCGGTGGAACCCCATATTCGCAGCAAAAGACCCGCGGCGCGCGCAGCTTGGCTATGCTGCCGCTTCCGCAGGTCTGGGGATCGCCTGGATCATCATTTCTTTCTTTGCCTTATCCAACGAGGCTCTGCCGATGCTTCTCGTCAGCCTGCCGTTCGTGGTCTGGATGGGCTGGCCGCGCGCAAAGCAGAAGTAATTCACCCTTACTTTTCTAGGCGAAGCACGCATTCATGCAGCCTAGGTAAAGGTCCCCGCTCCAAAAATCCGCCCTCATCAAACGCTTCGGTCATAAACCGCATCGTCTGGGCGGATTCTGCGTGCCGTACAATCTGCTTCCCCTTTAAAATCGAAATTTTCAGGAACGTTTTTTTATCTTTTTTTAAGTCAAATAAAAAAAATCTTTGCATTTTTCTTTTCCTTCCCGCACCTCTTGAAATTACAATCTTTCTACATTAAAATATCACCAAAAGAATGAAGCAAGGAGAGTGACAGCATGCACACAAGCGAAGTTTTAAGAATGCTCTTTGACGATAACAGTTTCATGCAAATCGGAGCCCGGGAAGACGAGAATGTCATCATCGGCTATGGCACGATCAACAATCGGTTGGTCTATGCTTTCGGTCAAAACGATCAGGTTCACAGCGGCGCCTGCGGTCCTGCCCATATCGAGCGGATCCTGCGCGCTTACCGTATGGCCGTCAAAAGCAAAGCCCCATTGATTGGAATCTTTCATTCCACAGGTCTTGTTCTGGATCAAGGTATGGAGATTATGGAAAAGCTCGGAGAGCTCTACTGTTTTCAAAGAGAAGAGGCCGCCAGCATCCCGCAATACATGATTGTCAAGGGATCCTGCGGCGGCGGACTCGCCCTCGCGGCCACCATGGGCGATTTTGTTTTTGTGAATGAAGAAGGCGGCGACTACTTCATCAATCCGCCCGATACCTTAGATCAAAGCAGTACCGAAAGCGAGCATATCGTCAGCAAATCGATCGATCTGATCGGCAGCATGCACGAGATTACTGCGAAAGTGCGCAGCCTGATTGAAATTCTGCCTTCCAGCCAGACAGAAGGCATTGTCCAGGTTTATGAAAGTGCGGATTTGAACCGCCCTTGTCTTTTTGATGAAGGCGCAGAAAGCTTCGTACGGGAAGTGGCCGGCGCGATTGCAGATGATGGTCTGTTTTATGAAACAAAATCTCTCTTCGGCAAAAGAACCGTCACCGGCTTTATTCGTCTCAACGGCAGAACCATTGCGGTGATTGGAAACAACCGCATCGACGGAGCCTCCAGACTCAGTGCCGCAGGCTGCGACAAGCTGAGCCATTTCATTGCGTTTTGCAGCAGGTTTTCTATCCCGGTACTTTCTCTGGTGGACATCGATGGTTTCGCGACGGATTTTGAAACCGAGGCGCACTTCAGTACTGCGGTAAATAAACTGGTCGGTAAACTTGCAAAGGCACGCATGCCTCGCATCAATGTCATCATCGGCAAGTCGCTGGGAAGCTGCCACGCGATTCTCAACAGTCATGGATTGGGGACGGATTTTATCTTTGCATGGGACGGAGCCGAGGTCGGCATGATGGCCAAAGAGCGTTATCACATTCTTTACGGTGCAGAAGCCGCAGCGGTAGATAAGGGTGCCGTCGATAAAATCATTTATCCGCAAGACACCAGAAAATATGTCATTGGCGCGCTGGAAGCGCTGATGCTGCCATAAGGAAAGAGAAGGATCAAGATATGAGTATCTCCGCTATTTTAGCAAAGGCATTTTCCACGACGCTGCTCGGTATGGGCACTGTGTTCGCGCTGCTGATCGTCATCAGCCTCATCATAGGCTGGCTGCGATACATTCCGGCCGTCCTAGACCGGCTGCAAAAGCCAAAGCCGACTGCGGCTGCACCTGCAGCCTCTGCCGCCAGTGATGCCGCAGGCGGCATGCAGGCAGCAAGCGGCGACGATCGCAGAAAGCTTGCCGCCGTTATGACTGCAGCCATTGCCGCTTATGAAGCAGAGCATGGACAGGCAGCGAGCGGCGACGATTACGTAGTCAGAAACATTCGCCGTATCCGACATGAAGCAAAATAGAAGAACAGAAACGAGGAAACACAAATGGAAACCTATATTGTTACCGTAGACGGGACTGCTTATGAAGTCACCGTACAAAAAAAATCACAGCTGCAGCCGGAATGCACACCGCAGGCAGCACCCGCACACCCGCAGACAAAAGAGTCAAAAATCGCTGCTGCTCCCGCAGCAGCTGTTGATGAGAATGCGCTCAAGGTCACTTCCGGAACCTCCGGTAAAATTTGAAAGGTTGTTGCGGCCGCCGGAGATACCGTGAAGCGCGGCGATACCCTTGTCATTTTAGAGGCGATGAAAATGGAGATCCCTGTTGTCGCTCCGGAAGACGGTCAGGTGCTTTCCATCAACGCTGCAGAAGGTGACAGTATCGAAACCGGCGACACCGTTGCATGCCTAAAGCCACAGTCTGCAGGTGAATAAAATGGAAAACATCTTTACGACCTTCAGCAATTTACTGCATCAGGTAGCCTTTTTAGGTATGACGCCCGGCAATTTTATCATGATTTTGGCCGCGCTCTTCTTCCTGTATCTTGCCATCGGACGCGGATATGAGCCACTGCTGCTGGTTCCAATCTCTTTCGGCATGCTTCTGGTCAACATCTGTCCGAGCATTATGGAGGAAGGCGGCTTGCTGCATTACTTCTATCTTCTGGATGAGTGGACGATCCTGCCGTCGCTGATCTTCCTCGGCGTCGGCGCGATGACAGACTTTGGTCCGCTGATTGCGAATCCCAAAAGCTTCCTTTTAGGCGCAGCGGCGCAGTTCGGCATTTACGCTGCCTTTATCGGTGCGTTGCTGCTGGGCTTCAATGAGGCTGCTGCGGCGGCTATTTCCATCATCGGCGGTGCCGATGGACCAACCTCCATCTATCTGGCCATGATGCTCAAACAAAAAGATCTGCTGGGTCCGATTGCAGTTGCAGCCTACTCTTATATGTCTCTGGTCCCGGTCATTCAGCCGCCGATCATGAGACTGCTGACGACAGAGGAAGAACGCAAGATCAAAATGGAACAATTGCGGCCGGTCAGCAAGGCTGAACGCATCTGCTTCCCGATCGTTGTTACCATCGTTGTATGCGGGCTGCTCCCGGCTACTACGCCTTTAGTCGGTATGCTGATGCTCGGCAACCTGTTCCGGGAATCCGGCGTGGTCCGCCAGCTGCAGGAAACGGCCTCCAACGCGCTGATGTATATCGTTGTCATCCTGCTGGGTACCTCGGTAGGCGCAACGACCAGTGCGGAAGCGTTCCTGAACTGGACGACGATCAAAATCGTCGCTCTCGGTCTGATCGCATTTGCATTCGGCACCGCCGCAGGCGTTGTCTGCGGTAAAATCATGTGCAAGCTGACACATGGAAAGGTGAATCCGCTGATCGGTTCCGCCGGCGTCTCGGCTGTACCGATGGCGGCGAGAGTATCGCAAAAAGTCGGTGCGGAAGCGGATCCTACCAATTTTCTGCTTATGCACGCAATGGGACCGAATGTGGCCGGCGTGATCGGCACCGCAGTCGCAGCAGGAACTTTCCTCGCGATGTTCGGCGTATCCTAAACGCGTACAACTTTTACATTTTACAGAACCCTATTGCAGGAATCAGGAGGACTTTATGGAATATATGAATCAAACGACACCCAGAAAACTTGGGATTACAGAAACTGTGCTGCGAGACGCACAACAGTCTCTGATTGCTACCAGAATGCCGACCGAGCAGATGCTCCCCATCCTTGATACGATGGATCAGGTTGGCTATCACTCCGTCGAATGCTGGGGCGGCGCGACCTTTGATGCCTCGCTGCGCTTTCTGAAGGAGGACCCTTGGAAGCGCCTGCGTCTTTTGCGGGACGGCTTCAAAAAGACAAAACTGCAGATGCTGCTGCGCGGACAGAACATCCTAGGTTATCGACATTATGCAGATGATGTCGTTGCCTATTTTGTTCAAAAATCCATTGCCAACGGCATCGATATTCTGCGGATCTTTGATGCGCTCAATGATCTGCGCAATCTGGAAACTTCCGTCAAGGCCGCAAAAAAAGAAGGCGGCCACGTACAACTTGCGATGTCTTACACCTTAGGTGAGGCATATACCAAAGATTACTGGCTCAACCTTGCAAAGAACATGGAGAACATGGGCGCGGATTCGATTTGCCTCAAGGACATGGCCGGACTCCTGCTCCCGTATGATGCGTATGAACTGCTCTCAGCGCTGAAGCAAACCGTCAGCGTACCCATTCAGCTCCATACGCACTGCACGAGCGGTGTCGCTGCCATGACCTACCTTAAGGCAGCAGAAGCAGGTGCAGATGTCATCGACACTGCCATTTCCCCGTTCTCCATGGGAACGAGCCAGCCGCCGACCGAAGTGATGGCTGAAACCTTCAAGGGGACTCCGTTTGACACCCATCTCGATCAAGGTCTCCTTGCGCAAATCGCAGACTATTTCCGTCCGATTCAGGCTCAGGCACTGGCCAGCGGTCTGCTTGATCCGAAAGTACTGAATGTTGATATCAAAACCCTGCTTTATCAGGTTCCCGGCGGCATGCTCTCGAATCTGGTATCACAGCTCAAGGAGCAGCACGCCGCGGATCGGTATTATGAAGTGCTGCGGGAGATTCCAAAGGTCCGCGAAGACCTCGGCGAGCCGCCTCTGGTCACCCCATCTTCTCAGATTGTCGGCACACAGTCTGTGCTCAACGTGCTGACCGGTGAACGCTACTCCGCCATGTCAAAGGAAACCAAGGCCTTGCTGAAAGGGGAATACGGCAAAACGATCAAACCGTTCAACCCGAAAGTGCAGAAGGAAGCCCTCGGAGAGGAAACGCCGATCACCTGCAGACCTGCGGATTTGATTCCGCCGGAACTGCCGGAACTGGAAGCAAAGGTCTCGCGCTATAAGCAGCAGACGGAAGACGTCCTCACCTACGCACTTTTCCCGAATGTCGCAGAGGAGTTCTTTCAATATCGAGAAGCACAGCAAACAAAAATCGACCCGAAAAAGGCCGATTTGCAAAACAAAGCTTACCCGGTATAGACAGCTTGCTAAATAGTGTCCAAATCGTAATCTCTGGAGAAAATCTTGAGAAGCACGACGTGGGTCTGCGTCCTGCCGAACTTCTGCAAAAGTCTGAGGAAAGCATCCAGATCCGTCGTTGTCGGTGTCGTGACCTTGAGAAGCATTGAATAGTCACCGGACAGATAATAGCATTCCAGTACACGCTTGTCTGCCTCAACATACTTGCAGAATTCGTCCCGCACATGCGGCGGAATGGTCACTTCAATGTAGGCCGTGATCGGCAGTCCGATCTTTTCATAGTTGATGCAGGCTTTGTATCCGGTGATGATTCCCGCCTTCTCCAGCTTTTCGATTCTGGATGAAACTGCGGGCGGTCAGATAAACCTGCTCTGAAAGATGGCTTAAGGAAATGCGCGCATTTTTACTTAAAATTGATATGATTTTCCAATCGATTTTATCGAGTTGCTCCATCGTGTGTTCCTCATGCTTTTCTAGAAATATACAAAAACAGTATAGTGTATTTTGGACAAAAAATCAATTGTTCCAAGCGACTTTAAAGGAGAAAATATAATGAAAAAATCAGATCTGAACTGGGAAACCCCGATTCTCGGCGTCATCGGCGGCATGGGACCGATGGCAACCGAACTTTTTTACAAAATGATCATTGAAAAAACACCTGTAACCTGTGATCAGGAGCATCTGGATACAATCATCCTCGGTCATGCTTCCATGCCGGATCGAACAGCTGCGATTCTCTCCAAAGATCCGCAGCGTATCCGAGAAACCGCACAAAAACTGCTGTCTGATGCCAAGACGCTGGAAACGCTGGGCGCAGACTGTATCGCGGTGACCTGCAACACAGCGCACTATTTCGTAGACCAGATCGCGGATCAGGTAAGCATTCCTTTCATTCACATGATCAGGGAGACTGCCAAAGCTGCTGCTGCCGCTTGTCCCGGCGAAAAGGTCGGTATTCTCGCGACAGACGGCACAATCAGAACTGAGCTTTATCAAAAGGCTTTAGCTGCCGAGAACGTCATTCCTTGTGTCCTTGATGCAGAGGGACAGTCGCTCGTCATGCATGAAATCTATGATTGCGTGAAGCCAGGGAAACCCGTCGACGAAGCAGCCTGGCAGATTATCGATGAAAAGCTGCATGCGATGGGCTGCAAATGTGCGCTTCTTGCCTGCACAGAGTTGTCTGTGATCAAAGCTGATAAACAATTAAATGATTTTTATATGGATCCCATGGAAGTCATGGCAGACCGCTGCCTCGCATTCTTTGGGAAAAAGGAGGTAAGCAAATGATTCGTATCAACGGAAGAAACACAATCGGAAAACCGGATAAATTATTCGGCGTCAGCGCGCTGGCCAAAGCACGCATTGCCGAGATCGGCAAGGAAAACGTAATCAACTCTACCCTCGGCGTTCTGCTGGATGACAACGGCAAGCTGGTCGTTCTTTCCTCTGTTATGGAAGCACTGCATGAACTGCGCCCGGAAGAATTCGCGGCTTATGCACCGATCATCGGTATCCCGGAATACAAGGAAGCCGTAACCAAGGCAGTTTTTTTGGATGAAGTCCCGCAGGACCTCTTTATCGAAACCTGCTACGCACCGGGCGGTACCGGCGCACTGCGCAACGCGATCTCCTGCTACAGCAGCCCGGGAGACAAGATCCTCACCGCGGACTGGCATTGGGCACCGTACAACGTGATCGCTGCGGAACTCGGCCGGGAAGTCAAGACTTACACCCTGTTTGATGAAGATTATCATTTTAATGATGCTTCCTTCCGCAAATCGCTGAGCGATATCCTCGCGGTACAAGATCAGGCGGTTGTTATCATCAATACCCCTGCGCACAACCCGACCGGCTATACATTCACCTTGGAAGATTGGGATAAGGTGATCGATATTTTCAAAAGTTTTCCACACAAAAATATCATCTGTGTGGTGGATATTGCCTATCTGGACTTTGCGGGAGAAGCGTATGCATATCGTGCTTTTCTCAAAAAACTGACCGGACTGCCGCATCATATCCTGCCGCTGATTGCTTTCAGTGCATCCAAAGGTTTCACCATGTACGGCATGCGCTGCGGTGCACTGCTGTGCATGGCTCCGACTGCGGAGCTTGCCAAGGAGTTTCGGGATGCCGCGTCCGTTGCCAGCCGCGCCTCCTGGTCAAACGGCAATCATTCTGCTATGGCAGTCATCAGCAAGATCTTCGCGGATGACGCACTTTTAGCCAAGGTCACGGATGAGCGCAACCATTACATGCAGATCTTGCAGGAACGCGGACGTGCCTTCATGGAAGAAGCGAACAAAATCGGGCTCAAATGCTGCCCATATGATTCCGGCTTTTTCATCACCGTTCCATGCGAAAATGCGGAAGAGGTCGGTAAAGCACTGCAGGCGCTCAATGTATTCGCGATCCCGCTCGGACCTGGCATCCGCGTATCCGTTGCCTCCAATACGGTCGAAGAATGCCGCGCGATCCCGGGCAGGCTGCAGCAGGCCATCGAGTCTGTAAACGGCAAATAAGAATCAATCACATTTTTATCAGAAACGGAGGAAAAACTATGACCCACAAATATGTCTATCTATTTTCAGAAGGTGACGCGAGCATGCGCAATCTGCTCGGCGGCAAGGGCGCAAACCTCGCGGAAATGACCAAACTGGGGCTTCCGG